>SWCB01000513.1_pt1 | contig 15453 bp, 10 predicted proteins | sample 4692901 | NCBI WGS metagenome assembly SWCB01 (sample SAMN10267276, study PRJNA491770) | bioreactor metagenome | isolation source: DHS bioreactor inoculated with subseafloor sediment | place: Japan: off Shimokita Peninsula | collected 2006-08 | reverse complement strand
TGTCGACATCCTGATCCCCTCCGCTCTCGAAAACCAGATCACCGCCGACAATGTCGACCGCATCAGCAAGCGCGTCAAGGTGATCGCCGAGGGCGCCAACGGCCCGACCTCACCCGACGCGGACCACGCCCTGCATCAGCGCGGCATCTTCATGATTCCCGACCTGCTGGCCAACGCCGGCGGCGTCACCTGCAGCTACTTCGAGCAGGTGCAGTGCAACACCAACTACTTCTGGGAGAAGGACGAGGTGTTGGGCAAGCTCGACATTAAAATGACCGGCGCCTTCATCCAGGTCAGCGAGCTGGCCCGGAAGCGGAGCATGTACATGCGTCAGGCGGCCTACGTCATCGCCGTCGATCGCGTGTCCCGGGCCTGCCACGAGCGCGGCTGGGTTTGACTTCTCGCTTGAGTGGGTGACAATTCGGTTCACCGGTTCCCCCTGGGGCGAGATGAAAGGATGGTGAGGCCGTGAGCGAGCAAGGTTTCGCCGAGGTCCAGGTGCCCGACTTCGACCGACGGTTCCTTGAATCGGACCGCGTCATGTCGCGGATCGGCAAGGGCCAGATCGGCGGCAAGGCCCACGGCCTCGCCATCATCCACGATGCTCTGGAGGTGGCCCGCGGCCAGGACTGCTTCCAGAAAATCGATGTCTCGATTCCCCGCTTCGCCGTCTTGGCGACTGACGTCTTCGACGTCTTCATGAAGCAGAACGGTCTCTACGAGATCGCTCTTTCCGAGGAGCCGGACGATCGCATCGCCCACGCCTTCCAGCAAGGACGCATGCCGACAACCGTGCTGGGCGACTTGCAGGCCCTGGTCGAGAAGGTGCACACCCCCCTGGCGGTGCGCTCCTCCAGCTTGCTTGAGGACGCCCTGTTTCGCCCCTTCGCCGGCGTCTACGGCACCAAGATGACGCCCAACAACCAGCCCGACCCGCAGACGCGATTTCAACGGCTGTGCGAAGCCATCAAGCACATCTGGGCCTCGACGTTCTTCAAAGACGCCAAGGACTACATCCGCGCCACCGACCAGGACATTCGCGACGAGAAGATGGCGGTCATTGTTCAGGAAGTCATCGGCGAGAAATTCGGCAACCGCTTCTATCCGCAGCTCTCCGGCGTGGGGCGGAGCTTCAACTTCTACCCCACGGGCCGATCGCGCCCCGAAGAGGGCGTGGTCAACCTGGCGCTTGGCTTGGGCATGACCATCGTGGACGGTGGGGTCTCCTGGGCCTACTCGCCCGCCCAGCCCAAGGCGCCGCCACCCTTTGGCTCGGTGCAGGATCTGCTGCGCACCACGCAGAGCGACTTCTGGTCCATTGACCTGGCCAACCTCGTGAACCACGACCCGCTCAAGGAACGCGAGTACCTGCAGCACTGCTCGCTGAGCGACGCCGAATACGATGGCAGCTTGCGCTACGTCGCCTCGACCTACACCGCCGCCTCGGATCGGCTCGTGCCCGGGATCGGGCCGACGGGTCCGCGGGCCCTGAACTTCGCGCCGCTCCTGGTGCTGCGCGAATACCCCTTCAACGAAGCGATGAAGGAGCTCCTGCGCCTCGGCGAGGAGACGCTGGGCAAGGCGGTCGAGATCGAGTTCGCCATGACCTTCCCCCACGGCCACCAGGAGCAGCCGCCCCGCCTCGGTTTTCTGCAGGTGCGGCCCATGGTCGTCTCGGAAGAACAGGTCGAGATCGGTGAGGAGGAGATGGACTCGCCGGAGGCCCTGGTCGCCTCCGAGCATGTCATGGGGAACGGCACCGTCGATTGCATCCAAGACGTGATCTACGTCAAGCCGGACGTCTTCGAACCCCAGAACACCCCGCGCATCGCCGCCGAACTGGACAAGCTGAACACCGAACTTCTGCGGCAGCAGCGGCCGTATCTCCTGATCGGCTTCGGCCGCTGGGGCAGCTCGGATCCCTGGCTGGGCATCCCGGTCGGCTGGGGGGCGATCTGCGGCGCCCGGGCCATCGTGGAGGCCTCACTCCCCAACATGATGGTCGATCCCAGCCAAGGCTCGCACTTCTTCCACAACATCACCAGCTTTCACGTCAGCTACTTCACGGTGCCCCACGGCAGCAAGCGCCCCATCAACTGGGATTGGCTGCACAGACAGCCGACAGAACAGGAAGGCGAGTTCGTCAGCCATGTCCGTCTGCCGCAGCCCTTGAGCCTACGGGTGGACGGCCGGTGCGGTCGCGGTGTGATCTCGGCCGGCGAATGCACTGCCTGAGGTGACCAAGACCCCGCGCCGGTTGAACTCGGCATACCATGAGGCAATCGAAGCACCCAGCCAGCACCAGCGAAGGCGAGGAAGGCCATGCTGAATACCGATGGATCTCGCGACCCGATCATGTCGGCGCTGGAAGAGCGCGCCAAGGAGCTCAACTGTCTCTACCGCGTTGACGAGATCCTGGGGCAGATCGACTTTCCGGACGAGGAGATCTACAACCGCCTGATTCGCATTCTCCCCGCCGGTTGGCAGTACCCGGAAGTCTGTCGCACCATGATCTCCTTCGTGGACGGCACCCGCATTCCCTTGGAGTTCGAGCCGACGCAATGGCAGCAATGCGCCGACATCGTGGTGATGGGGGAGAAGGTGGGCGAGGTCACGGTCTGCTACACCAAGGAAGTACCCCGCGCCGATGAAGGCCCCTTCCTGCGCGAGGAACGCCGCCTCATCAGCGCCGTGGCCGAGCGGATCGGGCTGCACATCATGCAGCAGGGCCTGCGCCGCGACCACGAGAGCTGGGAAACCGCCATCCGCGGCCTGAACACCTCCGATCGCAAACCGTGGGAAGTGCTCCTTGAGTTCCTGCACCGTACCGACCAGAACCTGCTGGCCCGAATCACCCGCAAGATGATCAATCATCTGTGCTGGAACGGCATCGCTGAGGCGGAGGCGCTCCTGCGCGAGAGCCTGGCGGATCTGGACACGACCATTTCTGACACGGCGGAGGACAATCGCCCCAAGCCCAAGCGCAAGCTACGCGACATCGCCCGCCTGACTCGCAAGACCTTCAACGTCGCCGCCCGCAACCTGAGCGAACGCGAAGTCGTCTCCTGCATCGAGTCGTGGATCAACGAAGAGAAGTCGACCTTCCTCATCAAATCGCTGGAGAGCCCCGGCACCGGGCTCGCCGAGACGACCGAGGCCGTCGAGCGCTTCCAGAACGCCGACATCGACGACGCCAAGCTTCCCATTGCCGTGCAGACCAGCCTGAAGGTGGCGCTCTTGCGTCGCTTCTTCGTGGACCAGTTGGCCTACATCAACCTGGCGAAGAACTTCGTGAATGTGCGCGACTTCTATCCGATCGTCACCAACCTGGTGCACCCCGATCGCAGCCAGGGCAAGCTGGGCGGCAAAGGGGCGGGCCTCTTCCTCGCCTCACAGGTGATCAAGAAGTCGGCGGAGGGCAACGAACTGCTGCGCGGCATCAAGACGCCCAAGACCTGGTATGTCGCCTCCGACGCACCGCTCGAGTTCATCCACCACAACAACTTAGACGAGGTCTACAACCACAAGTACATGGAGATCGAGCGGATTCGCCAGGACTATCCCCACATCGTCCAGGTCTTCAAGAACTCCTCCTTCCCGACCGAACTCACCAAGGGATTTGCCGCCGCCCTCGATGACTTCGAGGATAGCCCCATCATCGTGCGTTCTTCCAGCCTGCTGGAGGATCAGGTGGGAGCCGCCTTCTCGGGCAAATACAAGAGCCTCTATCTGGCGAATCAAGGCTCTAAGAAGGAGCGGCTGGAGGCGTTGCAGGACGCCATCGCCGAGGTCTACGCCTCCGTCTTCAGTCCCGACCCGATCGAGTACCGGGCCGAACGCGGCTTGCTCGACTTCCGCGAGGAAATGGGCATTCTCATCCAGGAGGTGGTCGGTAAGCGCGTGGGCAAGTACTTCTTCCCCGCCTTCGCCGGCGTGGCCTTCAGCAACAACGAGTTCCGCTGGTCAACCCGAATTCGTCGTGACGATGGACTGGTGCGCATGGTGCCGGGCCTGGGCACGCGGGCGGTGGATCGCCTCACCGACGACTACCCGGTGCTGGTCTCGCCGGGCCAGCCGGGTCTGCGCGTCAACGTTTCGCTCGACGAGATCCTGCGCTACTCGCCGCACTGGATGGATGTCATCAACCTGGAGACCAACGATTTCGAGACGGTTGAAGTCAAACAACTCCTGCGCGAAGTGGGGGATGAATTCCCGGCGGCTCGGCATATCGTTTCCATTGTAGAGCGCGATCGAGTCCGCACCCCGCGCGGTCTGGAGCCCGACTGGGACGAGCAACAACTTGTGGTGACTTTTGAGGGGTTGTTTAGCAACACTCCCTTCATCGAGAAAATGGGAGCGGTACTCACGACGCTGCGCGACAAGCTGCAGATGCCGGTGGATGTCGAGTTCGCCTCGGACGGCGAGGACCTCTACTTGGTGCAGTGTCGTTCCCAAAGCCACTCGATACACGAGAAGCCGGCCACCATCCCGCGCGACATCCCCCGGGAGCAACTGCTCTTCAGCGCCAACCGCTACATCTCGAACGGCCGAGTGCCCGACATTACGCACATCGTCTACGTTGATCCGGACGCCTACGCCGAGATCGACAACCTGGAGGACCTCAAGGCGGTCGGGCGTATCGTGGGCAAGCTCAACAGCATCCTGCCTCGCCGCCAGTTCATCCTCATGGGACCCGGACGATGGGGCAGCCGCGGCGACGTCAAGCTGGGCGTCAACGCCACCTACTCGGACATCAACAACACCTCCGTGCTCATCGAGATCGCCCGTCAGAAAGGCAACTACGTGCCGGAGTTGTCCTTCGGCACGCACTTCTTCCAGGATCTGGTGGAAGCCGAGATCCGCTACCTGCCGCTGTACCCTGATTCGAAGGACAATGCCTTCAACGAGCACTTCTTCCTCAACGCCAAGAACATTCTTTCGGAGCTTCTGCCCGACGCCAAGCGCCTGGAGCGAGTGGTGCGGGTGATCGATGTGCCGGCGGAAACGGGCGGCAAGATCCTGCGCGTGCTGATGAATGCCGAGATCGAGAGCGCCGTCGGTCTGCTGTCAACGCCCGTTGGCCTGGAGGAAATGCCGGATGACCCGGAAGCACGGCCGGAACTGAAGTCGGAGAACCACTGGCGCTGGCGACTGCGCATGGCCGAGCAACTGGCGGCAAACCTCGATGGCGCCAAGTACGGCGTCAAGGGCGCCTACCTTTTCGGCAGCACCAAGAACGCCAACGCCGGGCCTGCCAGCGACGTCAACATCATCCTGCACCTCACCGGCGAGAATCACATCCGTCCGCAGCTCTCGCACTGGCTGGAGGGCTGGGGCTTGGCCCTGGCGGAGATGAACTACCTGCGCACCGGGCACAAGTCGGACGGCTTGCTCGATGTGCACTACGTCACCGACCGGGATATTGCCCGGCAGACCTCCTTCGCCGCCAAGATCGGGGCCGTCACCGACGCCGCCCGGGCCTTGCGTATGCAGTCGGCGGCGAAGTAGGGCAGGCGAGGCTTGCCGTCGACGAGAGGAGTCGGCAAGATGCGCAGTTGCCATGTCACAAGCACCGCTTGAAGAGCTGCTGCGATCGTCCGAAGCGAAGCGATTCCCGCCGCCACTCAGCAACTTTGAGTGGGTCTGTCATCTTGCCTGCATCGGGATGCTCATCTGCGGACTCATCGACATCCTCACCAACCTGAGTGACTTCCGGGCGGTGCAGCAATCGGCCCAGCCGGTGCCCAATGCACCTGAGTCCGTCCTGTGGACTCTCTACGGCAGCGCTGTGGGCCTGTACCTGATGATCGCGGCCTTCACGCCGTTTCCCAAGCTCTACAACTACCCCTTCAGGCTCAAGCCCGGTGAGGAGCGTGTTGTCTTTCAGCCGACCCGTTCCTTCGCCAACCTCCTCGCGGCCCAGTCGGTGCTCATGCTCGTGCTTATCAACCACGACATGATTCGCGTCGTGGCCCAGGGCAGGCCGAGCATTCTGGCCTGGGTGATCGGCGCCCTGCTTACCGTCATGGGCGCCACGATCGTGCATCTCTTCTGGAGGCTGCTCCGCCTGCACGCGCAGTACCTGCCGCCGGTGGCAGACGGTGAGTCACCGCCAGCCTGAGAGCGTGACTCAGCGCCCAGCGTCGTAGTTCAGGCAGGTCGGCGGACGCTTGCCCTCGTCGAAGGCGACGAGGTTGTCAGCGATGATCTGCGTCATCTGCAAGCGGTGCTTCTCCGTGGCGCTGCCGACGTGCGGTGACAGCACGACGTTGTCGAGCGCTGCCAGCCCTGCCGCCAAGTGTGGTTCGCGCTCGTAGACGTCCAGCCCAGCCCCGTAGATGCCGCCGCCTCGCAGCGCTTCCACCAGCGCCGCTTCGTCAACGACCGGCCCCCGGGCGGTGTTGACCAGGACGGCGGTGTTCTTCATGAGCGCCAGTTGCTCCGCGCCGATGAGATGTCGCGTCCCCGGCGTCAAGGGCACGTGCAAGCTCACGAAATCGGCCCAGGGCAGGCCCTCTTCCAAGGACACGCGCTTCGCGTACAGCGGCGCGTGTTCGAACTCGGCGTGGCGCAGCTCATCGACGTAGCGCACCCGCATGCCCCAGCCCAGGCTGCGCATCGCCATGGCGAACCCGATGCGCCCGGCCCCGACGATCAGCAGGTTGCGACCGGTCAGGTCGCGGCCCCAGAACTCGCACATGCCCAGTGGCCCACGCTCGGGATACGTCGCGCTGCGCGCGTAGCGATCGAGCTTGCTGATCCCTCGGGCGGCGCCAAGCAGCAGCGTCCAGGCAAGGTCGGCGGTCGGCTCGGTCACGGCGTCGGGCGTGTTGCAGACCAGCACCCCGTGCTTCGTGCAGGCGTCGAGATCGATGTTGTCAAAGCCCACGGCGAAGTTGCAGACGATCTTCAGATCCGGCGCCGCGGCGAGCAAGTCGTCGTTGACCCGATCCCAGAAGTTGCTGACCAAGGCGGTGCAGCCCTGCACGTGCACGCGCAACTCGTCAGCGCTGAATCTCTGGCCGGTCTCGTTGCGCTGGAACTCGGCGCCCGGGACGTCGGGCTGGCCGCCGGGTGTTTCGTAGGTCAAAGCGATCCGCATTGAGATTCTCCGTCGGCGTTCAGAGGAATTCACCACGGAGAACACGGAGGGCACGGAGTGGGGAAGGGGCAGGCATGCGGCAGACGACTTCAAGTCCTCTCTCCTTCTCTCCTCTGTGTCCTCCGTGAACTCCGTGGTGAGAACCTCGGTCGTTTAGTGCAGTTCGTTCTTCAAGGTCTCAAGAACGAGATCGGCGCTGTTCAGTCGCTGGGGATACATCAGCCGCACCACGCCGAAGCGGGCTCGCACGTCGATTCCCCAGGGGTCGACGCCGACCACGGTGGGTTCCGCGATCTCGACGCTGAGCAGCCGGTGCGCGGTTTGCTGAATGTCAGTCGGGCGCTGGTTGAGTTCCCGGCACAAGCGCGGCTCGGCTTCCGCAAAGGGGTTGGGTCGGGCGACTGCTTCGCCGTCAAAGACCAACTCGCGCAGCTTGAGCGACTCGACCCAGAGCTTGGCCCAGCGCACATCCTGTGGTTCGCCGTGGTAGACCCGCCAGCGATCGGTGTCCGCGGATTCGTAGTCGATGCCGCCCAGCTCCTCGGGCGTCACCAGGAGTTGCAGCGCTTCCTCGCTCTCCTCGGGGGCGAAGATGACGGTATCCATGCTGCTGAGCACCGCCACCATCACCGGCGCGATCAGGTGCCCGTCCGCGGCGATGCAGAAGTCGAGCGGCAGAAGGTTGTCGTCAAAGAGGAGCGAACCGGAAGCGTTGCCGCGGTACTGCCGATTGATCTCGTCGAGATCGCCCGCGGTTGGATCGTCGATTGGGGGAAAGCCAGCGTCCATGGGAGGTTGCCTCGTTTGTTTCCCGAGGGAGCTTGCCTCCCTCGGCGTTCGTCTGACAACGCGGGGGCGGAGGGTCAGTTCGTCGGGGTCGGTTGGTGGCGCGGGAAGAGTGAGGCGCCTTTCTCAATCGGCGTGCCGGGCTTGAGCTGACCCCAGGCGCACCAAGCCTCCAGGTCGCCTCGACCTTCGTTGACGCTCATCTGCTCAACGTAGTCCAGGCTCAGGCGCTGCCAGAGATCCTCGACCTTGCCGGGGATGATCGGCCAGAGGAGGATTGACGCGATGCGCAAGGCTTCGGCACAGTTGCAGAGGATCGTGCCGACCTGCGGCAGCTTCGCCTCATCCTTGGCGAGCTTGAAGGGCTGCGTGGCTTCGATGTAGCCATCCACGCTGCGCACCAGCTCCAAGGCTGCATCTGACATGCCGGCCAGGCTGAGCGCTTCCGCCTCGCTGGCGTGGCGCTCGGCTGCCGAGGTGGCGAGAGCCGGCCAGTCGAAGCCCTCGATCGCATCGTCGGTCGGTGTGGGAAGCTCGCCGCCGAAGTACTTGCCGATCATATTGGTGACGCGGCTGACGCAGTTGCCGAAGGTGTTGGCCAGATCGCTGTTGTAGGTGTCGATGAAGGCGGTGTCCGCGAAATCGCTGTCTGTGGTCCCCATGGGGCCTTTTGCCGCCAGGAAGTAGCGCAGGGCGTCCAGGCTGAATTCCTCAACGTAGTGGTCGATCTTGGCCAGGTCGACGAAGTTGCCCAGGCTCTTGCTCATCTTCTGGCCTTCGCTGATCCAGAAGCTGTGGGCGTAGACCTGCCGGGGCAGATTCACCCAGTCGTACCCCGGGCACTCGGCGAGGGCCATGAGCACGGCCGGCCAGATGGCGGCGTGGAACCAGAGAATATCTTTCGCGATTAGGTGCACCGCCTGGGCCTGCCAGTATCGACGCCGCTCCTCGGTGTCGACGGTGGTCAGGTAGTTGAAGAGGGCGTCGATCCAGACGTAGATCGTGTGCTCTTCGTCGCCGGGCACCGGGATGCCCCAGTCGCTCTGGCCGGTTCGGCTGATGGGGACATCCTCCGCGTCGGCGATGCGGTTGAGGATTTCCTTGCGCCGGGCCTCAGGCCGTACAAACGCGGGGTTCGCCTCGAAGTGGGCCTTGAGGCGCTCGCGGTAGGCGCTCAGGCGGAAGAAGTAGTTCTTCTCACTCTTGCGGACGAGTTCGCGTCCGGAGATGGGCGACTTGAAGCCACACTCCTCGGCTCGCTTCTGGGGGACGTATTCCTCTTCGCCGGGGTCGTACCAGCCCTCGTACTCGCCCAGGTAGACGTCGCCGTGCTCGATCAGAGCCCGGACGTAGGCGGTGACCTTGTCCTTGTGGCGATCCTGGCTGGTGCGGATGAAGTCGTTGTGCGACATGCCCAGCGTGGCAAACGTTGATTCGAAGGCGGTGGCGTTCTGATCGGCCCATTCCAGGGCGGTCAGGCCCCGCTCGCCGGCTGCGTCGAGCACCTTGGCGGCATGCTCGTCCGTCCCGGTCAGAAAGAAGACCTCGTCCCCCCGCAATCGGTGGTATCGGGCCAGCACGTCAGCGACGGTGGTCGTGTAGATGTGGCCGATGTGCGGTTGATCGTTGACGTAGTAGATCGGCGTGGTGACGTAGTAGGTTGGCCTGCCGCTGCTCATGGTGGGCGTCCTTTGCCGGTCGGTTCGGGAAGAGCGACTATACTAGCGAACCGTATTGGGCCCGCTGTCGACCGCTCGGTCCCAGGCCGGGTCGGCCCGACGGTGCGGATGGCAGCGAAGACAAGCCCTGGCCCCCCTGGAACCGAGGTATCGGGTTGGATCGCGCGACCTTCGAAGAACTGGCCATGCAGCACCTCGACGCCGTCTATCGGATGGCGTTGAAGCTGACCGGCCATCCCGAGGAAGCCCAGGACCTGGTGCAGGAGACCTTCCTGCGGGCGCTCAAGGCGTCGGAGCGGTACGAAGAGCGGGGCGGGGGGATGCGGCCCTGGCTGTTCACGATCGTTCACAACTGCTTTTACACCAATGTGAAGAGGAATAAACGACAGGCCACCGCGGTTGAAGACTTCGGAGGCGCGGCTTCGGACGAACGCCCGCCTGACGAACCACCGCCCGCTTGGAGCTTGGCGGAGCTTGATTGGGAACACGTCGATGGCCGCCTGAAGACGGCCATCGAGGACTTGAAACCGGAATATCGGACGGTGCTCCTCCTCTGGGGCGTCGAGCAACTGAAGTACAAGGAAATCGCCGTCATCATGGACGTGCCTGTGGGCACGATCATGAGCCGGTTACACCGGGCCAGGTTGGCACTGACCAGGGCCCTGGGCGATCTGGCGGCTGAATTGGGATTCAGCACCGACTCCAGCCCGAATAGCGAAACGACATGATCGACGAGAATCAGTACAACCCGCTCGACGCCTCCCCGCCCTCCGCCGCCGTTCTCCTGCGGCTGGAAGCGGATGGTGAGCTTCCGGAGGCCTGGCGGCAGCGCCTCGACGAGACCATGCAGGCCGATCCGCACGCGGAAGACCGCATCGCCTTTGAGCGCGCCCTGAAGTTGCGAGTCAGCAAGGTCATGGCTCAAGGCGCGCCAGCGGGGCTGGCCGAGCGTGTTCGCGCCTCTCTGGCCGACGCCGATCCACAAGCCCAGGCCACCACGCAGCCACGCACGCGCGAAGTTCAGGCACCTTCGGCGGCCCCCGCCGAGACTTCTGCTCCGGTCTACTCATTTCGCCAGCGCCTCACCCGCTACGCCTTGGCAGCGGTGCTGACGCTCCTGGTGGGCGTTTCCGGCTTCTTGGCCTGGGAGGGTCGAAATGGGCTGCCTTCTCGCAATAGCGACATCACCCTGGAGCGGGCCAGCACCAAAGTGTTCAACTTCGTCGATTCCCAGGCTCGTGTTTGCGGGGATCTCGGGCGCCATTTCAGAGGCAAGATGAAGTGTCGCGCACTCGGCGAGGTGCCCTCCACCTTGTCGGAGTACCTCGGCATCCAGGCCCCGGCTCAGTCCCTGGCGAACAGCGGCTACCGGTTTGAGGGGGCGGGCAAGTGCGCTGTGCCGTACTACGGCCCGTCGCTGCACTACGTCTACACCCGCGAGGCATCCGCCGGCGCCGCCGCCGGCCGAGTGCCGCTCAGCCTCTTCGTCCAGCATGGCCAGGCCCCGGCGGACATGAGTGAGGGGTCTCTGTACGAGTTGGTCCGTGAGGGGGCCGAGGTCCACGTCTACACCTGGTGCGACGGGGAACTGATCTACTACCTCGTACCCGCTCCCGGCGATGACGTCGAGGAGGTTCTCCAGGACTTCTCGGCCCCGACCACGCGGGTCGATCTGGGCGCTTAGGCGAGCTTGACCACCCCAAATCGGCGGGCCGGGGGCAGCCGGGGGGGCATTGCGCCAGCTCCGAGAGTTCAGTCCAGCGTCCCGGGCAGGCCGCCCGATACAATGGGGACATGAACGAGACGAGAAACAAGCCGAATTCCAACCGTTCCCCGAGGCGTCTGGCAGCGACGGTGCTGCTGCTGGCGAGCCTGGCTCCCGCCGCCCACGCCCAGTACGCCTTGGACAACAATCTGCAGGCGGGGACGCGGGGCATCAATCCCACGGCCCTCAGCGAGCGGGATGTCTATATGTTCCGCAACGCCATTCTCACCGGGAACGTCGCCAACAGAAGTTTCCGCGACAATCTGGGCTACACAGCCCCCCGGGATTTTCGGGGCGAGTTGGGGAGCAACGACCTCTACCGGTTCGCCCGCGACTCCTACGCCTCGGGCCTGGCGTTGCGGGGCATTCGTTCGTTGACCTCGGCGCACCAGGTTCTGGCCCAGACAGACCCCAACAGCTTCGCTCACTACGCGCTGGCGCGATCAGGGGAGGGCACTGACCTCCAGGAAGTGCGCTCCCGGACGGTTAGTCAATTGATGCTGCCGGTGGGTTCTCCGCCGGCGTTCAATTCGATGCGGGGCTCGGTGTTCATCCGCTCGCTCTCGGCGCGCAGCTCGGACGCCTCCTTGCGCGGCACCATCGTGGGGTACAGCAACACGGAGGGTGGCGGAGTCACTGAGGTGGGTGCTTCCAGCTTGCGCGGCATGTTCGAGGAGCCCCTCATGGCCGCACCGGCGACCGGCGTCGACGCCAACCAGCCCGCCCCGCGGACCCCGGGGAACGCCCCGCGGACTGGTGAGCGACTGGACAACCGGATCAACGCCGGCCTGCCTCAGCCGGGCCAGGATCCGTACATCGATCTTGTCGAGCACTTCGCCAGCGCCTTCGACACGACCGGCTTGGAGCTTCCGTCGACGCTCACCGATCCGGAGTTGGACAGCGTATTCGACGAGCGCTGGCAGCGCCTGTTCACCTTTGAGGAGCAGTATCGGCAGCTCACCGAGATCTTGCAGCAGCGAGAAGAAGAAGGCGACGTGACCGACTCCTCCGAGGTGCAGCCAACCCTCCCGGGCGAGCCCGCGATCGAGCCGTGGACGGCGCCTGAGAGACCCGCCCCGCTCTCGACGGACATCGACGCCATGCTGGATCGCTACCTGCCGAAGAACATCCGCGAGGATGTGCGGTTGCAGGACTTGGCCGGGCAGACCGACTCGCTCTTTGACGAGCAAATGCGCCGAGCCCAGGCGTTGCTCAACGAAGGTCGCTACTTCGACGCGGAGTCGTACTTCACCACGGCGCTGGCAGCTCGGCCGAGCCATCCCCTGGCCAAGATCGGCAAGTTGAACTCGCAGATCGGGGCGGGGTTGTTCCTCTCCGCCGGGGCGACGTTGCGCGGCCTGGTCGTGACCCATCCGGAAGTGTTCGCCGTCCGCTACGACGAGCGGGTGTTGCCTTCTCGAGAGCGTCTTGACGAGATCATCGAGATGCTGCAAGAGCGCCTCGTGAAACGACCGAGCTTCACCGCCACCACGGCGCTCTTGCTGAGTTACCTGGGGCACGCCGTCAACGATCCGGAATTGGTTGAGTCGGGCCTCGAGCAACTGGAAGCGATCGATGACCCGGACAATCTTGTGCCGCTGCTCCGGGCGCTTTGGCAGGGCGGCTCGGGTCAGGGCGCCGGGGCCGGCAAGGGCGGCGACTCCTAAGGGCGGGTATCCTCCTGGGCTCGGTCGTCCACGGACGCAACTCCGGGCACAAGGGCTGCTGTGAACCTGACTGATTTCATTAACGACGGCACATTGGCCAGGATCTGTTCCGCGCTGGCGGATCTGATCGGCCACAAGCCGGAGCTGCGCAACGCCGATGGCAGCCTGATCCACACCACCGCCGACGGCCTGGTGGAGGCGATCACGGCGGCGGCGGCGGACTTGGATACGATTCCCGCCTTTCGCGCCCCGATCTACGTGCAGGGCGATGCCGAGCGCCGCCTCATCGGTGCAATCTGCCTTGCCGCGGAAGATCCCTCGAGCCCTGTTCCGCACTCCAAACGCGTCCTTGTCGAGCGCCTCTTCATGCTGCTGGCGGAGTTGACCACGGAGAATTGCAGCAAGCAGGCGGACATCAGCGGCCGGGCCGCCGACCTGCATGCACTCTTCGAGGTCACGGCCCTGTTTGCGATGACGAGCGAGCGCGAGCAGATTCATCGCATCACGCTGGACGCCGCCATGCGGGTGACTTGTGCCGACGCCGGCACCTTGCGAGTGCTCGACAGCGAGTCGGGCACCCTGCGTCTGCAGGAGCACCGGGGGCTGAGCCAGCACTTCTGCGAGCTGACGGCGATTCCGCTGCGTTCCTCGCCGCACGACCAACTGGCCCTGAGCGAGGAGCTCTGTTACGTCAGTGACGTCTCCAGCGAAGCGGGCTTCGCGGGGGCGGACCATTGCTCGCACGAAGGCATCAACAGTTGCCTCATCGGTGGCTTGGTCTACCAAGGGCGGCGGCTGGGCACGGTCCGGTTGTACGGCGACGAGTCGCAGGCTTTCACCTGGCGACAACGCGAGCTCTTGCGCACGGTCTTGCAGGTGGCGGCGGCGGCGAACGCCCACGCCCACCTGCTGGAAGAGCAGAGCCGAGCCCGGCAGATGCAGCGTCAGGTCAAGCTGGCCGTCGACGTGCAGCAGCGGATGCTGCCCACGAAGACGCCGACGTTCCCCGGATTGGATGTGGCCAGCCGCTACATTCCCTGCACGGAACTTGGCGGCGACTTCTTCGATGTCTTTGACCTGAATGGCCATCTTGGTTTTGTCATCGGCGACGTCGTGGGCAAGGGGGTGCCCGCCTCGCTGCTCATGGCGTCCGTGCGTTCGGCCCTGCGCGCTTACGCGCAGACGATCTACGACATCCGGCGAATTGTCACGCTTACGAACCGGGCCCTGGCGCGCGACACGAAGCCCAACGAATTCGCGACGCTGTTCTACGGCGTGCTGGATCCACGCACCCTTCGGCTCACCTACGTCAACGCCGGCCACGAATACCCGACACTGGTCAAGGTCGCGAGGGATGGCTTCGTCACGGACCTGCCTGCTATGGACACGGGGGGGTTGCCGATCGGCATCGATCCGGAGTCGACCTATGAGCAGGGGGTGGTGGATCTCGGCGTCGACGACGTGATGCTTTGCTACACGGACGGCCTCCCCGACGTGATGAACTTTGAGAACCGCTCCTACGGCCGGGCGCGGATCGGTCAGTCGGTGCGCGATCTACTCAGTCAGGAACCTTCCGCGGACGCCAATCGCGTGCTGCTGCACGCCCTTTGGGAGTCGCGACGCTTCGCCGGCCTGCAGGCTCGTCCGGACGACATCACACTTCTCGCCATTCGGGTCGGCCAGGCTTGACAGAGCACGGTCTTGGTTCAGACTAAGACGTGTACCCGGTTGGGTCTTCTGCATCCAAGGGTTTTCTTGGCGAAGGAGGAGAGACCATGAGACGAGGCACCTACTTCATCGCGGCGCTGGCGCTGACTGGTTTGGCAGCGAGCATGCTGCAGGCCAGCGGCCAAGTCAATTTTCCAAGTGAGGAGTCCTGGCAGCGGGCCGCGGATGTCCGCGGGGGCTGGGCTTCCACCCACGTCATCGTCCGGCTTGAGGCAACGGTCCAGCCCGGTCGGACGCCGGACGGCGGCTGGACGCTGGTCGACTCCCGCGGCGACGCCATTGATGCGGGACTGGCGGCGACGCTCGCCGACTGGGGCGTGACCACCATTACGCCAACGCTGCCCTTCGAACCGGCATTTCCGGAGCTGGCGGAGCGCTTCGGCCTGCAGCGCTACTACTCCATCCAGGTTCCCGTGGGAACCGACACGCCGACTCTTGCTGCCGCCTTGACAAGCTCCCCGGCGATCGAGTTGGCGGAGATTGATGGCATCGGCGGCATCCTCACCACCTTCCCCAACGATCCCTCGTTTGGCAATCAGTACGGCCTGCACAACACCGGCCAGAACATTCAAGGACAGACGGGCACGGCCGACGCCGACATCGATGGGCCCGAGGCCTGGGACATCGAGACCGGCAGCAGTTCCGTGACGCTGGCCATCATCGACACCGGCGTCAGCCACAGCCACCCCGATCTCAATGACAAGCTGCTCGCCGGCTACAACGCTC
>SWCB01014351.1_pt1 | contig 15457 bp, 10 predicted proteins | sample 4692901 | NCBI WGS metagenome assembly SWCB01 (sample SAMN10267276, study PRJNA491770) | bioreactor metagenome | isolation source: DHS bioreactor inoculated with subseafloor sediment | place: Japan: off Shimokita Peninsula | collected 2006-08 | reverse complement strand
TATCCATAATCACCCACCTAATTCCCACTATTCTCAACTATCTCAATGTCTTCTTCGGTTAGATTACGGGATGTATTGGGATAATCATAGTGGGGGAGAGGGATGGGCGATAAAAAGAGGCTGGCATTTCTCGTTGTTTATTCTTCTAATTTTTTGTCTTCATTTTCTAAACCTTTTCCCAACTTTTTTGCATTTAATGGGCTTACGACACTTTTTCCAAGTTTTGTCTCCAGATCCTTTCGTGCTACTCCTGCAACAGAACCTCCCTTTTTGGCGATTATTTTATTCTCAGTAAGATTTTTTGGTTTTTCTTTCTTGGATATCTCTGTAGTTGATGTCTCTGCAAGCATATTCAATACTAATTCCAAATTAGTCATATTATCCTTTAAATTTTCTTTTTTTAAATCTTTAAGGTTTTTATATTCTTTCGTTGTCAGCCCCGCCCACGCTTTCGTTATTTCATCTGTAAGTATTGCATATTCCAGGCCTTTTTTTACTCCACGGTTGTCCCACTCGTCTGTCAATTCCTTGCGAACCTCAATGCTTTTAAGCCTTTGGTTAATCCAGTTCTTCGAATATCCTTTTTTCAAATAGGTTTCCATTGCCCTATCGAAAGCTTTTTCGGGATCTTCTGTTTCTTCAATCCGCTCATATCCAACTTTCGCCAACCATAATTTAAATGGCTCGGCATTTGGTGATGGAATTGATTGGATTATACGCAATATGCCTTCGGTATCCGCACAGTCGGTTGTGTATTTCTTACCATCAGAAGATATTAATTTCAGTTGTACGATAGTTTCGTACAACTGCGAAAAACCTTCTTTAGTCAATTTTCGTTTTAAATCACTCCAATATCTTCGAGGATTACTACTTCCTGTGAGGCTTTCTATTATATCAACGATCGAGAAATACCATTTGTCATTATCACTGTTCCAATGAACTCTGATTTTTTGATCTTGAAATAATTTAATTGTATTTTCTTTTGTCATACTATCTTATTTTCTTACAACCAAAGATATAAAAATAAAGAATGAAGAAAAATGAAAATTACTATAAGTTCTTCTCAACGAATACTAATGAGGAACAATTGGAGTTTTTATTTATTCCGCATTCCTCCCCAAAACCTTCTCGGCAGTTTGTTTTTAACCCTTTCCTATTTCCCACTATTCTCAACTATCTCAATTTCTTCTTCGGTTAAATCATACAGTTGGTAAACCAATTGGTCTATTTGGGATTCGAGGGCAGTGGTGTCTGCTTTAGGATTTTGTTTCTTGATTTTAAGAATAAGATCCACTATAATCTCTGTTTCTTTTTCTTGCTCTTCGGTTGGGACTTTTATTGGCAACATTTCTATTTTATATTTTTTCCATCGGTTTGTCCCCATTCCTGTCGTTGTGCCAATGAGATTAAAATACCACTCAGACACTTTCGAATTAAGAATAGCCAATAGAAACTTTAATTTATCACCTGTCATTAAAAATGTAGTGGCTTCTGCGTAATAGTTATCTTCATCATAAGCGAACTTTGGTTTATCAGATATTTCACCCCAAATTATTTTAGTCTTTTCAAAGTCGTTTAAATAGGCGCAATTTCTGAGGTTTGTCCAATCATCACCTTGGTCATATCTACTTCTAACATTAGGCAAAAAGGTGTTTAAGTGTTCATATAAGTATGGAAATTCATTTTTCACATCCACCCTTTTCACTCCACTTGCTTTTAGCCCATTATGTGAATTAATTAGATAGACATTTTCAAACTCAAAGCCGTATTTATGTACATCCCTGCCTCTTAGAATAGGTTTTATGATTTCGGAGTTTCTTGCATCAAGTTTTATCAATTCATCTTTTTTTTGTTCATCAATAATGAATGCTTGATTGTAACCGGTCTTAATTCCAAAATTAATTCTAACATTAAAATCCTTTAATAATTTAGCATTTGTTTCGATTTTCATTTTCAAAACACCTACAGGTTGATTTCCTATAAACCATTCTGGTGTTTCAGGTACTGTAAATTCAAAATGATGCAAATCAAAATATTCAGATAATGAATTCCCTGTAATATAATTATCAGATAAGTTAACCACTGAAAAGGGTTCAGTTAATTTTATCTTTTGCAAAGTAATAATATTTGATTCTACTGTAGCTTCTTCAAATATCTGGATATCTTCGATATTTAATAAAGAAATGGGCTGAAGATTTTTTATAAAATGCTTTTTCAGTAACTCTCCATAAATAGCACGTAACCAGGAGTTTGATGTGATAAAGGTCAAAAGGCCATCCTGTTTAAGTATCTTACCTCCCTGTTCATAAAATAGACAATAGATATCTGCACCTTTTGAATAGGTTTCAAACCCTGCTTTTAAAAAGTACTCAGAATGTTCTTTTATTTTGGATAATGAAAAATACGGCGGATTTCCAATCACTACATCAAACCCCACAAAATCGCCCTTTTCATTCAGCACCTCCGGAAATTCAAACCGCCACTCAAAGGCATTCTCATAGATTTTATTGTTCTGAATCTCTTCAATTTGATCATCTAATTTTTTGATTTCATCGGAGAGCTGTTGAACCTTTTGGTTCCATTCTGCCTTCTCCTTTTTTGTTTTCTCGAAAAGGGTAGTTTGGTTGGTCAGCGTGAAAAGTTCGCCTTTGATTTTTTGTAAACGTTTCACTTTCGGGTCGTTGGATGCGATTTCGCTTCTGAAATCGCTCTTAATGCCGCTTATCAGCCGTTGCATTTCCCTTTTCTGCTCCTTGTTGTGCGCGTTTCGGTAGGTTGAAACGGCAAGGCGGTAGCTGTCGATGCTCCACTTGCTCTTTTTTAGGGCTTGTCCTAAATCGGCATCAATGGCAAAGCGGCTAACCAGTGAGTTTCCACATTTTATGTTGATGTCGATATTGGGCAGCGTTTCAAGCTCGGTTTCGTTCTTGTAGTAGGCGTTTTTAAGCAGCTCAATCCATAGCCGCAGACTGCATATTTTTACGGAATTGGGGTTTATATCCACACCAAAAAGGCAGTTTTCAATCAGGGTCTGCTTCTCGTGGAACAGCGTTTCCTGAATCCGCTGGCTTTCCTTGCTTTTCGGGTTGTATTCAAAGATAATTCCTTCCTCATCGGTCACAATCAGCTCATCGTTCACCACTTCCACGTGGTACTCTTTCAGCCGTTTTCCTTCCCGGTCCTGTAATATTCTTAAATCGTTTTTTATGGCAATAATCTCATTCAGCGCCGAAACCAGGAAGTGCCCCGAACCAACGGCCGGGTCGCAGATTTTCAGGCTGTTTACAATTTCGTTGGCTTCGCTTGTATTGTCAATCTTGTTGTAGAGTTCGGTAAAGTTTTCGCAATTCCAGCCTTTGGCTTCCTTAAATTTTTGCAGGACTGCCTTTCGGATGGTTTCCCTGCACATGTACATGGTGATGAAGCCGGGCGTGAAGAAAGAGCCGTCTTTGTAGCCGTTTATTTTCTCGAAAATAAGGCCGAGTACTGAGGCGTTTATCAGCGTTTTGTTGTCTTCCTGAATTTCTTCCGAACCCTCGCTGGTAAAGTCGTAGGCGCTCAAAAACCCGAATAAATATTCGAGGGTTGAAAGCGTTCCGGTTCTTTTTCGTCCGCGCTTATCTTTCAGCACGGTTGAGCTGTGAATGGGCAGTTGCTTTTCGTCGCGGAGGTTGCTTATAAATAGGGTGGTGTGCTCTAAATCGGTGGGTTCAAACAGCGAGCTGTTCAGATAAGGGATTTTTTTAAATCCGGCGCTCATTTCACTGTCTCTGTCCTGAAATTTCTTGGCAAGCACCTTGAAGAAAAGTCCGTTCAAATCGTCATAGTCCCTGATTTTCTCCAGATTCAAAAAGTTGTACGATTTGTCGCCCTTGTGGTAGGTCAGCAATTGTGCTTCGAGCAATTTCAGGAAGAGAATCCGGTTCATCCAGGTGATGCTCAGCTCCAGCGCAACATTGAAAAGCCTTTCTTGCGTTGTGTTTCCAAACTGTCCCGGTTTTTCAAGGCGGGAAATCTTATCCAGACTGTCCAGCTCAATAATGGCATTTTCCAAAAGCGAACCGGGATTTCTTTGTCCTTCTTTGCCTCTTTCTATAATCTTCTTGCCACCCTCTTTTGTTTCGGTCAGCCCAATAATATGCAGCATTTCGGCGTAAAATCGCTTGTCGAGGGTGTTGCTGTCGTTGGCAAAAGGAAGTTTCAGCAGATGCTCGGGCGCGAGCAGCTTAAAGAGTGCAATCAGCTTGTTGTCGTCCTTTTTGTCGTCATTCCTTAGCGGCTTTTCATACTCGCGAATGTCGAACCAGGTAAATTCAATCTCTTCGGTGATGCGATCAATAAATGGCTCAGCAACTTGCTTGTAGAAGAAATCGGTTGTTTTTCCGGCCAACCGGCCTTCTTCAAATTCGTTGAAATGCTTTACAAATTCTTTGCTGTTTGCGAAATGTTTCTCAAAAACATGGGCATCAAAAATGAACCATTCGTTGATGTTGGTTGCAATCAGATGTCTGATTTCCAGATTCTTGTGCGTAACCCTTTCGCGCATGTAATAGAGAACCAATTCATGCAGTGCCTTCACATTGATTTTCCCGGGTGTCAGCATCTCACTTCTGTTCGATGGTTTCTTGGTTTCAATCAAAACACCCACAGTGCTGCTCGCATTGTTGCCGTTGTGAATTACAAGGTCGGTTTTCCCTTTCGTATTTATAAAATGGCTGGGATCATAATAGGTTTGTTTTAAGAAATGCATGATTAAATTCTTGAGGTGTTCTTCATACTCCTCATCGTTTATTCTGTCGAGCAATTGAATAAGGTTCGCCTTAAAGACTTCAATTTCAGTGCGATTGGGCTTTAATTTCAGAAATGCTTTGTTAAGCGACTTCCTGGGTTTCAACGGCTTTAGATTCATGCTATATACTTTATAATTCCGTCGGTTAAATTACGGAATGTATTGGGATTATCATAGGATGGGGCGATGTCGGCTGAATATTATTTTGATGTGCGGGTGCTTTTAGCGCTTATTATTCGCCCCTTTCAGGGACGCCATTTCATCTATGCATCTGTATCCTGTGGGTTCCACTTCGATACACCCACGGTTATTTAAAATTCGCCCCCTTCGGGGACTCAGTTAGAGCGCCAAAGGTGCTCAATAACAATAAACGTGGGTGGAGTGAAACGGAACCCATGGAATGATGAGCAGATAATTACTGCAGCCCTGAAAGGGTTGAACCTTTTCTTCCGTCCCTTCTATTCCAAGAATCTATGCCTTACAAAACTTTTATTCAACTCGGCGAATTTAATCCCAACACATCAAAATAAAATGTAGCCGCGATGATGTCAGCGTAAGTAAAGAGGCCCCGCTGAAAAGCGGGATAAATAGTGAGCGATTTTCCCTGCCGGTTAATCACTGGCGGGGCAGCCTACTTGATTAGCTGCTGGCTGCTTGTTATATTCCTGCACCACCCAGAATTTCAAGTTCTTGTCCTTTATTTGGTTGTCCATCCAAAATTGGAATCGCTTTCATTATGAGTTCTTTCACACCTTCAACATTAAGTGAGTTATCGTGGTCTTCTTTGCTTTCCCAAATTTCTGTTACAAATACAGAATTAGGGTCATTCTTATCCTTCCCAATTGCGTAAATTTTGCAACCTTTTGCTTCTGAAACAAGTTTAGACGCTTCCAATAAAATGTTGGAAAGCTCATCAACGTGCCCTGATATTGCTGTTAATTTTCCGTGAAGTAAATACATAATTTCCTATCTATTTTTTAGTTGAACGCATTGCTTTTATTTTTTTGATTTTGGTGTCATTCAGAAACATTTGATGTTCATCGTTCACGCTACCAGAATCTTTGTTAAAAGTACGAACTTTCTTTATATAACTATGCGCCTGATAAGGATTAGCCTTGGTGTTTGTCGCGCATGAGCTGCAGCGCACACTTGATGTATGCACTGAAAAAGATCAATATTGCAGATTTTTTCATCGGAGTAACGTAATAAGTATAAATCATTTCCAGAGGGCTCTGGTTCTGCGCATACAGCGGTTTATCCGTGAAACTGATCTGCTGTTTTCCACAAACAAATTACAAGAGTTGACCAGGCTATGCATACAGGATTTAGAAAGTCGCCCCGGCCTCCGGCAATTTTCCTGATTGCGCAAGAGTAAGGGGCGTAGCTCGCGTACATTGATTACAAGAGCAATACCGTTGTATGAGATACGGCCGTATTTATTTGTTATTCCAGTCTAATTCTTTTTTTAAAAGCTCGAAAATATTAAAAACAATGGGGCATATCTCATAGTTCTGAAGTATTTCATGAGTCCTTTCCACATACTTGTTTCTATGCATGTATGGATATTCTCTACATTCTTCCGGCCTTTCTGAGTAGATAGTGCATTTCTTGCCATTAAGATTTTTACATGGGAAACTCATCAAATACTTAAAGGCCTCAATGTCCTTAGGTTCAACAAATGGACGAAGTTCCTTATCTGTTGCAATAGGCCTGAGATTTTGACAGCAATTACCACATTCTAAGCAATCAATCTGAGGCTCGATTTCTTCATAAAGCCGATGAACAATCCCATCAACCTTTTCAATATCCTGATCCTTAAGAAAACGGCTAAAGGCGGTATTCTCATTCTGTTTTAGTTTAGCGATTTGCGCTATATTTTTTAAGTTTGTTTCTAATCTCATAAGAGATGTTTTTTGAGTAATGAAGGCTTTCAACGGTTTGGCGGTGTGTTTTCAGGTGGTATTAGGAACTGTATATTTTTTGCTGCTAAAAACCTCATAAAAAGCATAAAACTTATGCCTGAACATTCCCGCCGCCTGAACTATCGCCACGCGTTGGCGGGAGGGCTTTAATTCCATGCGCCTTGTGCCATAAATTCAGTTATTGCGACATCCTTATATTTTGTCCCGGCATAAACCTCTAATATTTCAAAAGTGAGTTTGTCATCTTGTGTTATTTCAAATGGGGCGTTCATGTATTTTTCATCTCTTTTGTATTTGAAAAACTTCCCAATATCAAAATGTTGAAAATGCCACGTGTCTAACAATTCCACAATGCAGATGGGCGTGCCATTATAATAAACTTTTAATTTCCGGACTCTTGAATTCTGTTGCCAGGTTTCAGGTGATTTACAGTAACCATTAAATAAGTTCACTATTCCGTAGAATTCATAAACTGCGCCATATTGAGTGTCCTCAGGGAAATCGAATGTAAATCCAAATTGTTCGCCAATTCCAAAATCTGTTTTTCCTTCAATCCACGCTGTGTTTAAGTCATAATCACTAATGTTTTTTATTGAATAGTTGATCAATCCATTTGACTTTAATTCCGTTGTGGAAAAAGCTTTTCCTATTGGCGTTGTCCAGATATCCCAATATTCATTTTTCTTATATGCTTCAATGCTGCTTTCATAAATATCATCTGACTCCTCTATTTGTTCTGACTTAATAATTTCCAGGTCCTGAGGAATTGTACTTAATGGAATTAAACCAATACTTGCAAGAAGTACTATTTTTATCATGTCAGTATGTTTTAATTTCTTGACGCTAAAGGTTAAGGCTATGCGATGGAGCGCACTGGACGAGGGTTTTTAAGTTGACCCGGATGGCGCTGTTTTGCCATAATTCGACTTTGTTAGGAACGTTTTTATCGAAAGGTTGTTGAAAATCTTATTATTGGGTTTAGCAAAATCATTGACAAAGCCAGGAAAATTAACGACTGCTGTGTATTCGTATTCTCCTGAAATCAATTTCGATAAGTTCTGATTTCAGGGACCTGATCATTATTTTCGGCCAACGCATCTTCTATAATAAGTGAAGTTTCAGTTAATTCAATGATTTTCCAATATTCAATAATAGAACCTGTTACGTCGCCAGAAATTTTGTATTTCATTCTTAATACAGTAAAATCATCAATAATTTTCCACGTGTCACCTACTTTAGTCAGGTCATTGTCAGAACAACTTAAAACACCATATTCGTAATTGAATTTGGTGGCGTCTTCAAATAACAATAGGTCATCCAAATCACAATCATTCGTAATATCTGTACCGCCTTGTGTTCTTGAAGTTAATTGCCAACTCTTTTTGGTTAAAAGCTCTAAATCTTCAAAATCTTCAGTTTTGTCACATCCTGCTATGAAAGTAACAGTTATTACTGACAAAAAAACAAGCCAATGTTTTCCAACTGGTAGTATGCAACTTAAAGCTTTTTTTTCTCTTTTCATGATACTGCTATTTTTTGAAATCAAACGTTAATAAGTTTCCAGTATTGTTGATGACATTAAATATCTGTTGAGGCTAAGCACTGACGGGCATTTTTGGAAACCCATCGTTCACGCTACCAAATGTTTGTTAAATCTACAATCTTTATACTTACCACCATCCGCCCGATAGCGTTTAGGTTTGTTACAGGGCGTTTTAATATCCTTAAAGCTTTACTACTTTGAACGTTTTAACTTCATCTTCACTCGTAAATCTTACAAAATAAACGCCTGCCGGGAAAGAACTTATATCAATAACCATTTTAGGTTCCGTTATTTGATAATGATTTAATTCAAGGCCATTCATGCTAATAATCTTAAGCAAGCCGTGATTCATTGGTGTAGTGGCTTCAATTGTTATTTGTGTGGATGATGGATTAGGGTAAATATTGAGCAGGATTTGAGGTATCCCTTCCTCTACTACTGCGACCAGGCAAGCGGATTCCACGTCTTGCCTGCTGCTGCAACCTGGGCCATTGCTGTAGATTTCTATTGCTCCATTTGGAGCAGCCAAATAATCACAAACGCTCTTAACTTCACACTTTGTCAACGAAGGATTTTTAAATATATGTAAGTCATTAATAGACGCAGCCTCAATATTTTCCAATCCATTTAAGCTACTTAATGCATTGTTATTCGCAATATGGAGACTACCATTAATAGAAGTCACATTTTCTAATCCCGCAAGGCTGGACAGACTGTTGTTATTTGAAATTTGCACGACACCGCCGACTGTATTAAGACTATTCAGCCCTGATAGATTTAAAAGGGCATCGTTGCTTCCAATATAAAGTGTTCCGCCCACAGAGGTCAGGTTGTTCAATCCTGAAAGATCTTGAAGTGAATAATTCCCAGTGATTTGGAGTAATTCACCAATACTATTCAAGCCCTCTAAGCCTGACAAATTGACCATATTATCATTGTCAAATATAGTAAATTGCCCGCTGGCCGTATTTAAGTTACTGAGACCCGACAGATCAGTAAGTGATTGATTATCTCTAATCAATACCCCTCCACCAATAGATGTCAGATTGTTTAATCCTTCAAGATTATTCAATGTATCATTGCTCAATATGCCGAACTGGTTTTCAATAAATGTCAAATTGTTTAAACCTGTAAGGTTAATGAGCGCATTATTTGCCCAAATGAGAACTAATCCATGGATAGAATCAATATTATTCAATCCTGATAGACTAAGCAAAGCATTGTTTTCATATATATGGAGATTACCTATTGAGGTCAATCCTTCCAATCCTGTCAGGTCAACTAAACTAGCGCAATACTCAATTCTTAATTCACCTCCAAGAAATGTTAATGCACTTAATCCGTTCAAACTGCTTAATGAGGTATTTCCACTAATCATCAAGTCCCCCCCAATGTATGTAATGTTGCTTAGGCCATTTATGTTAGTGATATTACTTCCATAATAGCCAATTTCCACATTGCCTTCTATCTCTGTGCATCCCGGGTAATTAATTTGAAAATTATCAATTTGTGCTTGTGTATCAAATACGATGCCTTCCGGCAAGCAGGATTGAGAAATGCCTGTGAATGCAAATGCCAATATTAATAATATTGCAAATGATGTTTTCTTTTGAGATTTCATGGTTTCATGTTTAAATGGTTAGTCAATTAATTTTTCAATCCCTTAAAATGCCCTGTAAAGAGTGGGTAAACGCAACACGGCTTATCTATCCGACGTGCAAAAAAGCATTAAACACTTAATCCATCGTCAAAATACACTGCTAATATAATGAATTTTCACATATCTTAACGTATATTCTTTTTTATTTCATTGTTAATGTAATAATTCGCATTTCAACAACATTTAAACGCCCTTTAAACCTCAATTAAAAGGGGAATAAATGTATTTGAGTATATATTCATTATTCGCATTAAACAAAATGACGCTAAGGTTAGTTGCCGATTTCGAAGCACTTGCTTATCCATATCACAACAATTTGAGTATGGACGTAAACACTCGAAATGTCCTGCACCGGCAATAATCCTTACTGTCTAAGAATATGATGCCAACCTTATCGTTAAATTATTAGTTTTTGTTGTCTGGTAAAGTTTTTCAATTTGACCTCGAGTCGTAAATACCGTTGATTAAGATGCTGAAAAAAGGAATTAAAAGTTCAAATTCCAATTTAAGCCTTTGAATGCAGGATTGATAAAATTGTTGAAATTGCTGCCGAATTGGTAACTGCAACCAACTCCGAAGAAATAACTGTACTGACTGTTAAGTTGCCTTTGCTGTAAAAGCACTTCATCGCGGGTAGCACCTTGCTTTGAAAGCTGGATTAAATTGCGGGTAATATCATAACTTCCGCCAACGGCAAATTTAAATCCTTTAAAAATATTCCAGTTTACAGAACCGGAGAATGAAAGGGAAAATTTATTAAGGTCGTGCAGATAGCTGCTGTAGAATGCGCCCACATTTATGCTTCCCCATGGTTTAGTGAACGAACTTATAATAGCAGCATTCTGCATAAGCAGCGTTTCTTCTGTTTTGAAAAATATTGTGGTGTCTATGTAATTATTGTATTGCACCCCCACGCCATAGTTAATTACCATGCGCTGGCTATTAAAATCTTTGTACTTAAATACATCATATTCAATTTTAGGAATCAGACTTAGTTTGATGTCATAATTTGAAAATTTACTTTTTGCATAAGAAGTGAATATTCCATAGCCCCAATGTTGATTTATTTTATTGATAAAATTCACGTAACCGTTTAGTTGTGGATTTTCCATTGCCACTGTTTCTGTGTCAGAAACTACAAACTCGTTTCGTTGATAATTATAGGATAAGCCAATGTTTGTTTTCGTTTTTTCGGTTTCCCTGTCAGCATTCATATAGCTGTAGATACTTTGCGATTTATAGTTAGCATCACCGTCAAAAAAACCGTTTGCCCCCAAACTCATCACCCAATAATTCCATGGGTCTTTTTGTTCCTTGATCTTTACGGTATCAATTTCGGTAGGCTTGTTGTAGGTAATTACAATGTTGTTGGCTGCTTCGGTATGTGAAATATATTTTATCAAACCCAAAGTTACTTTTTTGGCCATTTTTTTTCTTTTATCATCGTCACTCAGCGTGGATATATTAAAATATGTAAGCGTGTCATTCTGATTCACAAAAGTACCTTGTCCTTTAAATACAATGGTGTTTTGCTCGCTACCCGAACTGGTATATTGTGTATTTACCTGCACATGTACATCGGCAATAAAGCGGTCACGCACAAAATCAACCATGCCTAACTCGCTACGCAGGTAGTCAAAATCGCAAAGCCACGAGTATGAACATTCTATAAATACTTTGGTTTTTGCTTCGGTTTGTGAAAAAGAAAGTTGCGCTGTCAAAAGCATGAAAAGGGTTTGTGCTATTTTTTTCATTGCCGTTATTTTAAAGAAGTTGTAAAAATTAATGCTTTCGGTCACGCCTGGACTTCGCAATACAGTTCAAATGTGATACATAACGTTTGACTATAGACTTTCCGTATATATCTGCCTTTTAAAAGGTGTATTACACACCTTACTCACCTCCCAAATTCACTGCTAATGTAGTTAGATTTGAAATGTACAACTCATCCATATGAGTTTTTATTTATTGCGGCTTCATCCCGAAAAAGAATGCGGTGCATTGAGCTTGTCGAAATGCGGTGTATTGAGCCTGTCGAAATATAGTTCAACCGGCAACCGAGGAAGAAGGACGAGCTCAGCGTAAGCTAATAATCGCTGGGTTCCCGAAAAGCCGGGACAGGTATTGCAGATCGCTCATATTTTTAATTATTAGGTGCTGCCATTATTATGTTGTTTTCAATCTTTTCCCTATAAGAATGCTTACTAGAATTCCTATTGTAATCGTCGTTATCCAATTTATAGAGATTGCAGCAACTTCGAATCGATAACTTCTATCTAGTCCATACTTAATTGAGTAAAAGACAAATGAGAAAACCATTAATATGAATCCAAATATAAGTGTCAATCGAATACTCTTCTCTAATCGAGTTTTATTTGTAAAAATAAAAGCCAGAAATAAAAACGATATACTCATTGTGATGTAGCCCAAATCTTCCATTGCTATGAATATTCCATGTCCATTATATTGTGTGAGTAAAGCAATTCCTTCTGTCTCTCCTTTCATCATACTCATGGGTACAACTGAAAATTGAACGAAATAAGCAATCAATAAAACTGTGGTGGTAATTATAGCAAAAGCAATACTTAAAAAACCAAATAATTTATTACCATCCTGAATCGTAAAGTGATTAGATACAATAAATATTACATACGCAAATAGCTGAAAAATTGCCAAATACATCCAATTGTAATCCCTTGGATAATATGAGAGAATATCATTAAATGGATAATTCATACAATCTCCTGGGCAGTATGGTCCTGCCGGAGGGACAGCTTTCATTGCAAATATCCATGTAATAATCGTTATTATTACCAATGATATGGCTGTGTAAAATCCGAATGTTAAAGTCCTTTTATCTTCATTCATGATTATTAGAATTTATATTTAAATATATTACTTATGCACATGTTTTGTTTTGGTTGCACCTAACGGTGATTGTAAGTGCAGAAGCGGATTTCGGAGAGTGTTCCTGTCCGGTAGGACGGAACGGCGATGCGAGAAACGTGGATGGCGAACCATCGCATCCGCTTTTGCATTTACAAAATGTGTGTGCCCTGCATGAGCAGCGCACACCCGTCGTAAACTTTAGAAAAAATTCAAAAATACAAATTTTCTTTTGCAAACTGCGGGTGTATTTTTCCAGAGGGTTAAAGTCCCTTCCTTCGGCTTCGCTCAGGACAAGTATACGCTGGGATAACGCCCAGAATTGCGAAGCAATCGCGAACACCAATAAAAAGAAATAAAGAAGTGAGCAACTATTAGCAAGTGGCAAGCTGGTTGTTGGCGACAACAGTAGTGAAGGAAGCCAGACTGCAACCCCGATAGTTATCGGGGCTGGTACTGACGAACAGGAACGGCATATGAGGCTATTTAATAAGGATAAGCAAGCACATCATTGTAACGTCCGCATTAACAATTATTAAATAGTAGATGCTGCAGCGATTGGAGGAAGGAAACAGCTCTTACCAGGGGAGGTCTCATAAGCTACGGGCTGGCCAACATGAGAAGTAAATCAAAGTCATCACCCGGAAAACTACTCCGGCCACCTTTGACGAACGCATTCATAAGCTCAAAGAACTCCAAAGAGGCTGGCTTGGATACTTCCGTATGGCAAGTATTCAGGGCAAACTCAAGGAAATTGACGGATGGATACGAAACCGTCTTAGGTACTGTATATGGTCTCGTTATTTCTAACGAGAGAAGAAACCTGAGCGAAAAAGGAAGAACCTTATCCGTTTAGGGATTGACCATGACCATGCTTATTCGTGGAGTAGAACCAGAATGGGTGGCTGGGCGGTTGCTCAGAGCCCAATTCTTGGTACGACAATCACCCTGGACCGCCTCCATAAAAGAGGGTATTTGGCTATGCTTACAGTTTATGAGAAGATTGCCCCACATCTTAACGAACCGCTGTATACGAGATCCGTACGTACAGTGGTGTGAGAGGTGGTTCCTGAGCAATTGTCGAAGGATTCTCCCCGCCGGTCAATCACTGGCGGGGCAGCCTACTCGATTACCGCCTGGCATTTCTTTCAATTCATAATTTGTACTTCGCCCACCGCTTGCTTCTTTTTGTAAGATATCCTTCTTTATCAAATCTTGAATATCTCGAAGAGCTGTATCTTGTGAGCACTTATTAATTTTCCCCCATTTCGAGGTTGTTAACTTTCCGTCAAATCCATCAAGCAGTCTGTTAATTACTTTTTGCTGTCTGTCATTGAGTATTGTGGTGGAATGTAATTTCCAAAATTCTGCTTTATGAAGTATTTTCGATAAAGTATCATCTGTGGAGTCAATAGCATTTATTAAACATTGCAAAAACCACAAAATCCATTCTGTTATATCTAAATTTCCTTTTTGTGCTTTTTCAAGTTTTTCATAATACTGTTTCCTTTCAACTCTAATTTGTGCAGACATACTGTAGAACCGCCTGATGCTTTTGTCAGAACGTGCCAATGTCATATCTGAGATTGCTCTTGTAATTCGTCCGTTTCCATCGTCGAATGGATGAATTGTCACGAACCATAAATGAGCAATAGCTGCTTTAAGAACCAAATCTATTTCATGCTCGTTTTCAAACCAGTCTAAGAATCTTATCATTTCAGGTTCTATTCTGTCAGAACTTGGAGCTTGATAGTGAACTTTTTCTTTACCCATAGGTCCTGATACAACTTGCATAGGACCAGTAATGTCTTTTCTCCAGTCGGCAACTGTGATTTTATAAAGATTACTCCAACCTGAAGGGAATAACGCTTCATGCCAACCAAACAATCTATTTTTAGTCAAAGGCAAATCATATCTCTGTGTAGCGTCAAGCATCATTTCAACTATTCCGTCAACATGCCGTTCCGATTCTACTGCTCCAGCTATATCAATTCCTAGTCTGCGTGCAATTGAAGAACGTACTTGTTCTATATCCAAAAACTCGCCTTCGATTTCAGATGATTTTATAACATCTAAAGTAAGAGTGTTCAATACTGCTTCATTCTGCAAATCAAAGCCCAGCGACTCCATTTTGCCCAAAAGTCGTCCTTGTTGATTTCTAGCTTCACCTAGTTTAATCATCACTTTCTTATTATCCCAAGTGAAGTCAGTCCAGTTTTCTTTTTCGTGTATATAAATTTTCATTCTCCGCAATTTATGCGACAAATATACTTCTTATTCTCCGCAAACGAAACTTTCTCCGCAAAATATGCTCAGATTACAGCTATTAATCTCCGCACAGCTGTTTTTTTGCTTGGCGGTAACGGTAAGTATAAGAATAGTAGCCGACTGCGAGACACTACCCTGTCAAGTTACACGAAAGTTGAGGCGGGCTACAACCTTTGAATAACCTACTGTCCCGGCAATTTTTTATACCGCTTGTTGAACTAAATCCGCATACGCGGATAGCTTTTTCAAAAATACCCGATTCTTTCTTTAATTCGAAGTTTTTAACCAATAAAATTTCAGATTATGAGAAAGAAATCGGGTTTTACCATTTTGGAGCAGGCTATTGTACTTGTTCCTGAGTTCGAAAACGTTGTTCGTAAACTTGATCA
>SWCB01016079.1_pt3 | contig 15501 bp, 17 predicted proteins | sample 4692901 | NCBI WGS metagenome assembly SWCB01 (sample SAMN10267276, study PRJNA491770) | bioreactor metagenome | isolation source: DHS bioreactor inoculated with subseafloor sediment | place: Japan: off Shimokita Peninsula | collected 2006-08 | reverse complement strand
CTCGAAACCCCCACCGACAGTCCACAGACCACCTCACCAGGTTTCGAGACGGACGCTGCGCGTCCTCCTCAACCAGCCGGGATCGGGAAGACACACAGGTTTCCAGCCCCCCTCCGTCTGGTTGAGGAGCGAACGAAGAGAGCGTCTCGAAACCCCCACAACTCCTCAACAACCAGCGGAAAAGAGACTCGCTGATGGCATTTGACTAGGTTGGGCACGCCACAACCGCCGCTCTGGCCTTAATCTGGCCTCAGCCGCATTTCGAGAACAGTCCGAACCGGTAGGGAGAACCTGTGAGCAACGACGATCAGCAGCCAGCAGTGAATCCGCCTTCCGGTTCGAACCCCGGGCCGGCCAGCCCCCTCTCACGCCCCGGACCCGGCGCGATGCCGCCGCCCGGCCCCGCTCAGCCGTCGCCGACCGGTGCGCCCGGCGCCGGTCCGGCGCAACCGCCATCCCAGTCCTATCCGTCGGCACCGCAGCCCTATTCGGCTGCGCCCCAGCCCGGGGCGACACCGCCGCCGTACCCGGGACCGAACCAGCCCTACCCGAACCAGCCCTACCCCGGTGCGGGCTACCCCGGCCAGCCCTACGGCACGCAGCCCAATCCCGGCCAGGCCTACCTGCCACCGCCAGGTGCAATGCCGGGCCAGCCGCCCTCCGGCGCGGCGCCCAAACGCAGCAACAAGACCATCTTGCTGATCGGGGCTGCGGTCGTCGCGGTCATCATCGTGATTGCGGTGATCGTGGCGATGCTGCCCAAGGCCGGCATCACCGATCCATCCGGCGGCGGCGGAATCCCTGAGCCGGCCAAGACCGGGACCGAAGCGGTGCAGGGCTACCTCGAAGCCTTGGCCGCGGGCAATGCCGCCGCGGCCTTGAGCTACGCCGAACAGGAGCCTGCAGACACCAGCCTGCTCACCGACGAGGTCCTCGCCGCTTCGAACGCGGTCACGCCAATCACCGAGATCGAGGTGGCCGAGCCCGCCAACGATTACTCACCGATCACAGCCAGTTACCTGCTCGGCGATCAGACCGTCAGTACCCAGTTCTACGCCAGCAACGCCTCGGGCTCCTGGAAGCTGGAGAGCATCACTCGCGACATCGGGATTGCCGACATGAACGGGATTGCGCTGACCATCAACGGCGCACCGGTCCAGGACACTCGCATCACGCTGTTCCCGGGCAGCTACTCCCTGGTGCCGACGAACAGCCTCTACGTCGTTGATGGCGGCGCCTTCGTCGTCACCTCACCGCAGGACCTCACCAGCTACACCATGCAGCTGGACATCAGCTCCACCGGTCAGCAGAAGCTGCGCACAGCCGCCCAAGCCCATCTCAAGGCCTGCCTGAAGCAGACCAGCCTCGCGCCCAAGGGCTGCGGCTTCAGCATCCGGGCCAACGGCACCGGCGCGGTGAAGGCCAAGTGGTCGATCAGCTCAGGCAAGAACGCCATGAAGAACGCCAAGTTCCGGCTCGACCTGGCCGATCCGTCCCGGGCATCGGCGTACACCACAGTGGGCCTCACCGTGAAGGGCTACAACAAGAGTGGCAGCTACGTCGGCCGAGGCGTGGGTTCGATCTTCAGGGCCAACGGGAACTTGAGCGCCAACCCGATCACCGTCACTTTCGAATAGCCCCGCCCCAAAAGGTGGGCTAGTGACGGTTGTAGGCGACGAGGCGCCACCACGGATCGCCCGGACGCATCACCGCCCAGTGACAGTTGCCCAGCCCGCCGAAGCGGCGGACATCGGGGTAGGCCAAGCCGATCAGGAGCATCGCCGCCACCCGCGTGGTCAATCCATGACCGACCACCAGGAGAGTGTCCTCAGAGTTCGCCGCAGCCGCATGCTCCAGCAAGGCGTCGGCTACCCGACGTCCGGCCCCGGTCGCGGTCTCACCGGTCGCGGAGTGTTGGATATCGCGCCCCTCGGTGATCGGCGTCCAATGTTCGGGGTCGCTGGCCGCGATCTCCGCATGCGTCAGCCCTTCCCACAGCCCCACGTTGATCTCACGCAGCCGCGCATCGAAGGCCACCGGCAGTGCCAGCCGTTCGCCCAGGACCGTCGCGGTCGCTGCCGCCCGCTGCAGATCGGAGCTCACGATGGCGGTGATGCCCTCGCCGGCGAGTGCGTCGGCGGCCCGACGGGCCTGATCCACTCCGGTGTCATTCAGCGGAATATCGGCGCTGCCCTGAAACCGTCCGGCATCATTCCAGTCCGTTTGCCCATGCCGCAGCAGCAGCACCCGAGCAGCGGTCATCGACGCTCGTCCATCACGTCCAGCTCACCCAGATCGATAGCCGGGCAGTCCTTCCACAGCTTCTCCAGGGCATACAGCACCCGCTCCTCGTGGTGTTGCACATGCACCACAATGTCGAGATAGTCCAGCAGCACCCACCGGTTCTCGCGGCTGCCTTCGCGGCGCACCGGCTTGCGCCCGATGGCCAGCAACGCCTCCTCGACACCATCGATGACCGCACCCACCTGGCGCTCATTGGAAGCGGTCAGAATCAGGAAGACGTCGGTGATGGCCAGCCGCTCAGACACGTCGAAGGCGACCGGGTCGGTGGCCTTCTTGGCCAGGCCGGCGGCAGCCGCGAGCCGGGCGAGCTCGACAGCTTCAGGTGTTGCACTCACTGATTGTCTCCGTTGCGGTAGAGGCCACGCTTGGCGATGTATTGCACGATGCCGTCCGGCACCAGGTACCAGATCGGCATCCGCTGCCCGACTCGCTCCCGGCAGGCCGTGGAGCTGATCGACAGCGCAGGCACCTCCAGCAGGGTCACTTTGTTCTCCGGCAGGTGCGCGATGTCGTCGGCACCGAGTTTCACACCCGGCCGCGACACCCCGACGAAGTGGGCCAGATCGAACAGTTCCTCGGCACCCTTCCAGGTGAGGATCTTGCTCAATGCGTCGGCACCGGTGATGAAGAACAGTTCGACCTCGGGTCCGCGAGCAGCACGAATGTCGCGCAGAGTGTCGACGGTGTAGGTGGGCCCGGGGCGTTCGATGTCGACCCGGCTGACCGAAAACCGTGGGTTGGAGGCGGTCGCGATCGTGGTCATGAGATAGCGATCCTCCGGCTGAGAGACCTTCTTACCGGCCTTCTGCCAGGGCTGTCCGGTGGGGACGAAGACCACCTCATCAAGGTTGAAGCGGGCTTGCACCTCGCTGGCGGCAACCAAGTGGCCATGATGGATCGGGTCGAAGGTGCCACCCATGACACCCAGGCGCATGCGACGAGTGCCGTCGTAGGACCAGTGGATCGGAGTCTCACTCATCTGCCCTGGTTGGCCCTTTCCCGATTGGCGCCGCCCGGTTCGGACCGCTCAGCGGATACTACCAACCGCGCTGGGCCGCGTGCTGTTCCCGAGTCGGGGCACCATTCAGCCGCGCACCTGTCCCGCGCCGTCGACGATGTACTTCGTCGACGTCATCTCGGGCAGTCCCATCGGGCCGCGGGCATGCAGCTTCTGGGTGGAGATACCGATCTCGGCGCCGAAGCCGAACTCGCCGCCGTCGACGAAGCGCGACGAGGCATTGACCAAGACCGCTGCGGCATCCACTTCGGCGACGAACTTCTCGGCCGCGCGACGATCATCGGTCACGACGGTCTCCGAATGGCCAGTGGTGTAGCGCCGAATGTGAGCCAGTGCCGCATCGATATCGGGCACGATGTCGCAGGCCAGATCGAGCGAGAGGTACTCCGCCTCGAACTCCTCAGGACCGGCGGCGACCACCTCATCGGAGTAGCTCTGCACTGCCGGGGTTCCGTGCACCGTGACGCCGGCCTCGGCCAGCGCGGCCAGCGCCTTGGGCAGAAATGCCTCGGCGATATCGGCATGAACCAGCATCGTCTCGAGGGCGTTGCACACGCTGGGACGCTGCACTTTGGCGTTCAGCATGATGCCCAGTGCCATGTCGATATCGGCGGCAGCATCCACATACAGATGGCAGTTGCCGGTGCCAGTCTCGATGACCGGCACGGTGGAGCCCTCGACGACCGCATTGATCAGCCCGGCCCCGCCGCGCGGAATCAGCACATCGACCAGGCCACGGGCCGCCATCATCTCGGCGGTGACTTCGCGTCCGCCGGCCACCAGCTGCACGGCTTCGCGCGGCAGACCGGCCGCAGCCAAGCCGACTTGCAGGGCAGCGGTGACCGCCTGATTGGAGTTCATCGCCGAACTCGAGCCCCGCAACAGGGCAGCATTGCCGGCCTTCAAACAGATTCCGGCCGCGTCGGCGGTGACATTGGGCCGGGCCTCGTAAATGATGCCAATCACTCCCAGCGGCACCCGCACCTGACGCACCCGCACCCCGTTGGGATTGTTCCAGCCGCGAATCACCTCACCAACCGGATCGGGCAGGTCAGCCAAGGCGCGCAGCCCATCGGCCATGCCGACAATACGGGCCGGAGTCAGCGTCAACCGATCTACCAGCGCATCACCTGTACCGGCCTGTCTCGCCGCGGCGACGTCGGCGGCATTCGCCGTCAAGACCGTGTCGGTGGCCGCCACCAGGGCGTCGGCCATGGCTGCCAGTGCCGCGTCCTTGGCCGCCCGGGAAAGCGTGGCCAGAGTCCGGCTGGCGTCCTTGGCCAGGTGGGCTTGTTCGGCGAAGTTCATGGCGCACAGGATACTTCGCGGGCGCGGTCGAACTAGACCGGTTCAGGCAGCGGTTCCTTCGCAGCGGCAGCGAAGAAGGCCCGCAAGCCCAGCTTGCGCAACACCCACCACAGCAGATTGAAGGTCACCACGGTCAAATAGACCGAGGTTGCGATCCCGGTGCCAATATCGGGGAGCAACCAGGCCCACGTACACCACAGCACCTGATTGACCACCCCCATCACCATGTACAGCGGCGAGACACCCGTGACGGAATGGGAGCGAATCAGCGCCACAGTCTGCCCGATGTTGACCACAGTGCCCGGAATCATGATCGCCACACCGAAGGCTGCGCTTCCCACAGCAACATCCAGGCCGATGAGCACAGCAGCACCCAGCACACCGGGCGTCATCAGCCGCCAGAGCGGACGCTTCAACTCGCGCGACAACAGCACCAGCATGGGCACCGTGGTGCCCAAGGCGAACACATTGGTCACAATCATGTTCCACTGGCCGAGCATGATGCCGTGGATGCCGAATCCTAGGTTCACAGCCAACAAGGCCTGCCAAGCGGGCACCGAGATCCCATGCACATCACGGGTGCGCAGCAGCCGGATGAGTTGTGGGACCCCCAGCGAGATGCCCGCTGCGGCCGCAGCCCAGCCGAGCACGGATAGGTAGTCGATCACGTCTTCTTGCGTCGTTTCACTATGAGGTCGTCGCGATGCACAACTTCGCGATCAAAGTGCTCGCCGAGGTTCTCGGCCAATTCGTGGGTGGTGCGTCCGATCATCGCGGGGAGTTCCTCGGAGTCGAAGTTGACCAGGCCACGCGCCACCACTTGGCCGCCTTCACTGACCAGCTTCACCGGATCACCGACGCCGAAATCGCCGCGTACCTCCAGGATTCCGGCCGGCAGTAAGGAAGCCTGCCTTTCGGTCACCGCCCGCACCGCGCCGGCGTCCAGCACCAGTTCGCCTTGGGTCACCGAGGCGTAGGCCAGCCACATCAGCTTGCGGGCACGCCGCTTCCCGGTGGGCAGGAACAAAGTGCCCGCCGGCGCCCCGGACAACAGTTCAGCGGCCGCCTCGGCCGCGCCCAAGACGACCGGGATCCCCGAGGCGGTCGCAATGCGCGCGGCATGCAACTTGGTTTCCATACCGCCGGTACCGATTGCCGCACCGCCGCCGTTGGTATCGACATCCAGCTCGTCGATGTCGGCCACCAGCTCAACCTTCTGCGAGCCGGGCCGTCCGGGCGGGGCGGTGTAGAGCGCGTCCACATCGCTGAGCAGCACCATCACGTCGGCCCCGACCAGGTGCGCGACCAGCGCAGCGAGCCGATCATTGTCACCAAACCGGATCTCGTGGGTGGCAACCGTGTCGTTCTCGTTGACGATCGGCACCACGCCCAACTCCAGCAAGCGGGTGAAGGTGCGCAGCGCGTTGCGATAGTGGTCTTTACGGGCCACATCTTCGACGGTCAGCAGCACTTGACCCACGGTGAGTCCGTGTCGGGCGAAATTGCGACCGTACTGGGCGACCAACAGGCTCTGCCCCACCGAGGCCGCAGCCTGTTTGCTGGCCAGATCCTGCGGCCGGTGCTTCAGCTTCAACGGCTCCATTCCCGAAGCCATGGCGCCCGACGACACCAGCACCACGTCCTGACCGCGGGCTCGGACGGCGGCCAGCGCGTCAACCAGGGCCTCCAGCCGGGACGGGTCGAGGGCGCCACGGGAGTCGGTGAGGGCATTGGAGCCGACCTTCACCAGCAGTCGACGCGCGGCAGTGATCTGCTCGCGTCGCTGCTCACTCACTGCCCTGCTCCTCGGCTTCGGCGGCTTTGCGGGCATGGTATTCGGCGTCCTTCTCGCGGCGCCGCTGCACCGCCGGACGCAGCTCGTTGAGGCGATGATCCTCACCGCGCCGCGACAGGATCTCGGCACCGATCTCCACCTGCGGAGCGAAGTCGAAGACCACCGGGTCGTTGCCGCTGCCGATGGCCACCGCATCCCCGGCGACCGCACCCAAGGCCAGCAGTTCGTCTTCAATGCCCAATCGGGCGAACCGATCAGCCAGATAGCCGACGGCCTCGGGGTTGGCGAAATCGGTTTGGCGCACCCAGCGTTCGGGCTTGTCGCCACGCACCCGCCACACGAAACCACCGTCGCCGTCGCCTTGTTTGGCGACCGTGAACTCCACGCCACCGGCCACCGGCTTGGGACGGATCACAATGCGCTTGGGTTCAGGCGGCGGCGCGGCAGCCCGCCGCTGGGCCACCAGCTCGGCCATGGCGAAGGTGAGAGCTTTGAGCCCCTCACCGGACTTGGTGGACACTCGGAAGACCGGCAGCCCACGAGCCATCAGATCGGGTTCGACCATCTCGGCGAGCTCAGCACCATCGGGCACATCGATCTTGTTCAGCGCCACCATGCGAGGCCGGTCCTCCAGCCCGCCATGCGCGCTGAGTTCGGCCTCGATGATGTCCAAGTCGGTGAGCGGGTCGCGTCCGGGTTCGTAGGTGGCGCAGTCGATCACGTGAACGATCGCCTGGCAGCGCTCGATGTGACGCAGGAAGTCGTGCCCCAGACCGCGGCCCTGGCTGGCGCCCTCGATCAGTCCGGGAACATCGGCGACGGTGAAGGTGACCGCACCGGCCACCACCACCCCCAGATTCGGAATCAGAGTGGTGAAGGGATAGTCGGCAATCTTGGGCCGGGCCCGGGAGATAGCCGCAATGAGCGAGGACTTCCCGGCGCTGGGGAAGCCGACCAGTCCGATGTCGGCGAGCACCTTGAGTTCGAGTTGGATCTTGCGGGTTTCGCCCTCTTCGCCGAGCAGCGCGAAGCCGGGAGCCTTGCGCGCCGAGGATGCCAACGCAGCATTGCCCAAGCCGCCCCGACCGCCGGCCACGATCACGGTCTCGGAGTCGGCTCCGATCAGATCGGCCAGCACATCGCCGGTGTCGGCATCGGTCACCACAGTGCCGTCGGGCACGGCGAGTACGACGTCGGCACCGTTGGCACCATTGGCGAGATCGCCGCGTCCGGGTTGCCCGTTGTCGGCGCGACGCACCGACTGGCGGTGGTACTCCACCAAGGTGGTCAGGTTCGGATCAACCCGCAGAATCACCGAGCCACCATTGCCACCATTGCCGCCGTCCGGCCCGCCGAGCGGTTTGAACTTCTCTCGGTGCACCGAAGCACAACCGTTGCCACCGTTACCGGCAGCGACGGTCAGCACCGTCTGATCGACGAAAGAGGGAATGGCCACGCTGGAAGCCTTGCGCTAGGAAAGTCGGCGGGCGGAGCAGCTGCCCGGCACCGATCACGGAGAATCTTATCGCTTTCCCCGTGACGCTATGTTTCGGAGGAAAAGCGAAAGAGGGGCAACCGGACGGTCACCCCTCTTTCGGTAAGTCGTTGTTACTCGGCGGCCTCGGCCACATTGACGACCTTGCGTCCGCGGCGGGTGCCGAACTCGACCACGCCGGCCCGCAGGGCGAACAGGGTGTCGTCGCCACCACGGCCCACGCCGTCACCGGGGTGGAAGTGGGTGCCGCGCTGACGGACCAGGATCTCGCCGGCGTTGACCTGCTGACCGCCGAAGCGCTTCACACCGAGCCGCTGGGCATTGGAATCCCGACCGTTGCGGGAACTGGATGCGCCCTTCTTATGTGCCATATCGAACTCCTCAGCCCTTGATCCCGGTGACCTTGACCTGGGTGTAGCGCTGGCGATGTCCCTGGCGCTTCTTGTATCCGGTCTTGTTCTTGAACTTGATGATCTTGATCTTGGGACCCTTGGTTTCAGCGATCACCTCGGCGGTGACGCTGGCCTTGTCCAGCTTCTTGGCATCGGTGGTGATCTTGTCACCATCGACCAGAAGCAGGGGGGTCAGGGAAACGCTGTCTCCAGCGTTGGCCTCGATCTTGTCGATCTCGAGGATGTCGCCCACCGCAACCTTGTGCTGGCGGCCACCACTGCGCACGATCGCGTACACGCCCGACCTACTTCCTTAAGCTTCGTCTGATCAGCGGCCCCGCCCCGTCAAGGGTGGTTCCGGCTGCGAAATCTGGTTCGCGCACGGCAGTACCGGCGCAGCGAACACCGAAGGACAAGACTACGACCCGCACCGGGGGAGGGTCAAACCGGCAGCAACACCACCGGGCCGGTCACCGCCGAGGACTCGAATGAGCTAGCCTCACGCGCAATCCAGCAAAGGAGTTGCCATGACCTGGGCGTTCTGGGTTACCACCCTAATCGTGGTAGCGACACCGGGCACGGGGGCGGTCTACACGATCTCGGCAGGGCTCTCCCGCGGAACCCGGGCCGGACTCGTGGCGGCCTTCGGCTGCACCCTGGGAGTGATTCCGCACATGATCGCCGCCATCACTGGACTGGCGGCGCTGCTGAACGCCAGCGCAATCGCCTTCGCCGCCCTGAAATGGGCCGGAGTGGCGTATCTGGTGTATCTGGCGGTGCAGACCTGGCGCGATCACAGCGAGCTGACCCCGGACGCCGACGCCTCGCCTCAGTCGTTCTGGCGGGTGATTCGAACGGCGATCCTGATCAACCTGCTCAACCCGAAACCAACCATCTTCTTCTTCGCATTTCTGCCGCAGTTCGTGCCGGCCGGTGATCCCTGGCCAACCGCGACCATGATCGGCCTGAGCCTGGCCTTCATGTTGGTCACGTTTGCGGTGTTCGCCGGGTATGGCATCTTCGCCGCGGCCGCACGCGACCACGTCCTGCGCCGACCCTCGGTTCTGCGCTGGCTGCGGCGCACCTTCGCCGGCACTTATCTCCTGCTTGCCGGACGCCTCGCGCTGCAGGAGCGCTGAGCAGCCACCAACTTCTGAAATCGCTGCGGGCGCACGCGGGCGGGCGGCGCCCGGTAGCACCATCCCCGAGAGCCATCGGTCGCAGTGTTCACCCGACATTGGTCAAAGCCACCCCGATTGGCTACTCCGCCTGCCTAGCGTTCAGTGCGGAGGTGACCGGATCGTCCGGGAGGCCTCCTCGGAGGAGATGACATGACTGTCGCGCGAATGTCCCTGGCGTGGCGATTCGCCGGCGCTTTCGCGGTCACGGCGTTGGGCGCCGCGATGGTCGCGACCGCACTGACCGCGATTCCGTCCGATGCCAGCGTCGAACTTCTCGCCAGCATCGTGCTGCCGCATTAGGCACCCACCCATCGCAATGTCCGAAAACCGCTAGCTTCCCCGTCCCTGGGCTGCCAGGGTGGGGATGTGAACGTCACGCAGCGATACCGGGCAGTGAGCACCCGAGATGCCCGTTTCGATGGTGTCTTCACTCTTGCGGTGCGTACCACCGGCATCTACTGCCGTCCGTCCTGTCCGGCGCGCACCCCGAAACCAGAGAATGTGGAATTCTTCGACACCGCCGCCGCAGCCCATGCCCACGGCTATCGCGCCTGCAAGCGGTGTCTTCCCGATGCCACGCCGGGCTCACCCCAGTGGAACCTCCGCAGCGACGTCGCTGCCCGCGCGATGCGACTGATCACCGATGGCGTGGTCGAGCGCGAGGGGGTCGCCGGATTGGCTCAGCAGCTCGGCTACACCCCGCGGCACTTGGGCCGACTGCTCACCACTGAACTCGGTGCCGGACCATTGGCGCTGGCCCGGGCACATCGGGCTCAGGTCGCCCGAGAACTGCTGGTGAACACCGCGCTCCCCCTCAGTGAGGTCGCGTTCGCTGCCGGGTTCGGCAGCATCCGGCAGTTCAACGACACTATGACCGCGATCTACTCCCTCACCCCGACCGCACTGCGCTCGCTGGCGCAACGTCGCGTCACGAAGACTCACCACACCGACAGCGATTGGCTCACCGTCGACCTGCAGTTGCCGGTGCGTCCACCTTTCGACGCCGCTGGCGTCTTCGCCTGGCTGGCCGCGCGGGCCGTCCCCGGAGTGGAGGAATCCGGGACGGATTTCTACCAGCGCACCCTGCTGCTCCCCGGCGGCCCGGCGTGGTTCCGCGTCGAGGCCACAAACGGTGGACTCGCTTTGCACGCCGGCCTGGCCACCCTGACCGACCTGATGCCGCTGGTGGCCCGGGTGCGCCGATTGTTCGACGCCGACGCCGATCCGATCGGCATCGACGAGGTACTCGCCAGCGATCCGCAGTTGGCCCCAGCCGTGGCAGCCGTACCAGGCGTCCGAGTGCCCGGAGCGGTCGATCCCCACGAGTTGTTGGTGCGCGCGGTCATCGGCCAACAGATTTCGGTGGCGGCCGCTCGTACACAGCTGTCCCGTCTGACGGCGGCCACCGGTGCCACCTTTGAGGCCAATCCGCTAGGACTGACTCACCTGTTCCCCACCTGTGAGGCCATCGCGGACTTCGGTGACCAGGTGCTCACCGGCCCTCGCAGTCGGATTCAGAATCTAATGCGCATCAGCGGCAAGCTGGCCAGCGGTGAACTATCGCTCAGTGCGGCCGACGACCCCAACGAGCAGCGCCTCCGGCTCCTGGCCGAACCGGGCATCGGACCCTGGACCGCCGACTATGTCTCCATGCGGGTGCTGGGCTCCCCCGATGTGTTCCCGATCACCGATGTTGCGCTGCGCGCCGGCGCTGTTCGGCTCGGGCTCCCCGCCGATGCCGCTCCCCTGGCGGGCTGGGCCGAAACCTTGTCCCCGTGGCGCTCCTACGCCGCGATCCACCTGTGGCGCAACGCCGCTACCACGAAAGGGCAGCCATGATCCTGACCACCTTCACCACTGCTGACGGGCCGTTCACCGTCTTGTTCGACGGACGCGCCGTCTGGGCGTCCGGCTGGACCGATTCGGCCGCCGCCATCATCGAGCGGGTCCGGGCTGCGCAACGCCCCGCCGAGGTCTCGTTGGTCGACCCCGGTGATCCCCGTGTGGCGGGGGTGCGGACCGCGATCGACGCCTTCTACGACGGCGATCTGACCGCACCGCAACGCGTCGAGGTGCGTCAGTTCGGAACACTGGCCCAACAGCAGGGTTGGAGCCGACTGCGCGAGATCGCACCCGGGCAGCCCCTGTCCTATGCCGAATTCGCCAACACCTTGGGAACGCCGCGCGCGGTCCGCGCGGCCGCCTCCATCTGTGCCCGCAACGCCCCTGCGCTATTCGTGCCGTGCCACCGGGTGTTGCGATCGGACGGCTCGCTGGGCGGCTTCGCCTGGGGAACGGACGTGAAGCAGTCGCTGCTCCAGCGAGAGCGCGCAGCCCGTCCATGATGCCCGCCGCTCCCGTCGTCCAGCCGTGAAGCGCTCCCGCCCCAACACCGCCGAACATCGGGGCGAACTCGCCCCCACTTCGGTTGGTTGAGGAGCGAACGAAGTGAGCGTCTCGAAACCCCCGAGGCAGTCCACAAACCAGCTCGCCAGGTTTCGAGACGGACGCTGCGCGTCCTCCTCAACCAGCCGAGGGAGGGATGGGCGAGGTTTCGAGACGGACGCCGCGCATGCGCCTCAACCAGCCGCACAAGGAAGCCGTCCGACCGAACAGCAGCCTCCCCCACTCCGGCTGGTTGAGGAGCGAACGAAGAGAGCGTCTCGAAACCCCCGACACAGTCCACAAACCAGCTCGCGAGGTTTCGAGACGGACGCTACGCATGCGCCTCAACCAATCGAATAAGGAAACCGCCCAACCGAACAGCAACCTCCCCACTCCGGCTGGTTGAGGAGCGAACGAAGAGAGCGTCTCGAAACCCCCGACGCAGTCCACAAACCGGCTTGCGAGGTTTCGAGACGGCCCTCCGGGCCTCCTCAACCAACCGAGGGAAAGGAGCACGAAGTTCCGAGACGGACGCTGCGCGTCCTCCTCAACCAGCCGAGGGAAAAGGGCACGAGGTTTCGAGACGGACGCTGCGCGTCCTCCTCAACCAGCCGAGGGAAAAGGGCACGAGGTTTCGAGACGGACGCTGCGCGTCCTCCTCAACCAGGCGTAGCGGTGGCCGAGGCGCGGCCCGGCCCGTCGGGCGCGGATCCCACCAAGACCTGTTCGATGAACGCCGCTACCGACCAGATCATGAGTCGCTCACGCTCGGCCATCTGGTCGGCGGTGGTGCCGGCGGTGGCGACCATCGAGTGTCCGGCGCCGGGCAACTCCACCACGCGCACATCGTCACGACCGACGGACGCCAGCGCAGTGCGAACCTCGCCGGGAGTACCAAAACCGTCGGTGCCACCCTGCACGATCAAGACCGGGCCGGCCGCGGCACCCACATCCTCAGCTTTGGCCTGATCGGGCTTGCCGGGCGGGTGCAACGGGAAGGACAGCAACACCAGACCGTGCTGGCCATGGCCGAAGCCCCGACAGGCCGTCCGAGCACCCGCACTGTGTCCGCCGGTAAACAGGGGCAGCGACGGCCACCGACGGCCCACTTCAGCTAGCGCCACGGACCAGGCCCGATCAAGACCCGGCTTGGAGTTGAAGATGCGCCGGCCCGCGACCCGATAGGGCTGCCGGAACCGAGCGACAGTGACCCCCAATGCCGGCAGCCGGTGCGCAAGCAGGTCCAAGTCCCAGCCGTCGATGTCGCCGCCGGCACCGTGCCCCAGCAACAGAACGGCGGCCTGGTCGTCAGCCTCACTCACCGCAAGTTCGCCCTCGCCGTCGGCGGTTTCCAGAGTCGTGATGGTCATGACACCAGTCTTACCCGCTCGGCGTGCGACGAGCCCAATGGCGTCCGGCGTGGCATGCTGACATCGACACCGAAGCCAGGAGCTCGCGATGGACTTCTTCAACCTGTACGCCCACGGATTCGCCCGAGTAGCGGCCTGTACCGGCCCGATCACGCTCACCCAGCCGCGGGCGAACGCCGAGGCCGCCCTCGCGCAGGCCCGAACGGCCGCCGAGGCCGGTGCCTGCCTGGCGGTGTTCCCCGAGTTGAACCTCACCGGATACTCCATCGAAGACCTGCTGATGCAGGACACCGTCCTCGCAGCCACCCTTGAGGCTCTGGACTGGTTGGTGCCCCAGACCGTCGACCTGGAGTGCATCATGATCGTCGGCGCACCGCTGGCCAGCCTGAACCGCATCTACAACTGTGCGGTGGTGATCCACCGCGGCCAGGTGTTGGGCGTGGTGCCCAAGTCGTATCTGCCGACCTACCGAGAGTTCTACGAGACCCGCCAGATCGGACGCGGCGACGACGTCACTGGTGAGATCGGCATCGCCGGCCAGGACGCACCGTTCGGCTCCGACCTGCTGTTCGCTGCCGAGGATCTGCCCGGCTTCGTGCTGAGCGTGGAAATCTGCGAAGACATGTGGGTGCCGATCCCGCCCTCGGCTGAAGCCGCACTGGCCGGCGCCACGGTGATTGCAAATCTGTCCGGCTCGCCCATCACCGTGGCCAAGGCTGAGGAGCGCAAGCTGCTGTGCGCCTCCGGTTCGTCGCGGCTGATCTGCGGCTATTTGTACGCCGCAGCCGGCGAGGGCGAGTCCTCCACGGATCTGAGCTGGGACGGCCAGACGCTGATCTACGACAACGGTGCGCTACTGGCCGAATCCGAGCGGTTCCCGGACGGGTCGCGCACCACCGTGGCCGACATCGATCTGGGATCCCTGGTGCAAGACCGGCTGCGGCAGGGCACCTTCGACGACAACCGACGCACTCATGCCGACCGCACCGGCGAATACCGGACGGTGAGTTTCGCTCTGCGACCGGCCACCGGTGATCTGGGCCTGCTGCGGGAGGTGAACCGGTTCCCTTTCGTGCCCAATGACCCCGAACGCCTGGCGCAGGACTGCTATGAGGCCTACAGCATCCAGGTTTCAGCACTGGAACAACGACTCCGGGAGATCGGCCAACCCAAGATCGTGATCGGGGTCTCGGGCGGTTTGGACTCCACCCATGCCCTGATCGTGGCCGCCCGAGCCATGGACAGACTGGGGCGTCCGCGCAGCGACATTCTGGCTTTCACCATGCCGGGCTTCGCAACCAGCGAGCACACCAAGGGCAACGCCACGGCACTGGCTACAGCATTGGGGGTGAGCTTCGCCACCCTCGACATCACCGAAACCGCCAAGCTGATGCTGGACAATCTCGACCATCCGTTCAGTGACGGCGAAAACGTCTATGACGTGACTTTCGAGAATGTTCAGGCGGGGCTGCGCACCGACTATCTGTTCCGGTTGGCCAACCATCGCGGCGGCATCGTGTTGGGAACCGGCGACCTGTCGGAGTTAGCGCTGGGCTGGTGCACCTATGGCGTGGGCGACCAGATGAGCCATTACAACGTCAACGGCGGGGTACCCAAGACGCTCATCCAGCATCTGATTCGCTGGGTGATCAGCGAGGGCTTATTCGACGACGCTGTGGGCCAGACGCTGCAAGCCATCCTCGACACCGAGATCACGCCAGAGCTGGTGCCCGTCGGTGAGGGCGAGACTCCGCAATCCACCCAGGCGACCATCGGCCCCTACGCACTGCAGGACTTCACGCTCTACCACGTGCTGCGCAAGGGTATGAAGCCTTCCAAGATCGCGTTCCTGGCGTGGCATGCCTGGCAGGACGCCAGCGCCGGTGCGTGGCCGGAAGGCTTCCCGTCCGATGAGCGGGTGGCCTACGACCTGGCGACGATCAAGAAGTGGCTGACGGTGTTCGTGTCGCGCTTCTTCGGTTTCGCCCAGTTCAAGCGTTCCGCGCTACCCAATGGCCCCAAAGTGATTCGGGGCGGCTCACTGTCACCCCGCGGGGATTGGCGCGCCCCGTCGGACGGCTCGGCCACGCTGTGGCTAGCCGAGTTGGAGAACGTGCCTGAGCACTGACCGTCACTCTGGCGGCACGCTCGCAATCCGGGTGGCGGAGCGGGTTTCGAGACGGCCCTTTCGGGCCTCCTCAACCAGCCGGGGAAGACAAACCACCAACTGACAGAACCCAAACGCCTCCCCGC
>SWCB01004656.1_pt1 | contig 15510 bp, 10 predicted proteins | sample 4692901 | NCBI WGS metagenome assembly SWCB01 (sample SAMN10267276, study PRJNA491770) | bioreactor metagenome | isolation source: DHS bioreactor inoculated with subseafloor sediment | place: Japan: off Shimokita Peninsula | collected 2006-08 | reverse complement strand
GGCGACAGCCGATGCAGCGGCTCAGGTTCAGGGCGTAGACGAACTCGACGCCGTCCTGCGCCTTGATGTCCCGCAGGTCGGGGCGCACGCCGTAGCGGCTCTCGACCTCACCGGCGATTCGAACCAGCACTCGCTCCATCTGCTCCGGCGACAGTTCCTTGTAGTGCTTCTGCAGGAACTTCTCGATGGAGGCGAAGTCACCGGGGTCGAGGTCGGCGTCGAGCAGTGGCTTGAGGGATGCCGCCACCGCCGCCACGCCCGCCACCGCCGCCGAGCCGCGACGCAGGAAACTGCGGCGCGTCAGGCCGTGTTCGTGGGGCGCTTCGCCGCCGGTGGACTGGGTTGTGACCTGGTCGTCGGTCATCTCATGTCACTCCGAAGGCTTCGTGGCCTCTGCGTGGTTCGTGTCGCCGGCTGAGTCGACGAGGTGGTTGTCGTGAGGGGCCATCGTCTGCCACTTCCGCAGCGGGTCGAGTGACTCCACCGGTCCGCCGTGGTCCGCCGGCTGCCGTTCACCCATCCGCAGCGTGTTGGGCGGCGGGAGAGGCGGCAGCGTCCCAAAGGCTGGGCGATGCGGGTCGTGGCATTCCGTGCACCGCAAATGCCCTTGCTCCGGCGAGGCGCTGTCCCAGGTGATCGTGGTTCGGCCGTGCATACCCATCTGCCAATCGCGGTAGGTCGGGCCATGGCAACTGGCGCAGAGCCGGGCCACCTCGCGGAAGGGGAGTTGCTCGCCGCTGCGCAAGATGAGGAAATTGCGCTCGACGCGATCGTGGCAGTAGAAGCAACGATCGTTGATGCCGTGATCCAGCACGATGTTCTTGTGCTTGTGGTAGCGGTAGGGGGGATCGTCCGCCTCCGGCGGGGGCACGGGCAGAATCAAGCCGTGGCACTCGCTGCAGCGATACTCGTAGGGCCCGATCAGCGCCTGCGGCAGGTCGCGAAAGTCACGCACCGGCTCGCCACTCAGGACGGTGTCATCAAAGGTGGGCGTGCCGGCGGCAGGAACACGCGCGGCGTCCGCACCGAACATGAACCAACCCGCGAGCAGGAGGAAGATGGCGATGAGGCAGAGATCGGTCGCCAGGCCGGACGTTGTGGTGTGCTGTGTGGAAGGCACGGTTGGTCACTCCCTCGTCCCAATCCGCCGCCGCTGCGGCTTACCGAAAGGCACGCTACCGCTGGTTCTCGGCAAAATCAAGAAAAACCGATCGTCGATTCTGTAAAATAGTCGATTCCGATATAATCTTTTCCGCGTTACCCGTGCTGGCTGCTACAGTGCACCTACCTGGTTTCGGGTGGGTATTTCGCGAGGTCGATCGGCATGTTCGGAAAACAGACCGCCTACGCCATCACAGCCCTCTGCCGTCTTGCCGTGCTCCACGGGCGAGGTGACGAACGCGTGGCCGCCGGAGACTTGGCGCGAGCCTGCGGCTTGCAGCCACCCACCATCGCCAAGGTGATGTCGACCCTCGCCCAAGCTCGCCTGGTCACTGCCATGCCCGGGCCGGGCGGCGGCTATGCCTTGGCGCGACCGGCCGACCGCATCTACCTGGCCGAGGTGCAGCACGCGTTGCAGCCGATCGATGAGCCGAACATGTGTCCCTTCCTGGGCCGACTCTGCTGCGATAACAAGCCCTGCCCGCTCCACGAGCGCATGGCGGGCATCCGGGACAACTTGACGGAGATGCTCGAGACCACGACGCTCGACGTGTTCTTGTCCGGCAGCTTCGACTGGCCGATTCACGAATAGCCAAGGCGAATCACAATCTCGTCGGCGGTAGGATGTGGTGGACGGAGCCGAGCGTTTCGGACCGATCGGGGAGACGACGCTGTGAATCGAGTTTGGATCACGCGACTGTTGAGGCTCACGGTCCTGGGCGGAGCCTTGGTCGTGATGAGTGGCTGCCCGCTCTGGAATCGCTTTGCGCGGGACATTGGCGTTCCCGAGTGGCAGGTGGACTACCGCCCCCCGATTCGTGAGGGCGCCACGAACGTTTCCGCCGGTGCCGAGGAGACCTTGCCCGCGAGCGCGGACGGGTCGCCGATGACAGCGGCTCTGACCGACGAGGAGATCACCGCGACCGAGCCGGGCGAGGATCTGGGCCGGGCGCCGGCCCTCGACGGGTCCAGTCTGCCCTTGCTGAGCCTGCGAACCTTGGAGAACGGCCTGAAGGTGGAGGCGCTGCGGGTGGGTGAGGGGGCCGTCTGCGAGGCTGACTCCAAGGTCGTCATCGCTTGCCGGGGCGAACTTCTCGACGGGCGGATCTTCGACGAAACGCAACCGGGCCAGCCCTACGGGCCCTGGCGCGTCGAGCAACTCATCGTCGGCATGCAGCAGGGGATCGTCGGCATGAACGTCGGAGGCATCCGGCGACTGACGATTCCTCCGAGCCTGGCCTACGGCAATCGCGGGGTGCCGGGTCGAATCGCCGCGGAACCCCTGATCCCAGCCAACTCGACGCTCATCTACACCGTTGAGCTTCTCGACATCGGGGGCGATGCGGAGCCGGCCCAGGAGACCATCTCCCCGCCGGATGAGCCCAACTGACCGCGCCCGCCTCTTTCCCTCGACCGTCTCCAGCACACACGAGCCACTCGATCATGAACGCTGAGCCAACGCCGCACGCGACCAACGATGTGCCTGCCACCCAAAACGTCCAGCCCGCGGGGAAGGGCCGCCGCCGCTGGCGCCGCCGCTTGGCGATTGCCGCCGTCGTACTCTTCGCGCTTTACACGCTCTTCGGTTTCTTCGGCGTGCCGCTGCTCATCAAGACGGTCGGCCTGGGTCGACTGCAGGATCGCCTGCATGGCCAGGTGAGCCTCGCCCAGGCGTCTTTCAACCCGTTCACACTCGACCTCGTGCTGCAGGAGTTCGAAGTCGTGGATGCCGCCGGGGAGCGGCTGCTGGCCTTCGAACGATTCGATGGCAATTTTCAACTCCTCGCCACCGTCTTCAACCCGGGTTTGCACTTCCTGCAGGCAGAGGTCACCCGGTTGTATCTGAACACCGAGATCGCGGCGGACGGCTCGCTCAATCTCGCGCAACTGGTCAAGCCCACCCCGGAGCCCCGCCAGGCGAGCGAACCTCTCAAGCGCATCCCGCACATCGTGGTGGAGCGCTTGGGCGTGGAGGAGGCGGATCTGCGCTTCCGGGATCTCACCACGCCCGAACCCTTTGTGGCGGCGCTCGATCAAGTCAGCTTCCGACTGGACGGCCTGGACACCAATCCCAGCAGCGCCAACCCCCTGCGACTGGTGGCGACGACTCCGACCGGCGAGAGACTGACCTGGGAGGGGCGTGTCAACGTCGACCCGCTCTCCACGCAAGGCGTGTACACGATCGAGGGACTCGACCTGGCGCAGTTCATGCCGTACGCCATGAAGCACACCGAAGCACGCCTGGTGACCGGGCGGCTGTCGCTGACGATCGAGTATCAATTCGCGCCCGTGCGAAGCCCGCGCGTCGCCACCGCCACCCTGACTTCGCTTCGCCTCGAGGACGTGAACCTGCGAGGCGCCGAGGCGGAGCTCTTGGCACTGCCGGCTCTGGAGGTGACCAACATCACCGCCGATGCCCACACTCGAACCTTGACGGTCGAGCGGGTGGCCCTGTCACGGCCGAGCCTCCAGGTGCGCCGCGATGCTTCCGGGGATTTTGAATGGCTCGGTCTCGTCAACCTGCCGCAAGGCGAAGTCGCCCCGGCCTTGACCACAGCGACGGAGCCGCCGGCGCTGGCGGAGCGCGTCGATCCCCTGACGATCGAGTACCCGGTCGAGCAGATCATGGTGGCGGCGAAGCAGCTTGTCGAAGACGCCCTGGGTGACTGGGAGTTGAACGTCGAACAAGTCGTCGTCGAGCAGGCCGCCGCGACGTGGTTGGATGCGTCGCCCAGAAGCGAGGTCGAGCTGCGCTTGCGTGAGCTGAACTTGCGGGCTGGCCCAATCCGCAGCAGCGAGGGCTTTAAGGTGCCCTTCGAGTTGACCGGGGCGATCGCTGAGCAGGGTCGGCTTGCCTGCTCGGGAAACGTCGGTGTGTTGTCGCAGGAGTTCTCAGCCCACGTTGACCTGCAGGACGTGCCACTGGCCGCCGCCGCGCCGTATCTGCCCCAGGAGTTCGGCGCTGAGGCGCCCCCAGCCGATCTCGCGGCAGCCACGCTGCGTGTGATCGGCGATGCCCAGGCCGCGGTAGCCGAGGCGGGCGGCGTGGAGGCGACCTGGGAAGGCATCGTCGCCTTGACCGACATCGACGTGGTGGCGCCGGACTCACGAGAAACGTTGCTCGCTCTGGGCATCGTGGAGGTCAAGGGCCGGGCCAACGCCTCCCGCGCCGCGACGGGTGCGCTCGCAGTGCAGTGGGAAGGCACGACCACGCTCCGCGAGCTTGCCGGCAACGTTCCCCTGGCGGGACCGGTCGATCTGACGCTGGGCGATCTTGCCGCAACCGGCAGGCTCGGTGTAGCGCTCGACGCCGACGCCGATCCGCGCCTGTCGTACACCGGCGATCTACGCTCGCACGAGGCAGCGCTCTTCCTGCCCGAGATCGCCGACACCCGGGCCGGCTACGCGGGGGTGCTCTTGACTGGCATTGAGTTCGACACGGAGTCTGAGCAGGTGCACATCGCCCAGGCCCAGGTGCAGCAACCGACGTTCTCGGGTCAGGCGTCAATCGCTCCGAAGGAGTCGGCGGCAGAGCCGGACGCGACCGCCGAGCCGGCGACGCCACGCGAACCGGCTGAGGCAAGGGCCCTGGTGGAACTGCCGATTCCCTTCGCGGTCACTATCGATCGGGCCAGCATCACCGGCGCCGCCGTGGAACTCGTCGACGACTCCGGCCCCGAGCCCGTGACGCTCGCCGCCCAGGACATCAACGTCGATGTCACCTCGATTACGACCGATGGTTCCAGCAATGCCATGTTCGAGTTCTCTTCGAAGCTCAACAACTTCGGTAGGCTCAACGTTGCCGGCGAAGTGAATCCCTTCACGCCGGAGCTCTTCGCGGATGTGCAAGTGGAGCTGGCCACGTTGCCGCTCAAACCCTACGACCCCTTCGCGGGTCACTACGTGGGCTACCTGGTCGATCGGGGTCGGCTGACATTGTCGCTGCCCATCAAGGTTGAAGAGGGGGCGCTGGCAGGCTCGCTCGATGCCAATCTCGATACGTTCTATCTGGGCGAGAAGGTCAACAGCCCCGTCGCCCCGGATCTGCCGATCAAGCTCGGCTTGGGCTTGCTTCGCAATCGCCAGGAACAGATCGACGTCAGCGTCGGCATCCAGGGCAACCTGCACGATCCCTCCTTCAGCTTCGGCAACATCATCCTGCAGGCGTTTCTTAACACGCTGGGCAAGGCGGCTCTCGCTCCCTTCGACCTGCTCGCCTCCGTCTTTGCGGGTGATGACGCGATCGACGATCTCTCCATGATCGCCTTCGAGGCCGGCTCGGCGAACCTGAATACGCAGGCGATCAAGAAACTCGACGTCCTGGCTCGGGCGCTCACGGATCGGCCGGCCCTGCAACTTTCGCTGGCAGGCTCCTACCTCCCGGAGTGGGACGAACCGGCCTTGCGCGAGGCGCTGCTGCTCGAGCAGGTCCTGGCCCGGGTCCAGGCGGAAGATCCCTCACTGCGGATTCTGAGCGATGCCCAAGTTGAAGCGGAAATCGCGAAGATGTTCGCTGCCCAATTCCCCGAGCGCGTCATCGAGCCCATCCCCGTGCCGCCCGGTCGTCTGGAGCAACCGACCGTGTCGCCGGCGGAGATGAGGCAGGCCGTGGTCGAGTCGATTGAGATCCCCCTCGAACGTCTCCAATCGCTCGCCCAGGCTCGGGCCCAAGCGGCGTTCGACGTTCTCACGCAGGAGCACGGGCTGGCCGAGGCTCGGATTACGGCGCTCGAGCCGGTTCCCGCCGGCGAGATCGAGGCGGAGCAGCCGCTGGTGCAGTTCGATCTGCGGTGAGTCGGTGCGGATCTTGGCTGCGACCGGGAACCTGCGGAGTCTGAGTGCGTCGGACTGGTTGATGCGGCATCCATCGGCCCTGTGAGAGAGGTTGGCTCACGACCACTTCAGCGGAGACTCAATCATGCTTAGCAAGACACTCCTCCTGACCGCCATCCTGCTCGCCACCTCTCTGGCCACCGCCTGCGAAGCGGAGGAGAAGCCCATGCCCATCGAGCTTGGCGAGACCCATGCCCGCCTCGTCCAGGGCAACACCCAGTTCGCCCTGGATCTGTACCAGCAACTGCGCGACCAGGAGGGCAACCTCTTCCTGGCCCCGCACAGCATCTCGACAGCGCTCGCCATGACCTACGCCGGCGCCCGAGGCGAGACTGCCGAACAGATGGCAGCGGTCCTGCACTACGCCCTTGGGCAGGATGCCCTGCACCCGACGTTTGCCGAGCTGCTGGCAGCGCAGGCCATCGCCAAGCCGAATAGCTGTGAGCTCTACCAGGCGAACGCGCTGTGGGGCCAGGAGGGGTACGAGTTTCTCGAGCCGTTCCTGAAGCTCGTGGAGTCGAACTACGGCGGCGGGCTGCAACGGCTCGACTTCTCCGGGGCCACGGAGGCGGCCCGGGCTGAGATCAACGCCTGGATCGCCGAGCGCACCCGCGACCGCATCGAGGAACTGCTCAAGAAGGGCGACATCGACCCCGCCACCGCCCTGGTGCTGACCAACGCCATCTACTTCAAGGGCAAGTGGGCCAGCCCCTTTGATGCGGATCTCACCGCCTCCGCCCCGTTCTTCACGAGCGCCGAGGCGGAGGTGCAAGCAGACTTCATGATGCAGACCGGAGACTTCCCCTACGCCCGTCTGGACGGCGTGCAACTGCTGGAGTTGCCCTATGCCGGCGAGGAGTTGTCCATGGTCCTCTTGCTGCCGAATGAGCGGGAGGGCCTTGCCGACTTCGAGAAGACGCTGACCGCGGAGCGCTTGGCGGAGTGGCTTGAATCGCTCGACGAGCAACTGGTTCGCCTGCAGGTGCCTCGCTTCGCCATGAGCACCCGCTTCGACCTGGCGGAGACGTTGAAAGCGATGGGAATGACGGATGCCTTCCAAGGCAACGTCGCTGACTTCTCCGGCATGAACGGCAACCACGAACTCTTCATCTCCGCGGTCATCACCGAGGCGAACATCGACGTCACGGAGGAAGGCACGGAGGCGGCAGGAGCGACCGCCGTGGTCATGAAGCGCGCCGCCATGCCGCCGCTGTTCAAGGCCGATCACCCGTTCCTGTACCTGATTCGGCACAATGAGTCAGGCAGCATCCTCTTCCTGGGCCGCGTCGCGGATCCCTCGGCGTAACGCTGCCACGGCACTCGCCACTCACGTGGATGAGCTGGCGTTCAGGAAGAACAACTCCGATTGGTCGCAGTTCTCACACACCGAGAAGAACTGCTCCTTTCGCTTCTCGGTCCGCGTCTGGGAGCCGCACTTGCGGCATTGATTCTTGATCGGCGTGTTCTTGCCGCACTCCAGGCACTTGAAGTAATACGAACGCCCGAAGCGGATCTCCAGCCGACTCGACCTGCAGTGTGCGCAGACGTAGGCAGGGATCTGCTCTGCTGGCGATGACTCGCTTGGGGCGTTAGGAGGGGGCGGGGTCGGGGTCTGGGGCGTCTCGCGCGACTGCTCGCCGAAGACCCGTTGCAGGCGCTCCATCTCGCCGGGACTGAATCTGTAGATGCCCCAGTCCGGTTCATCCTTGGTTAGAAGTGAGGCGCCCTTCTTGTGCCTCGCCAGATACGCTCGGATCACTTCCGGTATCTGGTCTGCCTTGTGGACCTTGGGGATGTCGACTCCACGCGGTCTCGTGATCTCCGCATCGACCGAGATCGCCGCGAGAACCTGGATGGGACAGTGGCGAAAGCCGCTCTGAACCAGGTTCAGGAGCTTTCGGTCCCGGAGTTCGACGCGCCGGTCGATGAGCCAACTGCGCAGCAGTTCCGCCTGACGCTCCGCCTGGGCGATCGGCGACTCCATTCCCCTGCGCTGCTTCCCGTAAATACGCGTGAACTCGAGATGCTCATTGATCTCGAGCCGCCCCTTGCAGCTCTTCGACTCGACGACGATGAGGCCGAATCGATGCAAGAGGAGGTGGTCGATCTGTGCACGCTCCCCTTCCCGATCGAAATGCACGTTGTGAAACACATGCACGTTTGGCTCATCCCCAAACGTCCGGCGGAGGTAGAACGCCATATTCCGCTCCGCTTTTTCACCGGCATCCCGCTGGGAAGAAGAGCCCGGATTCCGAGCCGCCTTCTTCATACTCATGCCGCGAATGATACCGCCGGCGAGGGCGGTTCGGAAGGGGACAGGTCGCCCCGAAAGGCGTACGAGCTAGCTCGGGCAGGAGACCACGGAAACCACCGCGATTGCCTGTCCTCAATCCTCCCGCTTCGGACATGCCCCTTGACGAGGCTGGGCTAGACTTCATCATGCCCAGGTAGGGCGGGTCCCGGGGGCCTGCCTTCGCGGTTTGGCCTGGATGCCGAGTCGGACGACCGCCGATTGAAAGATCGGGCCGTCGAATCCAAACTACCTGCTAGAAGAGAACCCCGAAGACGAGCGAGGCGACGACATGGACCTTATCAACCAAATCGTGGACAACCCCGTCATCATCATCTTCGGCACCGGCGGTGTGATCGCCGTGACCGCCATCCTCATGGGCTCGCTCACCAGCATTGTGCGCGTGCGCAGCCGCGAGCGCACCCGCCGCGAGATCGCCGCCTACATTGCGGAAGGCTCCATGACGCCCGAGCAGGGCGAGCGCCTGATGAAGGCCGGCGAGCACGCCGAGGCTTGATCGCTTTCTCCTCCGCGCCCCGTCCTTCGTCGTCGCCTCGCTCTGCTTGCTTTCGCGCGTCTTCTCCCTTCCTGTTCACCCACCATCGCCCCAGGTCATCTCGTAATTGGCCAGAAGGATGCCCAGATCCGACTGGTCGATGACGCCGTCCTTGTTGATGTCAGCCCGGGCGTCGAAGTAGGGGTCATCGGGATCGAGTTCGTAGGTGGCGAGCAGGATGCCCAGATCCGACTGGTCCACATCGTCATCGTGATCGATGTCGCCCTCGAGCCACTCGCGGACGATGGAGTCGACCCAGTCGAGGTAGGCGTTGACCATGATGCCGCCGCCGCCCGAGCCGAAGTAGGGGTACCAGATCAGGTAGCCGCCGTAATCCCAGGCAAAGCTGAAGGTGTTGACCGCGATGAGGTTCCATTCGCCGTCGACGTCGATGAAGGAGGGGCCTCCCGAGTCGCCGCCGCCGAAGGTGGTCTCGATATCGTTGCCCAGGGTCGGCCCGCCCCAGAAGCCGTTGCCCATGGGGCCATCGAAGTCGAAGGCGTAGATCTCGCCATACGGCCCGCCCTCATCATCTTCCCAGAGCGCGTCGATGGTGTTCATGCCCCAGCGTTTGACTTCGAAAGAAGGGCTGTGGGTGTAGCCGTTGATGCCGTCGCCGGACCAGCCGTAGCCGACGGATTGGATCTCCATGTCCCCGCCGTCCAGGCCTCGATAGACCGGGTAGATGGGAATGTCATCCGGCAGCGGGTAGATCAGTTCGATGATGGTGAGGTCATCGTTGATGTTGGGGTTGTTGAAGCCGGTGAAGTCGGGATGCACATGCACCGCCAGCACGTTGGACGGCCGAACCATGTGCGAGTTGTAGCCGTCGCCGTTGAAAATGATCCAGACGTTGGTGCCGAAGTCGTTGTGGCCGTTGTCGTTCTCGTCGAAGCAGTGCCCGGCGGTCATGACGTGGTAGGGGGAGATCGGCGTCGCCGTGCAGATGTAGCCGCTGTTCCCGTCGTGAGAGATGAAGATGCTGGCGACACCCGCCCATTCGCTGTCAGGGACATTCGGATCCTCCCGGTTTTCCGGCGAGTCGGGGGGATTGCCGTTGGGGTCGCCGGCGAACATGAGGGGGACCGGCTCGAAGGGAAGGTCGATGACGCGCTGCACGCGCGCGGGGGTGGGTTTCGTCACGGTTGGCGAGTCGGCCGGGGCCACCTGGCAAACGAAAGCCAGAACCAAGCTGGACGCCATGAGGTGTCGGACGGTCACGGGACGCTCCTTTCTCTCCACCAGTCTCACGCCGCCAACCGGCTGCCGCCGCGCAGCACCGCGGGAACGCGGGGAAAGCGCGGCGAAGGGCGCCTCAATGCACCTGGCCTGAACACGGCTGTCGCTCTCTCTGTCGCCTTGAAGAACCAAGGCACGCTCGCAGGTCGAATGACCCACGCCTGCACCGTCAGCCAAGGCCCAGGCGCAGACGAGCGCCGGGTCCGACCAACTTCCATATCAGAGCGGCAGATCGGCTGGGGGGCAAGCGAATTCCGCAGATCCGCCTAATTCTGTCGGGACCACCTCCGGTTCGAGGTGATGCCGGCCGATCAGTCGTCCCAGGACCGCCGCCTTCGCTTGCGTCTCTTCGTACTCTTCCCTGGGCTGGGAATCCGCCACGATCCCACCACCCACGCCGTACACCGCCTCCGCCTCTTGGAAGATGCCGGGCGGATATGGGACTGAGGCCGCCTCGCCCTGCCTGCCTTCATTGAGGGTAAGCGTGCGAATGGCGATGTTGAGTCGCGCCGCGCCGCGGTCGTCCAGCCAGCCGATGCAGCCGCAATACGGCCCGCGCGGGGCCCCCTCCAGCTCCTCGATGATCTGCATGGCCCGGATCTTGGGGGCCCCGGTCACCGAGCCGGCCGGAAACGCCGCCTGCAGCAAGTCGCAGATGTCGCAGCCGCTGCCCAGGCGCCCCTCGATGGTGGCGACGCCGTGGTGCACCGTCGGGTGCGTCTCCACCGTCCGGTTCTGGGTGACCCGGACGCTGCCCAGATCGCAGACGCGGCCCAGGTCGTTGCGGCAGAGGTCGACGATCATGTTGAGTTCCGCCGCATCCTTCGCACTGGCGAGCAGTTCCCCCGCGGTGGCGGTCGTCGGCCGGGTCCCCTTGATGGGCCGGGTCGCCACCTGTCCGTCCGCGTCCACCTGCAGGAAGAGCTCCGGCGACAGCGACAACAGGCAGCGGCCGCCCGGCAACTCCAGGTAACTGCTGTACCAGGCGGGGACCTCGGCGATCGAGCGGAGAAAGAGAGCCCGGCTGCTTCCTTGGAACGCGGCGTGAAGATGGCGGGTGATGTTGGCTTGGAAGACGTCACCGGCGTGGATGTACTCGACCGCCCGGGCGACGGCGTCTTCGTGCCTCTGCCTGGAGGTCGTGCTGTGGAAGTCGCCAAGTTCGTATCCACTGTGGTGCCGGGTCCGCGCTTGGGTTGCCTCCAACGCCGTGGTCAGCAGTGGGGGAAGCGCCGTAGCCCAGGCACCCGTGGCTGTCCATTGATCCCGGAGGGCGTCGTAGACAAGCGCCCCCTCACAGCGGGCCAGTTCAACGAGCGGCCAGCCACCCGAATCCTGCCCTTTGGCAGTGATCGGCCCACCCCGGTTGGTCGCGGCCGGCTCAAGCAATCGCCCCAACTCGTAGCCAAAACAGCCCATCCAACCGCTGCCAAACGGGGGCAAAGCCTCGTCACTCGCCGGTGCATCGGAATGCGAGTCACCCAGACCGATGCGGATCGCCTGCAGCGGACTTGCGGCTGGAATCGGGGTGGCTCGGCCCTGCCGGTCCAGCCGTTGGGCCACTCCCGACTGGTCGATGTGCAGCGAGCCGCTCGGCGTGGAAAGGACGCTGTACCGCGCCCATTGCGGGTGAAAGCGGCCGGAGTGCAGGGCCAGCAGCGGCAGCGAATCCGGCCAGGCGCGCATGACCTCGGCAGGTGAAGCAGGCAGCAAATCAAGCATCGATTGAGGTCGGCGACTGGTCACAGGTCGGCATGATAGACCGCCGCCCGGGGATTCGTCGAAGTTCGGGCTGAGTGCGTGGCGGTCAACCCAAACAGGGGCGGCGTTTCCTCGTAGAATAGGCCGGTGCCCGCTGTCGACTGGACCTGGCCGGGGGACTTGTCGATAGCTATGCACGCTGGTGCAGAGTGTCGAACAACGGAACTGGATGGATTGGACGCGTCGCCCGAGGGGAGTTGGAGCGGGTCGTCCGTCAGTCAACAAGCAAACCAACGCACACCAACCCATAGGAAGCAAGTGATGGCTACTCAGACACGCCGTAGGCCCGCCAAGAAGTCCGCCAAGAAATCCAGCAAGAAGGTGGCCCACGCCGCCAAGTCGCGCCCCGCCAAGCGACGCACCAAGGCTCCCGCAGGCAAGAAGAGCAAGCTGGTCTATTACTTCGGCAAGTCCAAGACGGAAGGACGCGCCGCGATGAAGGAGTTGCTCGGCGGCAAAGGCGCCAACCTTGCCGAGATGACCGCCATCGGTCTGCCCGTGCCTCCCGGCTTCACCATCACCACGGAAACCTGTGCCGCCTACTACGAAGAGGGCCGCCAGATGCCCCAGGGCCTCGAGGACCAAGTGCGCCAGCACCTGGCTCGCCTGGAGAAGGAGACCGGCAAGAAGTTCGGCGATGAGCACGAGCCGCTGCTTCTCTCCGTGCGCTCGGGCTCCGCCGTCTCCATGCCCGGCATGATGGACACCGTCTTGAACCTGGGCCTCACCGATGCCGCCGTCCGTGGCCTGGTGGAAGCCACGGGCAACGAGCGCTTCGCCTACGACGCCTACCGCCGCCTGCTCAACATGTTCGGCGACGTGGTCATGGGGGTCGATCACGAGCACTTCGAGGCCGCCTTCACCACGATCAAGGAGAAGTACGGGGCCGCCGCCGACACCGACGTGCCCGCCGAAGGCATGAAGGAGCTGTGCGAGGCCTACAAGGCCGTCTACCGCGAGCACGTGGGCCGGGCCTTCCCGCAGGATCCCTTCGCGCAGCTCATGGCCTCTGTGGAAGCGGTCTTCCGCAGTTGGAACACCCCCCGGGCCGTCAGCTACCGCCGCATCAACGAGATCACCGGCCTCAAGGGCACCGCCGTCAACATCCAGACCATGGTCTTCGGCAACATGGGCGATGACTCCGGCACCGGCGTCGCCTTCACCCGCGACCCGGCGACCGGCGAGAACAAGTTCTACGGCGAGTTCCTGGTCAACGCCCAAGGCGAGGACGTCGTGGCCGGCATTCGCACCCCGCAGCACGTCGACGAGATGGGCAAGTGGACGGCCCCGGGCTTCCCCACGATCGGCAAGCAGGTCCACAAGAGCCTGCTTCGGATCAAGGACGTCCTGGAAGACCACTACAAGGACGTGCAGGACCTCGAGTTCACCATCGAGCGGGGCACGCTCTACATTCTGCAGACGCGGGCCGGCAAACGCACCGCCGCCTCCGCCGTCAAGATCGCCTGCGACATGGTGAAAGAGAAGCTCATCACCGAGCAGGAAGCCGTGCTGCGGGTACCGCCCAGCGATCTGACCCAGTTGCTGCTGCCGGGCTTCAGCCCCTTGGCCAAGGAGAAGGCGGACGTGCTGACGCGCGGCCTGCCCGCTTCGCCAGGCGCCGCCGTGGGCCGGCTGGCCTTCACCGCGGAAGAGGTCGTGGAGCGGGCCGCCGTCGGTGAGCAGGTCCTGCTCGTTCGCAAGGAGACGAGCCCCGAGGATGTGGACGGCATGCATACCGCCGCAGGCATCCTCACCAGCACGGGTGGCATGACCTCCCACGCCGCCGTTGTGGCCCGTGGTTGGGGCAAGTGCTGCGTCGCCGGCGCCGGCGATATCCACATCGATGAGCAGAACGGCACCATCAAGGTTGGCGGCCGCACCTTCGGCCGCGACGACTGGATCTCGCTGGACGGCTCCACCGGCGCGGTGATGACCGGCCAGATCGAGACGCAGGAGCCGGAGCTTTCCGGCCATTTCGCCAAGCTCATGAAATGGGCCGACAAGTACCGCACGCTCAAGGTCCGCACCAACGCCGATTCGCCCGTCGATTCGCAGCGGGCCCGTGAGTTCGGCGCCGAGGGCATCGGCCTCTGCCGCACCGAGCACATGTTCTTCGAGGGCGAGCGCATCATCGCCATGCGCGAGATGATTCTCGCCGAGACCCTGGAAGCGCGCGAGGCGGCCCTGGCCAAGCTCCTGCCCTACCAGCGGGACGACTTCGTGGGCATCTTCACCGCCATGAAGGGCCTGCCCGTCACCGTGCGTCTGCTCGACCCGCCCCTGCACGAGTTCCTTCCCCACGATGACCAATCGCAGCGGGAATTGGCCCAGGCGACCGGCCTGAGCCTGGAGACCATCCAACGCCGCGTCTCGCAACTGCACGAAGCCAATCCGATGCTCGGGCATCGTGGCTGCCGCCTCGCCGTCACCTACCCTGAGATCCTCAAGATGCAGGTGCGGGCGATCGTGGAAGCCGCCATCACCTGCCGCAAGAACAAGATCAAGTCGATGCCCGAGATCATGGTGCCGCTCGTCGGCTCCGCCAAGGAGCTGGGTCTGCTCCGGGGTCACATCGAAGAGACCATCGCCCTGGTCAAGAAGGAAACGCGGTTCGGCGGCAAGCTGGACATTCTCATCGGCACCATGATCGAAGTGCCCCGTGGCGCTCTGACCGCAGACGAGGTCGCCGCCCACGCCCAGTTCTTCTCCTTCGGCACCAACGACCTGACGCAGATGACGTTCGGGTTCAGCCGCGACGATGTGAACACCTTCCTCCCGGATTACCTCAAGCACGATGTCCTGGAGAAGGATCCCTTCCAGAGCCTGGATACGTCCGGCGTCGGCCAGCTCGTTTCCATGGCCTGCCAGAAGGGCCGCGCCGCTCGCCCCGAGATCAAGCTCGGCATCTGCGGCGAGCACGGCGGTGACCCGGCCAGCATCGACTTCTGCCATCAGGTCGGCCTCGCCTACGTCAGCTGCTCGCCCTTCCGCGTGCCCATCGCCCGCCTCGCCGCCGCCCAGGCCGCCATTCGCAACGCCGTCAAGCCGGCCCCGGCGAAGAAGCGTACCGCCAAGAAGACGACCAAGAAGGCCGCGACCAAGAAGACCACCAAGAAGAAGGTTGCCAAGAAGACCACCAAGAAGGCAGCCAAGAAGACGGCGAAGAAGGTCGCGAAGAAAGTGGCCAGGAAGGTCGCCAAGAAGCGGCCCGCGAAGAAGACCGCCAAGAAGACGACCCGCCGCCGGCGCTGAGCACGGCGACTGATCTCGCGGGGGCTTGTCGATTGCCCCATCCTCATCACCCCAGGCCAACCGGCCTGGGGTTTTCTCATGGTGCCGCCGAGGCGGTGACGACGGTTAGGATGCCGCCTCGTTCCGCGCGGACCCGTGCCCACGTTTCTCACCTGACTGCCTATGCCTCGACGCCAGCCCCGCAGCCAACGCCTGATCCTGATCCCCGTCTGCCTCGTCCTGCTCGTGGCGGCGATGTTGTACTTCCGCTGCGGTCGGAGTCGTCGATCTCCGGGCCCGCCTGCGCCGAAGCAAACGATCGCGCCCCCGATCACGGCCAAGCGCGACCCGGCGATCACGCCCCGACGCGAGCGCGTCGAGGACGAAGGACCGAACGCCGTCGTGCTCGGCTTTCTACCGCACTGGGTCGATCGCCGGC
>SWCB01009679.1_pt2 | contig 15557 bp, 13 predicted proteins | sample 4692901 | NCBI WGS metagenome assembly SWCB01 (sample SAMN10267276, study PRJNA491770) | bioreactor metagenome | isolation source: DHS bioreactor inoculated with subseafloor sediment | place: Japan: off Shimokita Peninsula | collected 2006-08 | reverse complement strand
TTTTTAGGATCCATGAGTCGTAATGATTTTTTGGCTTCATCAACATTGTCTTTGGTAATTGGATTGCAAACGCCCCCAATTTCGACCCCAGCTGTTCTTGATAAAGATCCATCAGCGATCATATGTGATCCTAATAATAAGTTTTTATCGTGGTTTTTCTTTAAAATGATTGCGCCACCACCTGCACCTAAGTTATACATCATTGACATATCCTTGTCTGTATAGTCCACAAAATCGCCATTGCGATATCCACCGACGACCATGATGATATTAATCTCATCATCTGCAACGAGCATGTCTTTCGCCATCTTCATTGCAGAAACGGTTGTACAGCAACGGTTTTGTACATCTATACCCCAAGCATTGGTTGCACCAATTCTGTCTTGTATGTATAATGCAGAAGTTGTTAATGGATATTCTTTCCATTCTTCTGTAACACTTAAAATTACATCGATATCTTTTGGATTAACACCTGTGTTTTTAAGTGCGTCTAGTGCGGCAAGAGCTCCCATTTCTTGTGTGCCATCTTTTGGCATGTCTTGTGGAATTGTTTTTTGTCTAATCCCTAATTTTTCGATGACTGCTTCTTCTGACCAAACACCATTTGTTTTTTCAGAAATTTCTTTTGCAGTCATGCGTCCTTCAGGCAAATAGATCCCAGTTCCAACAATGCCTACTTGTGCTTTTTCCATAGTAGGAACCTAACCTTTCTATATATATATGATGATTATAATCTCATGCCACCGTTAACACTTAGTGTTTGTCCTGTGACATAAGATGATTCTTCTGATGCTAAGAATAATGCTGCATTTGCAATTTCTTGTGGTTGACCTAAACGTTTTAACATAGTCATCGCTGCAAATTTATCTAGTAAATCTTGAGGAACAGTTTTTAAAATGTCTGTCATGATATAACCTGGAGCAATCGCATTGACTCTAACATTTTGACCTTTTCTAGCAAATTCTTTTGCCCAAGTCATCGTTAATCCTAGAACACCTGCTTTAGTTGCTGCATAATTTGCTTGTCCAATGTTCCCATATAAACCAACAACTGATGAAATGTTAATGATTGATCCATAATTATTTTCAGTCATATGTGGTCCAATTAATCTTGTTAAATTGAATACACCTTTTAAGTTTACGTTAATTACAGCATCCCACATATCATCTGTCATTTTATGTGTCATTGCATCTTTAGTGATACCTGCATTGTTAACTAAAATATCAATTTTACCGAATTTTTCAACGATTTCATTGAAAAATACTTGAATACCTTCAACATCTGTAACATTTAATTTATAAAAATGAACGTTTTTTGCTTCATAAGTCATTTCGCCCATATCAGCTGCAATCACTGTTGCACCTTCTTTAGCAAATGTTTCAGAAATTGCTTGTCCTAATCCTTTAGCGCCACCTGTTACAACGGCAACTCTTCCATTTAATCTTCCCATGATATCCTCCTTATTTCACCTTTTTAACGATCACTGCAGTTCCCATACCGCCACCGATACATAAACTTGCAAGACCTATATTTTTATTTTCTTGTTTTAACATTTCATGAAGTAAAGTAACAATAATTCTATTACCACTAGCTCCAACTGGATGTCCAAGTGCTATTGCACCACCATTAACATTTGTTTTTTCTAATATTTCTTCTTTAGAAACACCAAATGCATCAGTTAATTCTCTAATTACACCTAATGATTGAGCAGCAAATGCTTCATTTAGCTCTAATAATTCAATATCATTAAATGATAAGTTAGCAGTTTTTAATGCTTGTTTAATAGCAGGTGTTGGTCCTAAACCCATAATAGATGGATCAACGCCACCTTGTCCAATACCTACAACTTCAAATAAAGGTGTTAAATTATACTTCTTAACAGCTTCATCACTTGCTAGTAATAAGAAACTTGCACCATCATTAATACCTGATGATGAACCAGCTGTGACTGAACCATCTTTTTTAAATGCAGGTCTTAATTGAGATAATTTCTCATATGAAGTTCCTCTATTAATGAATTCATCTTTATCAAAGATAACTTCACCTTTTCTAGTTTTGATTGTAATAGGTACAATCTCATCTTTAAATTTACCAGCATCATCAGCTGTTCTTGCGCGCAATTGTGAGTTCCAAGCAAATGTGTCTTGTTCTTCTCTTGTTAAACCAAATTTTTCTACGATATTTTCTGCGGTAATACCCATGTGATACCCTTCAAAAGCATCTGTAAGAGCATCATAAAGCATATGATCTCTTAAAGGTTGTTCACCCATTTTAACACCAGTTCTTACTTTACCTGGAACTAAGTATGGTGTATTCGTCATAGACTCAGCACCACCAGCAACAACGACATCATGAAAACCTAACATAATGTTTGCATAACCATTCATCACTGTCTTCATACCACTACCACATACCATGTTTACACCATATGCAGGTACTGATGAAGGAATTCCAGATTTAATTGAAATCTGTCTAGCTAACCCTTGACCAAGTCCAGCAGGTAAAATATTACCAACTAATACTTCATCAATTTTTGAAGGATCAATCTTTGTTTCTTCCAGTAGTGCACGTAACACTTGTGAACCAAATTCAGCTGGATGAACATCAGATAAAGATCCCATGAACGCACCGATTGGACTACGTTTTGCGCCTACTACATAAACTTTTCTCATTTAAATTCTCCTATTCTTAAAAGCGTTTACAATTTTTTCTTAAAAATATATGACTACATACAAAAAGCACAAAAAAGGCCTTTGTAGTGTCATTATTTGTTTAAATTGTTTATTTTCTTACTATGAATATATATTCATAATACGATTTAATATTATCATAGGTCATATATTTTGTCAATCGATTACATATATATTATTTGTAAAAATTAAAAACGTTTACAAAAAAAGGCAATAAATGCCTTATTCGTGTTGATGTTGATGCGATAGTTCTTCTTTTAATATTGGAAGTACTTGATTCGCATCAGATATGATTGATACATCTGCGATATCAAATATCAATGCCTCAGGATCTGTATTGATCGCTATAATGAGTTCAGATTTATCCATACCACTCACGTGTTGTATAGCACCACTTATACCTGAAGCTAAGTAGACTTGAGGTCTTACTGTTGTACCAGTTTGTCCTACTAATCGGTCCTTTGGTTCGATAGCCTGATCTACGATAGCTCTTGATGCAGCAAGCTCACCACCGACAAGGCTTGCGATGTCTTTAAGTGTAGAAAAGCTATTTTGAACACCTCTACCACCAGCAACAATGAGTTTAGCTTTTGTTAAATCTGTATGTGATTTTTCTGTTTTTTCAATATTTAATACTTGAACTGATGATTTTACGTTTAATTCTTGATTAAAATAAATAAGTTCTGCTTGATGGTTTTCATAAAAATCGACAGGAAACACACCTGGTCTAATCGTAGCCATCTGTGGTTTTGTTTTTGGACATATGATGGTTGCAAACAAATTTCCACCAAGTGCAGGTCTTGTTGCTAATAATCTTAAGTCATCATCTTCTGTTTCAAATGCTAAAATTGTTGCATCCGCAGTTAGTCCTGTGTGTAGTCTTGCTGACAATCTAGGCCCTAAATCTCTACCTAGAAGCGTCGATCCTAATAATAAACAATCGAAATGATATGTCTTTACAATAATTTCTAATGCTTTCGTATAGATAGCAGTATCATATACTTTAAATAAATCGTTTTGATAGATAATAATTTGATCAGCACCAGCACTTGATAAAGCTACTATCTCCTCATCTTTTATGTCAGATGTTAGATATATAGCAATTACTTTATGATTATGATCTAGTAATCGTTTAGATTCAGATATAAGCTCTAAACCTACATTACATAAGACTTGATTTCTTTTTTCAACAAAGATTGCAGTTGTACTCATTTTGATACCTCCATATATGGATATATAAGTTTTAAAATACGTTTAGCAGCTACACTAGGCTCTAAAACTTCTTTTTCAGATTTCTTAGTTACAGGTTTTGTAAAGGTAGCTTTTACACGTGTCGGAGAACCTTTTAAGCCAATATATTCTGGATTTAATTCTATGTTTTCATAGGTAACTAAGTTGATTGGTTTTTCTTGAGTTTCCCAAATCTTAAATGCACTCATCAATCTTGGTTCATTCATGGTTCTCACTGTAGTGATCAAACATGGTATATCCGAAATTAGTGTATGTACTTCATCTTCAAATGCTTTTTTTACAGTGATTTTTCTTTGGTTTATATCCAATATTTCTTTTATATGAGTCATTTGTGGAATATCTAGAAATTCTGCCACTTGTGGTCCAACTTGTGCAGTATCACCATCTATTGCTTGATAACCAGCGATAATTAAATCATAATTTAAAGTTTTTAAAAATGAAGATAATATGTATGAAGTTGCCCATGTATCTGAACCTGCAAACTTGCGATCAGATAGTAAGTATGCTTCATCGACTCCTCTAGCATATAGAGATTTAATCATTGAAGTTGCATGCTCTGGACCCATAGTTACTGTTATAACCTTACCACCATAGGTTTCTTTAAGTTTTAAGGCTTCTTCTACACCAGCTAAATCATCTGGATTGATAATATTTTTTACACCCGTTCTTATTAAAGTGTGTGTTTCTTTATCAATTTTGATTTCTGTTGTATCTGGAACTTGTTTTACGAGTACGACGATATTCATGATTTCATCACCTTTCCTGCAATTACCATACGTTGAACTTCTGAAGTACCTTCATATATTTCTGTAATCTTAGCATCTCTTAAATATCTTTCAACTTCATAGTCTCTAATATAACCATAACCACCCATGAGTTGGATCGCATCATCAGCAATTTTCACTGCAACTTTTGATGCATAAAGCTTTGCCATTGCTGCAGATTCAGAGTAATCCAAGTTGTTTTCTAAGTCTGAAACTGCTTTATTAAGTAGCCCTCTTGCTGCTTCAATCTCTGTTTTCATATCTGCAATTTTGAATTGTGTATGTTGAAAATCAGCAATTGATTTTCCAAATTGTTTTCGTGTTTTAACATATTTCAATGCACGTTCAAATGCACCTTCAGCAATACCTAATGCTTGAGCAGCTATACCAATACGACCACCATTTAAAGTCTTCATTGCGATCTTAAATCCATCACCTTCTTTTCCAAGAAGATTCTCTTTAGGTACTTTAACTTTATCAAATATAAGTTCACAAGTAGCTGAGCCACGTATACCCATCTTTTTTTCTTTTGGCCCTACAGTAAACCCTTGCATATCTTTTTCTAAGATAAAAGCTGAGATTCCTTTGAGTCCTAACTCTGGTTTTGTCATAGCAAAAATCACATAGATATCTGCATAACCAGCATTTGTAATAAATATTTTAGATCCAGTAATCTCATAATAGTCACCTTTATCAAATGCTTTCGTTTGTTGTTTTGAAGCATCTGTTCCTGCACCAGACTCAGTGAGCCCAAACGCACCCAAAAAAGTGCCATCATTTAGCTTAGTTAAATATTTTTGTTTTTGTTCTTCAGTTCCAAACTGATATATTGGAGAACTACATAAGCTTGTATGAGCTGATATAATAACGCCTGTAGTTGCACAATCTTTTGATAATACTCTCACAGTGTCTATATAAGCTTTGTAAGGCGCACCAACACCTTTATATAAACTAGGATAGGGTAATCCCAATAACCCAAGTTTTCCTAATTGTTTAACAGTTTCTAGAGGGAATATTTCTTCTTCATCAACAGTTTTCGCTTGCGGCTTAACATAAGTTTCGCTAAATTCATCTAGTAAATCAAAAAGTAATTGCTCGTTCATCTTGGAGGCATAACCAATGCTTGTCCTGTAATTACAACATCACCATTTTGGTTTGTGGCTGTTGTTTTTAGGACAACTCGGTTTTTACTTTCTATGATTTCAATGACTTCTACTGTTGCAGTGATTGTGTCATTTAGATAAACAGGTTTGATGAATTTAGATTCTTGTGATAAATAGATGGTTCCAACACCAGGTAATGATGTCCCTAAAACTGTTGAAAATAGGGCTGAAACCAATCCACCATGACATATGCGGTTTTTAAACATTGATGTTTTCGCATAGACATCATTCATGTGTACAGGATTCATATCACCTGTAACACCAGCAAATAAAACAACATCTGCTTCGGTAATTGTCTTACTAAATGATGAAGACTCACCCAAACAGATGTCCTTGATTGTTTTAGCAATCATTTGACATCCTTCTTTCTTTATGTAATTTTATAATATGAATAAACGTTCATGTTATCTTTATCATAAATCTAAATTCAAAGATTGTCAATAGTCAAAAAAAATTTTGATTGTTTTTTTTATTTTTTTAAGTTACACTATGTATAGAAGATTAAATTTCTAATAAAAATCAAGAATTTACTATAACTCTTAGTTCATACAAATGAATTACTATGCAATAAAAATGTATTGTTTATATTAGAAAATCTTGAATTTTAGTAAACTATTATAAGGAGCAAAGGTATACTGTAAGATAAGTTTACAGTAATATCTTACATACTATTATGAATCAACAAAACTATAGATTACCTAAACGTAGTGATGGACAAAAAACGTTTGATCAAATCATTGATACAGCTAAAAAACTTTTTTCTAAAAACGGATACCTTGCAACATCTGTAAATGAGATCATAGAAAAAAGTGGTATTGCAACCGGCACATTTTATATATACTTTGATGATAAATTTGCACTATATTCATATATACTAGCGAAATATCGTAAACTTATTCGCAAAACAATTAGTGAAGCAATCAAAGATGCTCATACGAGATATGATAAAGAGAGATTGGGACTTAGAGCATTCTTGAAGTTTGCTTGGGAAGATCCTCTTGCATATCGCATTATTTGGGAATCTATGTTTGTTGATCAAAAGCTATTTAAGGAATATTATCAAACATTTAGTGTAGATTATCAAAGACAACTAAAGCGTTCAGTGGATAGTCATGAAGTCAATGACAACATTGATTTAGAGACATTATCGTATATATTAATGGGTATTTCTAACTTCGTTGGTTTACAAGTGCTTTTTAGAGATACACTGACTGATAAAGATTTAGATAGAATTTGTGATGAAGTCATGAAGGTATTAGATCACGGTATGTTTAGATAAAATAATAATTATGCTAAGATGTTAGTTTCCCAATGGAGATTAACATCTTTTTTTTATTGTTTTTATGAATTGTTTTAGATAAAGATTATCCCCTTTATAATGCAATTTATACATTATTTTATGATAATGAGTCATATCTATTTACTTTCTATAAATAAGTGCTATAATATGCTCACGATATCTATAATTAGGAGGTGTTTGCAATGAAAAAAGAACAAAAAATTATACTTATTGTGATTGGCATATCCGGAACAATTGTACTTCTTCTTACCCTTATCATGCTTTTTATGGGAGATGAATTAGAAGTTCTTTTTAACGTTATTGGTATTAGAGTTGCAGCTATATTTATTGCGTTTGCTACTTTCTTATCGAGTATGCTGTTTAGTTTACTAATCCTTATGCATAATAAAACCACTGTAAAAATAAATGATGATACAAATAAGCGTGCGGAACTATTTAGAGAATTGCAATTTGCATCTTCAAATTATTCCGTCATAGATTTTATCGATCGCATGCTAATCTATCCTGAATCTGATAGATACATAGAAAAATTTTTAAAACAAAAAAGTCCAATGTTTCATATGTTAGAAAATGGACTAGATAAAAAAGATATATTTGAACATCCAGAAAATTATCAGTTTCTAACGATTCGAATCCCTTTTAGAGTTATAGAAGGGAAAATTGTGTCAACTATAACGTTTGATAAACTAAGATTTGAAAGAGATGGCGTTGATTATGAGTTTTATCCACCTGATCACGGTACAGAAAGTAGAGCATTTTTACTATATAATGAACGAACTAAGAGAAATAACACGATTATTAATTTGATTATGTCTAAAGATAGTAGTTTTTATCATTTTGATGAAGTCAATCAGTTCACTAAGATTAAAATATATGTAAATATCACAAGTTTACTAGGCGTTAAAGTTAAAGGGAACAGTGAACTTTATTTCACGAATCCTGAGCAAATTGAAGGCGATAACAGTAATACATATGCAATTCATTCTTCGAATTTCTTAATTACAGAACAACCAAAAATAATTAAAGCATAATAAAGAATTGTTGACTAAACCTTTAAGACAAATAAAAAGCCCAGTTCATGATGGACTGGGTTATTTTTATATATTAAGTTTATAATTAGTAAACTGATGTCACTGTTATTTTTGAACCATCACAAGGAATATCAAGTCTACAATTAAGTTTATTATCTATGCCTTGTCCAAGCTCAAATTTGAAAAAATCAATGATTTTAATGTCTTCTTTGTTGATGAACTCTTTCACTGATAGTGATTGATCTTTTATCCACTGTTGTCTTAATAGCGTCTTTTGAGCCATATGATGATTGAAATCTTGCTGATCATATGAGCCATGTTGTTTTTCGTACATGAATTTTTCATAGTTCATTGTATCTTCATCAATTAAGCTCAAATCCAGATATTCTGCGTTCATTGCAGCGACTTGCATCGCTAATTGATTTGCTATGTCTTTGTTGTCTTTGTTTAGTATAACTAAAGTTACTAGTTTTCCTTGCATATGTGTATATGTACCAAAACCTTGTGTCTTATCCTTTTTGACACGGTAAAATCTTCTTAGTGTAGCTTGTTCACTAATTAAGCCACTCGTTCTATGAATAAGGTCTTCTATTGTCTTATCATCAATCATTACTTTAAGCGCTGTTTTTGCATTTGTTACATCACTATCGATTAAATGACTACCAATAGTTTCTACCATACTTGTGAAGTGTTCGTTTTTTGTTACAAAATCTGTTTCTGCATTAACTTCAAATAAAATTGCTTCGTCATCTTTAATAACAACTTTGCACATCCCTTTTGAAGCTACTCTTTGATTGCCATCTTTTTTTGTAACATTTTCTAATATATAATTTAATGCATCTTCATATTGATCATCAAATTTTGCTAGTGCTTCTTTACATTCTAACATGCCAGCACCTGTTTCTGTTCTTAGTTTTTTTAATAGTTTTATATCCATGATATCCCTCAACTTTCCAATTCATTATACAACAAAAAACAAAAATATTATTAAATAATGCAAATAATTTAACAAAAAAAGGCACATGGCCTTTATTCGTTAAACAGTGATAGTTGTTCCATAATGTTTTTCTTGTTGCCTTTAATAATGCGTTGCCATTTTGATCCTCTACCTCGACCAAGCGGTCTAATTTTATTTTCGTCTTTTAATCGCTTTAATGTGCGATCAATGGTTGCATCACTTACATTTGGATGTCTTTTTCTTAAATCTTCTTTTGTAAAGACTTCTTGAAGTTTTAAAATACTGTTTTCAATGTTATCAGATTTATTTAAATTCTTCTCAAATTCGTATTCATGTGCCATTTGATCGACTTCTTCATAAGCTTCAATCAAAATATGCACAAGCAATCTATTAAGCATATCGGTTTGTGCAAATCCACTTGACCAATAATAATTAGCTGTAATAAGTCCAGAATGCCATGCATCTTTAACTTTTAAGAAGTATTTAAAGAAGCTTACATATTTAAATACATTAAAGTGTTTGAGTAATATAGCATATAAGACAATCATACCGACTAAATCATTATGAGCATTATAGATATTCATGTTCATAAAATCGACATAAAAGTTAGAAATCAACTGCGTAAGCTCGTGTTTTTTAGATTTCAAACTCTTCTCGAATAAATTAAGTAAGTGTTCTAAATCTTCTCTTTTTGAAATCTTCTTAGTTTTTAACATACCATCTTCAGCTTTATCATAAGTATTGAACTGTATATGATCATACTCCTTAGATAATAGCTTAGCTAGGTTGTTTATTTCATTAACAAGAAGTTCAAAATGTTCAGGATTTGATTGTAATTGCTGCAAAGCAACCTTTATATTTGCTAAACAATGTTCATCTTTTGTACGAGGAACCATTTGCTTTTTAGCAAATAATTTGATTCTTGCTTCAGTCATATTAAGTTCTAAATATGTCGCAATCGATATTAAATTGGTTTCCATTGTATTTTTTTCAAATGCACTTAAGTCTCGATTAAAAAGTTCGTCATAATAAAATGATTTGCCTTTTGATTCATATAAAGATAATAAGAGTAACATGACTTCATTTGTGATTTGTATGCGATCAATATTTGCTAATGCTTTCATGGGTCTTCCTTTCTAATGATTAAAACTGCTACCTCCGATGAATTCTCTAAGTAAAGAATTACATGGTACAAGTTCATCTTCAATATCCATAAAATATTTTAAGAATTTTAGTAAACGGTTTGCGGTAATAAAATGTTTGTTATCCTTTGGAATGGCTCTTAGTTGAGCAACAGCGTGCTTCTTTAGAACCGCTAACTCATAAGTTAATTCTGAATTAAAAACGTAATTTGCTTCTTTTTGGTTAGGATAAATCCATTTAAACTCCCCACGTCTTACGCTTGGCCACATATCCATAGTATCACTAGCTGATGAATTTCTGTATTTTTGATCTCTAACGATTCTTCTAAGTAATCTTAATTCTGTAATTGAAATAGGATTGTGATCATCAATATGTAATTGTGTTTGTGGTGCGATATAGATGTTAAACTTTTGATGTTTAGGAATTGAATGAGTTAATTTTTCATTTAATGCATGAATGCCTTCTATGATTATGGGTTGATCGTGTGGGATTTGAATGGTTTTACCTGTTTCTCTCTTTCCTTTTTGGAAATTAAAATGCGGTAATGTCACGCTTTCACCTTGAATAAGCTTTAACATATCATGGTTAAATAATTCAACATCAAGCGCATCAACATGCTCTAAATCAGGTAAACCAAACTCATCTTTTGGTGCATTATCTTTACCAAAATAGTAATCATCAATGCTGATCATGACAGGTTTAATACCTCTTGTCATCAGTTCAATGCGTAAGCGACTAGAAAACGTTGTTTTACCAGATGATGATGGTCCAGCGATACCAATCAATCTAATATTTTCGATATTGTTTTCAATCAAATCACCAAGTTCATTTAATTGATGTGCATGTTTAGTTTCACACATATTAACAAAATCAACACTAGAAACAACTTCTTTGGCAAACTTATTCATCTTTGGAATAGTATTACCAGAAATAATACGTCCCCACTTACTCGCTTCTTTTAAAGCTTTACCAAAGGTAGGTTCATCTTTAAATGGTGGAATTTTCCCATCATATTCAGCTCTTGGGTATTGAATTAAGAACCCTGGATGGTAAAGAATGAAATTAAATGTTGATAGATATCCTGTTGATGGCAACATATATCCAAACATGTAGTTGATATATTGATCACATTCATATAAGTTTACATAGTCTTCATCACGATATTTAAGAATCTCAACTTTATCATGCATATCTAACTCATCATAAAGCTTCATTGCTTCACCAAGAGATATTCTACGTCTAACAATTGGTATATCTTTTTCTATAAGATTATGAACTTCTTTTTCTATATCGTTTAATGTTGTTTGGTTTAGTATGCCATTAAATTGATCAAATACTGCAAGTATTGATCTTGAAATGCTATAGTTAAACCGAATTTTTGCATTCGGATATAAGTTTTTAACTGCCATTGCAACTACATATCTTAATGTTGATTCATAAATCTTGATTGCATCTGGATGTTTATAATCCAAAAACTCTACAGTCGCATCATGCGTTGGAATATAACTAAGTTCACGTAAACGCATGTTAACAGTTGCTGCTAGAGCATCTTTTTTTCCGATTTCCTTTGCAATTGTTTTTAAATCTGTAGGTTTATTATACGTATGTACTGCTTCATTAATTGTAAATTTCATATGTTTTCTCCCTTACTCGTCATCCTCGTCAAATAGATCAAATCTACTTAAATGAATCTTTTTATGATCCTTTGTGATGACTTCCTCTTCTTTTAATATATCAAGAGGTTCTTCAATGTTTTCTACGATTGGTTGTGGTTTTTTTGTTGGTTTTTGGATGTCAATATCAACTAAAGCATCATCTATTTTAATCATTTCTGCCATACCTAATTTTTGATCATCATAGATTTTTTTACCAAATTTATTACCAGAATATTTTAATTCAGATACAGATGTATGGATTGCTTCTTTCTCAGTAACAATCAATACATGCACATCTTCTTTGCTTTGTGCTCTTGATAGTCTATCTGCTGAGACTAAGTCATGAGGATTTGATTTTAAATGTTCAACTACTAAGATACCACGTCTATTTCTGTTATAAACTGGAAGTTCCTCTACGATATCTTTAATCACATGACCTCGAACTGATAACATGATAAACTCATCACGTTCACTGACATATAAAGCTTTAACAAGCTCATCTTTATCTCCAATATTCATACCTTTAACTCCACCAGCTTGTAGTCCGTATAAAGGTAGGTCATCAGTGATATATCTTAAAACGTATCCACGTTTAGATATAGATATGATGTTTTCTTTTTGTCCATAATGAATGGATCTAAGTTCATCACCATCATTAAGTTTCATACATTTCATAGGTTTATAAAATCTTGTGACTTCAAAATCAGAAAGTTTTGCTTGTTTCATCATGCCATCTTTGGTTGCTAAAAGAACTGTGTCATTGTCTTTAAAGCTTGAGACACATAAAGTATCAATAATCACTTCATCTTTTTCAATCGGTGTGATGTTATTGATATATATACCTAAATCTTTCCATTTTTGATCATCGATCTTATAGACTGGAAGGTAAATATAATTTCCAAGGTTTGTAAATAATAATAAAGTATCTAATGTATTGATTTCCTTTTCAAAAATCAACGCATCATCTTGTTTAAGCCCAGCCGTTTGAGTTGCTTGGTAGCTTCTTGTAGAAGAACGCTTAATATATCCTTCTTTAGTAACTCCAACCATGACACGTTCTTCAGTAATCAAGTCTTTTTCATCGATTTTAATGGTTTCGATTTCTTCTTCAATTTGTGAACGTCTTTCATCACCAAGTAATTTAGATACATCTAAAAGTTCACGCTTAATGACTTTTCTTAATGCATGTTCTGAAGATAAAATATGTTCTAATTCTAAAATACGATCTGATAATGCTTCATCTTCGTGCTCTAATGCAAGTATATCTGTATTAGACAAACGGTAAAGTTGTAAGGTAACGATGGCTTCTGCTTGTAACTCTGTAAAGCCAAAACGTGCCATAATGTTTTCTTTTGCGTTTGCTTTATTATTAGATTCTCTAATTGTTTTAATGACTTGCTCAACGATGCTTACCATCTTGATTAAACCTTGAACGATGTGCTGTCTTTTTTGAGCTTTTTCTAATTCATAATTTGAACGACTTGTGATGACTTCTTTTTGATGGTCAACATAAGCCTTTAATATTGGAAGTACACCAACTAAGACTGGTCTATGATTTAAAATCGCAACCATGTTGTAGTTGTATGCGACTTGCAAGTCTGTCGATTTATATAGTAAATTGAGCATTAAATTCGCGTCTGCGCCTTTTTTAAGGTCAATCGCTATTCTTAGTCCTTGTTGATCAGATTCGTCTCTAATCTCTAAAATATCATCGATTTTCTTATCAATTCTAAGGACATCAATGGCTTTAACTAAGTCTGCTTTATTAACTTCATAAGGAATCTCAGTAATCACGATACGATCTTGTGATTTTGACATTTCTTCAATTTCAGCTTTGGCTCTAATAATGACTTTACCAGAACCAGTTTCTAATGCTTGTAAAATACCTTCTTTCCCTTGAACGATACCACCTGTAGGAAAGTCTGGTCCTTTAATGACTTTAGCGATTTCTTTAAATGTCACTTGATCATTATCTAAATATAAAATAGTCGCATCAATCACTTCTTTTAAGTTATGCGGTGGTATCTTAGTTGCGTATCCAGCAGAAATACCAGTTGCTCCGTTAACCAAAAGGTTAGGAAATTTAGCTGGAAGTACAGTTGGTTCTAATTCTTCATCATCAAAGTTAGGTACAAACGGTACTGTTCTCTTATCGATATCCCCTAATAATGCTTCAGCAGCTAAAGAAAGTCTTGCTTCTGTATAACGCATTGCTGCAGCACTATCACCATCGATTGATCCATTATTCCCGTGCATATCGATTAAGATTGTACGCATTTTAAAGTCTTGAGATAAACGTACCATAGCCTCATAAATACTTGAGTCTCCATGAGGATGATATTTACCCATAACTTCTCCGGCAATTCTTGCTGATTTTTTATGAGGTTTATTATGATACATGCCTAATTGTTGCATCGCATATAAAATACGTCTTTGAACTGGCTTTAAGCCGTCTCTTGCATCTGGAAGAGCACGGTCTTGAATGATATATTTTGAGTATCTAGCAAATCTATCACTAAAAATTTCTTCAACGGTAGATTCGATGATATTTTCGACAAAGTCGTCTATTTTCTTGATGACTGACATTATTCCACCCCTACTTCTAGATCAAAATCATCACTGATTTCAAAATCTACATTTTCTTCAATCCATTCTCTACGTGGTGCTACTTGATCACCCATCAAAATAGATACACGCTTATCAGCGCTACCTAAATCATCGATTTTCACTTGAATTAATGCACGTTTTTCTGGATTCATGGTTGTATCCCAAAGTTGTGGTGCATTCATTTCACCTAGACCTTTATAGCGTTGGATACTGACTTGTTGATGACCATTGATGAGTTCTCTTAACTCTTCATCACTCCATGCATAGTTAGATTCTTCTTTTTTACCTTTTTTAATAGATACTTTGTATAAAGGTGGTTGTGCAATGAATAAACGACCATCTTCAATTAATGGTCTCATATATCTAAAGAAGAATGTTAAGAGTAATACTTGAATATGTGCACCATCGGTATCCGCATCGGTCATGATGATGATTTTTTGATAGTTACATTTCTTTAAATCAAAATCATTGCCAAAATCTGCACCAATGGTATGAATCATGGTTGCAATTTCTTCATTTTTTAAAATTTGATCTAAACTAGCTTTTTCGGTATTAATAACTTTACCTCTTAAAGGTAGGATTGCTTGGAATTTACGGTTTCTGCCTTGTTTAGCAGAGCCACCAGCAGAATCCCCTTCGACTAAGAACAATTCGTTTTTCGTCTTATCTTTTGATTGTGCAGGTGATAATTTACCAGATAAAGTAATTTCTTTTTTATTTTTCGTTTTACCGTTTCTAGCTTCATCTCTCGCTTTTCTAGCTGCATCTCTTGCTTTTTGAGCACTCACTGCTCTTTGAATGATTTCACTAGCTACTTTTCTGTTTTCTTCTAGATATGTTGTAATATTTTCATAAACAACACTATCTGTAGCATTTCTAGCTTCTGGTGTCCCTAGTTTACCTTTAGTTTGTCCTTCAAATTCTAGGACATCTTCAGGGATGCGTAAAGAAACGATTGCAGTTAATCCTTCACGGATATCTGAACCATCTAGATT
>SWCB01009212.1_pt1 | contig 15577 bp, 19 predicted proteins | sample 4692901 | NCBI WGS metagenome assembly SWCB01 (sample SAMN10267276, study PRJNA491770) | bioreactor metagenome | isolation source: DHS bioreactor inoculated with subseafloor sediment | place: Japan: off Shimokita Peninsula | collected 2006-08 | reverse complement strand
GAGAAATTTCATACTCAACATCTTTTTCTGCTTGTTCTAAGCGACGTTTAGCTTCCTCTTTAGCGCTTGTAATAAGTTTTTCTTGTTCTTTATAAGCTTCTTGAGTAAGTTTTTCTTTTAATTGTCTTGTTTCTTCTTTCATGCCTTCATATTCTTTTAAAGACTTTTCTTGTAAAGATTTTGCAATCTGTCTTTCTTGATCAGCTTGATCGATTGCTTCAGATAAAGCAAGTTGTCTTTTATCAAGATATGCAGTTACCTTTTTCCACAAAAATGTTCTTACAAAAAATAATAGGACTAGTAAAGCAAGAATATTTAAAACGACGATTCCAGGATTATTTACGACTGAATATAATCCTTCCTCAACCATTTCAGTGATTTGATCAAATAATTCGTTCACTAATCATCAATTCCTTTTTTTTATTTTCCTGTTAAAATAAATGCAATAATTAAACCATATAATGCTGATGTTTCCGCAACCGCTTGTCCAATAAGCATTGTTGATGTGATTTTACCTGCAGCTTCTGGTTGACGTCCTACAGCTTCAACTGCTTTAGATGCTGCAATCCCTTGACCAATGGCTGTCCCAAATCCTGTTAATACCGCAATACCAGCTCCAATATAAGCCATACCACTTCTAAAAAATTCATTTGCGACTACTTCCATTACATTTGGTAAAAATACGTTAACTAAATCAAACATAGTTTCTATCTCCTTTTATATTTATATATATTTTAATTTTTATTAAAATCTAAATCATCTTCGTCAATCTTAATTGACGCAAAAACAATGGTTAATAAAACCAATACAAGTGTTTGAACTAGACCAAAGCCTATATCAAATACTAAATGAAACGCTGGAGCAACTACTATAGATGCCCATCCTGTTAACTTATAAACTAACATTAGAATAACTGAACCACTTACAATATTACCAAATAAACGTAATGCCATTGATAATATTGGTGTTACATCACTAATTAAATTAAGTGGAAATAATGGCCACAATGGTTTAAATAAACCCAAAAGATGTTTCCAACTTTGAGAAATAAATCCAGTTGCTTGTACGACAACAAATGATATGATCGATAAACTAAATGTAATCGATGTATATCTTGTTGGCGATTCAAGTGCTAGAATACCACTCATATTCGCAACTGCTACATATAAGGCTAGTGTCAATGTAATCGGTGTTACAAATTTCCAATGTTTACCGATATAACCTTTAACATAATTATTAAAGAAATCTATAAACTGGATGACAAGTGTTGCGATAATGTTTGGCTTTTCTCTAACATCTAATTTTGAAACATAATTTCCGATGATGATACTAAAGATAATCAAAGCCAGTATGATACCTAATGAAGTTATAAAATATACAGGTAGGTTTTTAATATACTCAAGGATATCTAGATTTCTAAAAAAATCTAAAATTTGATCAAACATCCTCATCATCCTCCTTTATTTCAATAATGTCTATATCATCTTTTAATCGATGTGCTTTAAATAATGGTGTAGCATAAATAAATATACCTACTTTTACTGAAAAGAAACCTAAAAGCAAGAAAATATATACTCTAATCAATTCAGAAGTTCCATTTGCTTTTTGATCAAAATAAGTAAATGCAATAACAACTAAATACATCACAAATCTAATCACTAAATGTGTTCCTATTTTTCTTGCGTCAAATTTTTCTTTAGTAAGTCTTATGGTTTGTGAATGATTAAATAATACTGTTGCACTACCTAAAACAGCCCAAACTGCATATTCTCTAAAAAAGATTAAAGATACTAAAGCCAGTAAGACTGAATATGCTAATGCGATTAAGTTAATTACGCTTACGTCTTTCATATCTTTCCTCACTTTTAATAAATTGATGAAGTGTCATAAATCCGATGAAAATTCCTAAGAATAGTCCAACAGCTGCTAAATAAGTCGCAAGTTCTCCTTCGGGATCCATTTTTCTTCCAATATAGATTCCTAAAACTGATAAGCCAATGACTGTAAAAAACATTTGCATGACCATCGTGTAGGTCATCATGATTTTTCTTCTTTTTTCTTTTTTATTTGGTTCCAAATAATCTGTCCCCGCAATCTCCAAGTCCAGGTACGATATATCCATTTTCATTTAAATGAGAATCCATCGCAGCTAAATAAATGGCGACATCTGGATGTTCCTCATGAATACGTTTAACACCTTCAGGACATCCTACTAGTCCAACGTATCTAATATCTCTAGCTCCAGTACTTTTAACAATCTCAATAGCTTTAGCTGCTGAACCTCCTGTTGCAAGCATTGGATCTACAACAAGTACAACACTATCTTTTATGCTCTCTGGAAATTTAGAATAATAGACTTGAGGTTCTAAACTTTCTTCATCTCTATAAAGACCAACATGTCCAATCTTAGCTGTCGGAATAATATTATGAATACCTTCAACCATACCAAGCCCAGCTCTTAAAATAGGAACAATCACAACTTGTTTTTCTAATTCAAAAGCTTCTGTTTTGCATATTGGTGTTTCAATCATTTTTTTAACTGTTGTAAAATCTCTTGTGATTTCATAGGTGATTAAGCCACCAACTTCACTTACAGCTTCTCTAAATTCTTTCGTCCCTGTATGCTTATCTCTTATTTTCGTCATCTTGTGATCAATCAAAGGATGATTTAAAACGATTAATTTACTCATCATATGACTCCTCAATATCTTTTATTTTATCTAAACGCATTTGATGTCTAGGTTCATAAGTTGCATCCATATATGCTTTAACAATCTTAACTGCATCTTCATTTTTAGTCGTTCTTCCACCTAGAGCAATAATATTTGCTTGATTGTGCTCTTTTGCAAGTCTTGCAGTTAATTCATCATAAACTAGAGCTGCTCTTATCCCTTTGACTTTATTTGCAGCAATCGATATACCAATACCTGTTCCACAAATAACAATTCCAAAATCATAGGGTTTATCTAAAACAGCATGTGCTACTTTTTTTCCATAATCCGGATAATCAACTGAACTATTTGAGTTCGTTCCAAAATCGTCATAATCAATGTGATTTTTATCAAAATATGATTTCAAAAATTCTTTAAGTTCATATCCACCATGATCACTACCAATTGCTAATTTCATCTCTTCCTCCTAATATCGACATTCCAGTATATATTATAACATAATATATCTTTAATTTCGTTAATATCTATTCATAGAAACCTTGTTTTATGATTTTAAATAAATCAATATAAAGAAGAAAAAGATGTCGCCATCTTTATCATACTTCTTTATTTATTGAATAATAAGCTTTTTTTCTTTCATTGGCTTTTAATATTGTTTTTCTAAGACGAATGGTTTTTGGTGTGATTTCAATAAGTTCATCATCATTAATAAATGCTAAGCAAGCTTCTAAATTCATATTTTTAGGTTTTTTTAAGACTGTCGTTGAATCTTTACCAGCTGAGCGCATATTCGATAATTGTTTTTCTAGTGTCACATTGACAACCATATCAGAATCTTTATTTGCTTCACCAATAATCATACCTTCATAGACATGTGTTCTTGGTTCAACAAACATCGCACCACGTTCTTCTAATTTACCAATTGCATAAGCTGTTGTCATTGCAGTATTAATTGAAACTAGTGAACCGCTTCTTCTGTTTCCCACTGTTTCATAGATCATTGGTCTATAATCTAAAAAGACATGTGAAATAATACCATAACCTTTTGTTGCAGTTAAAAATTGTGTCATAAATCCTATTAATCCTCTTGATGGCATAATGTATTGAATACGACTATAGTCACCAAGTTGACTCATTGAAGTTAAATCACCTTTTCTATCTCCAAGCATTTCAATAACTGTTCCCATTGTATCAGTTGGACAATCAATTTGAACTTCTTCATATGGTTCATGTTTAACACCATCAATAACTTTGACAATAACTCTTGGTCTTGAGACTTGGAATTCGAAATCTTCTCTTCTCATATTTTCAATTAATATGCCTAAGTGAAGTTCTCCTCTTCCTGAAACTATCCATTGTTCACTATTTCCAATGCGTTCTACTTTTAAACTCACATCTTTTTGAGTTTCTTTATAAAGACGATCTTCAATCTTAGATGCAGTAACATGTTTACCTTCTTTTCCAGCAAATGGAGAATTATTTGTCAAAAATGTGATTTGCACTGTTGGTTCATCAATATGTAGATGAGGCAATGCTTCTGTTTTTCCTAATTCACAAATAGTTTCACCAACATGAATGTCAGGCAACCCTGCTATAGAGACGATATCTCCTGAATAGGCTGTTTCTACTTCTATTTTTTCTAATCCCATAGATTGATATATTTTTTGAATTCTAAAATCAAGTGAAGTACCATCCATACGAATACAAGTTACCATATCATTTGCTGATACAGATCCACTATAAATTTTACCAATACCCATACGACCAACATAGTCATTATAATCTACTAATGCTGGTTGAAATAAAAATGATGCGTTGCTATCTTGATTTGGTTGTGGTATTTCTTTAATGATTGTATCTAAAATTGGTTCCATTCGAACATGCTCGTTTAATGTTGGTACATAACTTGCAAGTCCTTGAAGGCCTGAAGCATATAAAACCGGAAATTCTAATTGATGTTCATCGGCACCTAGATCAATAAATAGATCATAAATTTCATTGACTGTTTTATCAATATCCGCAAATTGTCTATCAACTTTATTGACAACAACGATAGGTAATAATTTAGCTTCTAATGCTTTTTTTAATACAAAACGGGTTTGTGGCATAACACCTTCATAGGCATCAACTAAAAGAAGCACACCATCAACCATATGCATAATTCTTTCAACTTCTCCACCAAAATCTGCATGACCTGGTGTATCTAATATATTTATTCGATACTCTTTATAAATGATAGCGGTATTTTTTGCTAAGATGGTAATACCACGTTCTCTTTCTATGTCATTACTATCTAAAACACGATCGTTCATCTGTTGATGTTCGTCGTATCGTTCACTTTCTTTTAATAATTGATTAACCAACGTTGTTTTACCATGATCAACGTGAGCAATAATCGCAATGTTTCTTATATCCATATATTTCCTCTTTTCATAACCTTATCTATTATATACCTTTTTTGTGTTTTTTTACATAAAAAAGTCCCAAATAATGGAACTTTTTGTTTTATTTATCAAAAAGGACCTGTGAAAATGTTATCATTAGTCTTAAACTTGTATATAGTTGCTTATTTCATCATATTGATAATATCAATTTAATTGTTTATAAGCACTTGATGTGTCTGATTCATTAGCATGATCAATACAAATGATAACCCTTGTGAAATCTTCTTATTAAGCCCTATACTTTAAATTATTTTAAAATGCTTCCAAGACCAATAAATGTAAATCTATCTTTTTGTTGTAAATCCTTTTTTTGAACAATAGTTGCATCTTGTATGTGCTTTTGAGCAAATCCTCTGATTACATCTTTTTGCATATATCCGTGCTCAAAAGCTATGAGTGCATTTTCTTTTAAATAAGGTTTAATATCTTTTAAAATTCTTTCATAAAAATCGACGCCTAATTGCCCTCCAAATAGAGCAACATCAGGTTCTTTTTTTACAATATTTTCTAATGCTTCTTCATCTGGAATATATGGAGGATTAGATACAATAATATCAAATTTTTGATCAATGTTTTTAAACAAGTCGCTATGAATAATGTTGACATTAGCTTTAAGTTTATCTTTATTTTTTGTGGCTATTGTTAAAGCCTCTAAACTAATATCGCTTATGGATACATTCATCTTACTTTCTTCTAATGAAAGTGTGATACCAATACATCCACTCCCTGTTCCAAGATCAAGAACCGATACTTCTTTTTGATCGAAATATGTATCATATAAATATAAAACTTCTTCAACTAATCTTTCTGTTTCGCTTCTTGGAATTAATACATCTTTAGAAACATAAAAAGCATGGCCATAAAAATATGCATGGCCAATTAAGTGTTGTACTGGAATATCATTTTCTATATATTGTTTTAATTTATCTAAAAAATCTAATTTAAAAGTTTCATCAACTTCATGTTTCAAATTAAGATAAAATTCATGTGGATCTTGATGAGATAATTCCATTAGAAGCAGCTTAACAGCTTCAACTTCCTTATCTTTTTCAATTGCTTTTTTTGAAGCATCTCTTAACAATTGCTCATATGTCACTGTTCTAATTCTCCCGTTAATTGACGCTTTTGAAATTCATTTAAAAGAGGTTCTAATATAAGATCTAATCTACCTTCAATAATTGCATCTAATCTTTGTAAAGTTAATCCTATTCTATGATCAGAAACTCTATTTTGAGGATAGTTATATGTTCTTATTTTCTCAGATCTATCGCCTCTACCTATTAATTGATGGCGTTTTTCATCTTCTTTAGCGGCTTGTTCTCCTAGTATACGATCATATATTCTTGTTTTAAGAAGAATAAAAGCTTTTGCTTTATTTTCATGTTGAGATTTACCTTCTTGACAACTTACAGCAATATTTGTTGGTACATGTGTTAAACGTACTGCTGATTTTGTTGTATTTACAGATTGTCCACCTGGTCCACTTGAATTAAATGTATCAAATCTGATATCATTCCAACTGATATCAATTTCAACTTCTTCTGCTTCAGGCATCACAACAACTGTTGCTGTTGATGTGTGGATACGCCCTTGAGATTCAGTTTCTGGTACACGTTGAACACGATGAGTGCCAGATTCATATTTAAGCATAGAATATACTAATTTTCCTGTAATCATAAATTCTATAGACGTATAGCCACCCATAGAACCTTCCATAGTATTTAAAACCTCTATCTTCCAATTTTGAGATTCCGCATATTTTGAATACATTCTAAATAGATCTCCTGCAAAGATATTCCCTTCATCTCCACCTGCAGCACCTTTAATTTCAACGATAACATTCTTACCATCATTAGGATCAGTAGGTAGAAGTAAGATTTTTAATCTTTCTTCTGTTTTTTCTAAAAATGCTTCTAATTTTTCAATCTCTTTATTCGCCATCAAAATAAGATCGTCATCATCTTCTAATTCGATCATCTCTTTTAAGTCTTTTAATTCAGTTTCTTTTTCTTTATATAACCTGTAGAGCTCAACAGTCTCTTGGATACCTGCTGATTCCTTTAGAAGTTCAGTCATTTCTTTGACCTCTAAAGTTCCACTTATTATCTTGTTTTGAATTTCTTCATATTGCTTTTCTATAAGCTTTAATCTATCAAACATATTATTATCACCTGCTAATTATATTACCATATTTTTATCATTTTTTCCATACTTTCGTGCAATGCGTATTGGTTGCACCAAATTATAAATAGTGTTATAATTAAGACAGTAAAGAAAAGGAAAGGTGTTGAAAATTATTATGGAAAAATTATTCAAAGGATTAAACAAGCAAGTAGCAAACTTAAGCGTTTTTTTCACAAAGTTACATCACTATCACTGGTATGTAGAAGGGCCTCAATTTTATCAATTACATGAAAAATTTGAAGCATTATATGATGAAATGAACGAATTATATGATGAATTCGCAGAAAGATTATTAATGATTGGTGGAGAACCAGTATCTAATCTTAAGTCTTATTTAGAACTTACTTCATTAGAAGAAGCAAGTGGTAAAGAATCACCAATGGTTATGGCTAAACACATTTTAAATGATATCAAACTTATTAACACTGAGTTAAAAGAATTGTTATTAGTTGCTCAAGAATTAGGCGATGAAGTAACAGCTGATATGTTAATTGGTACTATGTCAAGTTTTGACAAACACATTTGGATGTTAACAGCAACAACTAAATAATTGATTAAAAATAAAAAGGGCTGTTTCATAAGAAACGACCCTTTTTTTATTTAATCTCTATATAGTTCTTCTTCTCGATCTTCTTTAGCTGTAAATCTTGAATACTCTGTATCAAATCTAAAACTTAATCTAATACCTGCCATACCTTGTCTGTTTTTTGCAATACTTAATTCAACATCACCAGTTTTCTTTTCTGGATCATGAATGTAATAATCTCCGCGATATAAAAACATAACAATATCTGCATCTTGTTCAATAGCCCCTGATTCACGAAGATCAGCTAGAACTGGTCTTTTATCTTCACGTTTTTCAACTTCACGAGATAATTGTGATAAGGCAAGAATTGGTATTTTTAATTCTCTAGCCATTTGTTTTAAACTTCTGGAAATTCGAGCAACTTCTTCTTGTCTATTTCCTGATTTAGAATCACCTTTAATTAATTGAAGATAATCAATAATGACAAAATCTAGTTTACCTTCTTGAGATAGCTTTCTACATTTAGCTCTAATATCAGCAACTGTAACACTAGCTGAATCATCAAATGAAATATTTAATAAAGATAAAGATTGTATACCACCTTCAAGATGTTGCCATTCTTTTGAGGTTAAATTACCAGTTTTAATCTTATTATTTTCTACATTTGCTTCTGCAGATAACATACGTGCTGCTAGCTGTTCATTACTCATTTCAAGAGAGAATATTGCAACTCCAGATTTACCTTCTTTATTATGTTTAGCAATATTTAATGCTAAATTCATCGCTAACGCAGATTTCCCCATAGAAGGTCTTGCTGCTAAGATGATAAGTTCTTCAGGTTGAAGACCGGCAGTTAGACGATCTAAATTTTCAAATCCTGTATGAAGACCTGTAATACCACCCTTTTTATTTCTATTTTTTTCTGTTTTTTCCTTAACTTGTTGTATAACTTCTGAAATGATTGCAAAAGCAGAAGTTTTTCTTTTTTGTGCTAATGCAAAAATACGTTCTTCAGCGTTTGTTAAATAGTCTTTGGCTTCCATTTCACCTTGAAATCCTTCTTTAAGAATTTCATCAGCTAAGTTAATAACTTGTCTTTTTAAAGATCCATCTTTAACTAAATCAATATAAGTCTCGATGTGTGCTGTAGATGGTACAAAATCGGCTAAGTCAAGAATATACTTCATACCTCCAGCTTTAGCTAGATTTTGTGTTTGTTCTAATTTAGATCCAATACTTGCATAATCGATTTTTAAATTTTCATTATATAAGTCTTGCATTGCTTGATATATTAAAATATGACTTTGCTCAAAAAAGTCCTCATTGCTAAGTTGATCTAAAACAGCAGTGATTATTTTTGGATCTAAAAATATTGCACCCAAAACTGATTGCTCAGCCTCTTTATGATACGGTAAAGTTTTTGCCATGATTAAATCCTACTTTTCTACGATATGTACTTCAAATTGAGCTTTAATTTCTTTATTTAGTGTTACAAACGCGGTATAAATACCAACAGAGTTAATTTCTGACTGTAATTCCACTTTTTTCTTATCAATCAAAATATGATGTTCTTTTTCAAATTCTTCGACAATTTGTTTAGTAGTAATAGCTCCAAAGAGTTTTCCATCTTTTCCTATTTGAATACCTAAAGTAACTTTCTTCCCATCAATTTCAGCTTTCAAAGACTTCATTAATGCAATATGTCTTTGATTTGCTTCTAAAATTTCTTGTTTTTCTTTTTCTAATGCTTCAAGGTTTTCATCGGTTGCAAGAGCAGCCTTTTTTTGATTGACAAGAAATTGACCATAACCATTCGCAACTTCAATAATTTGATTTTTCTTGCCTTTTCCTTTAACATCTTCTAGTAATATAACTTTCACGATTTCTCCTCCTTGACCATATTCTAATTCTATCATGTTTTTTAACTCATCCACGACTTCTTTAATTGATCTATTTTTTATTTGTGCTGCGGCGACACTAAAGTGTCCACCTCCGCCAATTGCTTCTAATAAAATTTGAACATTAACTTTTGAAAAGCTTCTTGCACTAATACCTACTGTATCTTCACTCATTCTTGAGATTGTAAATGCAGCATCAATATCATTAATTTGAAGTGCAGCATCTGCAACTTGAGCCAGTAAAATCCTATCATCATAAATTTCTCTAGTGACAATAAATGCAAAATGTCCTAAAAAGATTTCAACATGATTTAACAATTTATTGATTTCCATTGTTCTTAAAAAGTCTTTTCGAAGCCATGTTTTAACTTCTGAAGTATCTGCACCTAAATCTTTTAGTTGCGCAGCAACTTCAAATGTTCTAGCTCCGGTTCGATAAACAAAATTGTTAGTATCCACAACTAATCCCGCATACATCATAGTTGCTTCTACAGGTGAAATATGAATTTCTTCATTCATATTGTAAAAACCTAATAGTTCCATGACAAGTTCTATAGTTGATGATGCAGATGATTCAATGATTGAAAACATTGCATTAAATCCTTCATCTCCTACTCTATGGTGGTCGATAACGATAATTTGTTCTGTTTTAGTTAAAACTTCTGCATCCATTGCAATCTTAGGTGACTGTGTATCCAATATCATCAATGTTGATTGGTCATCTAATAACTCTAAAGCTTCTTTGGTCGTAATCATATGTTCTAAAATTTCTTTAATATCGTCTCTAACAATATTAATGATTTTTTGAACAGTACGATCCATTTTTTCCATATCAACGATTAGATAAATCGGTTTGTTTGATACTTTGGCCATATGATAACAAGCAATCATTGATCCAAATGCATCCATATCTGCTTGATTATGTCCCATAATAAAAACTTTGCTAGAATGATCAATAAAATCTTTTATAGTTTGTGCATTAATTCTGACCCCAACTCTTGAGCTCTTAGATGATGCATCATTTTTTGCACCAAAATAAATAATCTTTTGATTTTGAATATTAACAACGACTTGATCTCCCCCACGTTTTTCAGCAAGTTCTACAGCATTTTGAGCATAAACACCTAATGCTTCGTAGTCAATATCCCAAGATGCAATCCCCATCGAAATTGAGACTCTGACTTTGTTTTGATTAGATATATCTCTTATTTTATCTAAAAGTTCAAATTTTTTCTCAATCATTAGATCAAGATTTTTACGATAACATATTAAAAAGATACGCTCATCAGAATAAGGTTTTAAATATCCATCATATAAATGAGCCCAGTCATTAATAGCTGCTAAATACTCACCTTTAAGTGATGATTGTTCTGACACATCTAATGACCCTAAGGCTTCATCTAGATTATCAAGATATATAATGCCTAAAGCAGGTATTTGTTCACTATATTTTTTTCTAACTTCTTCTCTTTCTGTTACATTAAACAAATAAAAGAAATTGATATCTGGTCGATAGGTAACATCATATTGATTACCTTTGATATCTACAATAAATTTTACTTTATTTGAATTTGCTTGTGCATAAAGTTTCTCACTGATATCTTTGAGATGCTTCCCATCAATTTTTTGTTCAAATATAATTTTTGCATGAGGATTAGCCCATTTAACTTCAAATGTTTCATCACAAGCAATCACACCGATTGGAAGCTCATTAAAAACTTCATCTCCAACTTGATTGACATGATAAGATAGTTTTGTCCACATAGAAAGACGATTTTGTAAAGTTTTAATTTTTTGTCTTGTTTGGAAGTTTAAATTGTAATATAAACCAACAAACACAACAATAACGCTAAAGATTAAAAAAGAAAAACTTAAAATTTGTTCAATTGACTCAAAAGAAGCGTATGGTAAAAATAAATAAATGCTTAATCCTAAAAGAACTAAGACGCTTCCTAACAAAATCCAACGTTTCATATGGATCACCTACTTTAGTCATATTATATCAATAATATGACCCTTTTTCAATCAAATAAGGTCGTATAAACCATTATCACAAATAAAAGAGTTTTTAACATAAATATATGAGTTAATTTATGATAAAATATAGAAAATAACACCTTACGTGGCTTATCTTGCATCTTATGAACATTTAAATGACAATCAACATTTTCTTTGTTATGATACAGACATAAAGGAGGTGATTGATATGAAAACAAAATTACTATATGTGAGTTTATCAATATTTATCTTATCAACATTAGTTATTGTGGGTCTAAATCTAAAAAACTCTCAAACAGATTTATCAAACTTAAATGGTGAAGTACAATTAATATCCAGCCAAATAGATAATCAAGATATTTCAGAAGTTGATCCTATTTTTACAAATTTAAGATCAGAAATAGATTTACAAAAAGAACTATTGCAAGAAAATCTATTAACAATTCAAACATTAAAAACATATATAGAAGATAATGAGATTGAACTATCTAGAAGAGATATGATTTATATTAAATTATCTATGGGTGAAATCACTACATATAGAAGATTATTTATAAACACATTTGATCTTATGAAAGATGAGTTTATCGCTATAGAAGGACAATATGAAGATTTGACTGAAGATGAAAAAATTGAAGTAAAACAAAGCATATCTGATATCATTACATATAGACTTATCTTACTAGAAAAAGTAAATTTAGAGTTAACAAATATTATAGATTTAGTTCAAGCATATGAAGAGGGAAATTAATGAAATTGACGATTGTAAAAGTCAAAGACCAAGAAGAAATTGAAATTATCATCAAATGCCAAAATGAAGATGAAAAAGTCAAAGCAATTAAACATGCTTTGACTTATTACAATCTTCATTTAGTGTGCAAAAAAGATAATCAATTCTATCAATTAAATCCTCAAGATATTTATTATATAGATGCTTTAGGACACCAGGTATTTGTTTATACCAAAAAAGATGTCTATCAAATTGACCAAAAATTATATCAATTAGAAGAAAAATTAGCCTATACTCCCTTTTTAAGAGTTAATAAAAGTACAATCGTAAATACAAAAAAGATTGTGAAATTTAAATCTTTTATCAATGGTCGTATGGAAGCAAGATTAGATAATGATGATCGAGTTATGATTTCAAGATTGTATGTCAGTAAGCTTAAAGAAAAGCTAGGAGGTCAAAATACATGAAAAAATATGCAGATATATACCTAAAAAGTTTTTTCTTTATGAGTCTTTTATTTCTAATACTTTCTATTATCGTATATAGAAGAACAGATTTAAGATTACCTTTTTCTCTAGTTTCATATGGTATATTTTTAGTTTCCATATTCTTATCTTTTAGCATATGGCTATTTAAATTAGAGGAAGGCAATAAACTCATACACTCAATTATTGGTTATTTAGCTTTAATTCCAGCCATACTCATTATTAGAAATGTATATGGAACAGCCTTATTTAGATTTTCATCCTTTATCTATATTGTATTTATTATTATAGGTATTATATATGGTATCGTATTTTATATCGTCTCTAAAAAATATAAAAAAGAAGTTGATCAACTCAATGAGATGATCAATCACAAAGAAGATTAGAAAATAAATTTTAAAACAAATAAAAAAAGTATTGCACATGCAACACTTTTTGTTTGTTTTTTATTAGTCTTTAACAAATGGTAATAAAGCCATATGGCGTGCTCTTTTAATAGCTACTGCTAATGGACGTTGCCATTTAGCTGTAGTACCAGTAACACGTCTTGGTAATATCTTACCGCGATCTGTAATAAAACGTCTTAATAATTCAACATCCTTAAAATCTATATGTTGTACCTTATTTTGTGTAAAGTAACAAACTTTACGACGTCTTTTAAAACCGCCACGTCTATTGTTTTGCATGTTCTTCCTCCTTAAAATGGTAGATCTTCTTCAGCAGCAAGTTGTTTTGATGTTTCATAAAACTCATCGCTGTCTTTCTCGTTATGTTCTTCTGTATATGTAGGTTCAGGTTGTGAGTAATCAGAAGGTGATGAATCACCCTTAGATTCTAAAAACTGCACTGAATCACAAACTACTTCAGTAATATAACGTGTGCCATTGTCCGTTTCATATGTTCTTGTTTGAATACGTCCTTCAACACCTAAAAGTGCACCTTTTTTTATAAAGCGTGCTAAATTGTCTGCTTGTCGTCTCCACACAATACATTGTATGAAGTCTGCTTGTCGTTCGCCTGATTGGTCTGTAAATTGACGATTTACTGCGATCGTGAAGTTAACGAAATTAATATTTGATTGTGTAGATTTAAGTTCAGGGTCTTTTGTTATTCTACCCACTAAAATCACTTTATTAATCATATTATTCGCCTTCCTTTACAACGATAAATCGAATGACCGTTTCAGTAATTCTTACGACACGGTTAAATTCAGCAATTGCTTCTGGAGTTGCATTTGCAAGCAACCAAACGTAATAGCCTTTTTTATGATGATCAATCTCATAAGCTAAGTCTTTTAGCCCCAACTCTTTAAGTTCAAGAACTTCACTATTGAAGTTTACAAATATTTCGTTAAAATGATTAACAATTTGTTTAATGTTCTCGCTCTCTACAGTTGGACGGATGATATACATAATTTCGTATTTTTTCATCTGTTCCACCTCCTTCTGGTCTATGGTCTTTGATAAGACAAGGATTATATCTTACGCCAAATAATTATATCATAATATTAGTTATATTACAATGATATCCTTTATATTTTTCTAAATGATTTCATATACCTTTTGATAAATAAAATCTATTGAATTTTTTATGTTTTTTTCTCTTTGTTGATCGTTAAATTTTAGATAAAAATCTGTGTATTTTTTTTTGTATAATATCGTAATAAAAGCTTCTAATTTTTCTGTGTTTTTTTCATAGCTAGGTCCAGCATTTCCAGTAATTGAGATACAGAGATCTGCCTCTGTTTGATTAAAAACACCCGTAACCATTTGATGAGAAACTTCTTTACTCACGATTGAATATGTATCTATGATTTTTGAATCAACATTTAATAATTGTTCTTTTATTTTTCTTTGATAAGCTATAATACTACCAATGACAACCTTAGATGCATTTGGATTTTTTACCATTTCATAAGTTAAATATCCACCTGTCATACTTTCGGCAAACGCCATTGTAATGCCATTTTCTAAACATTTTTCAAACACTTTATTGCTAATCATGATAAGGTAATGTTTACAGTGAATTCTTCAAAAGTACCATTAACATTCCTCAATACTGTAAGTGCATGAACATCACCAAAATCTGCGCCTTCTAATTGTGCTGCTAGATCTGCAATTGAAGTAACTTCTATACCATTCATTTCAATAATCAAATCATATTGTTCCAATACAAGATAGGCATTTCTTGTTAAATCAAATCCTATAATTACAACACCCACAGGATTTGGTGGAAGTAGAGATGCGTCATTATCTTCTAAGAATATATCTACTTCTTGAATAGTCACTCCTAAGCGAGGTTTTCTAACAACTGCTTCATAATTTTCTTCAGCAAAATTTCTAATGATTGGAGCAATTTTATTAATATTTAAAGAGTAATTAAGTCCTTCAGCAGCAATCGTACCATCTTCTGTTGGAATCTCTGCCACCTTAGCAACATTAATACCAATTAAATCTCCATTAAGATTAAAGAGTGGTCCACCACTATTTCCTGGATTTAATTCTGCATCATGCATTAATGCTAATCCAGCAATACCATTATAGGCATATATTGGTAAACTTACTACACCTGATGTTACATAGTTAAATTTATCTAAGTCTTGAGGAGACCCTATTGCAAATACATCTTGACCCTTAATAA
>SWCB01003693.1_pt1 | contig 15599 bp, 12 predicted proteins | sample 4692901 | NCBI WGS metagenome assembly SWCB01 (sample SAMN10267276, study PRJNA491770) | bioreactor metagenome | isolation source: DHS bioreactor inoculated with subseafloor sediment | place: Japan: off Shimokita Peninsula | collected 2006-08 | reverse complement strand
CGACGCTGACGCTGACGTCGAGCTCCGCACCGGTGTCGCCCTCACCGCGGAGATCGATGAGAAGCCGGCCATCGGTGAAACTGATCCGCCCCGCCCCCTCGCTGATGTGGTAGGGGAAGTACGCCGTCCGCCCGAAGAACTGCTCGACGTCGAAGTCAGCCCGGATGCGCAGCGGGCTCTCCTCCGAGGAGCCGGGGCCGCGGCGCTGGGCGTTGATCACGCCGGACAGCGTCGCTTGCTCGAACTCGAACTGATGCAACTCCGTCTGCACGTCATAAGGCACGAAGGGAAGCAACCCCTCCGTCTGGCGAATATCGAACGGTTCGACCTCCAGGACCAAGCCCACAGCGCTGTCCTCGGCGTAGCCCTCGTACCGGCCGGAGAGCCGGCAATCCAGGTCCTGCACGGTGACTCGCAGGTCCTCGAGCGCCACCCCCCGCTGATCGAAACGAATCACCCCGCGCGCCTCGCGCAATTGCAGGGGGGCCGCCTCGGTGTCGCTCATGTAGGCCAGCGGCACATCCAGCGTCAGGTCCACTCCGGCGAGCGTGATGACGGCGTCAACGGCGTCGGGCGTGAACTCCAGGCTGGCATCTGAGACATCGCCGGAGAGAGCGGCCCGAGCCCACCAAGCGCGCACGCGCTCGGGCAGCACCTCCGCGGAAAGATCGTCAAAGGAGAAGTTGCGCAGCCGCAGCGAGCCGCTGCTCTCGGCCGGCGACACCGTGCCCACGACCCGCAAGCCCACCTCCCGAGGGTCGGCTTGATGCATCTGGCGCAGAGAGACGTCGTACACGCCCGCGTGGTCCTGGCTCGGCTGGGCACTGCCCTCCACCTCAATGTTGGTCAGCGGCGTGAACGCACCAGCCTCGTCGTGCAGGCCGTAGTGCACGCGGCACTTCGACAACGTCAAGGTCGGGAGGGCCTGCCCGTCCGCAGAGACCGTTGATCCCGGCGCGGCCGTCGGGACGTTCGCTCGCAGACTCGCCGCCGCCAGCACCCCGGTGACCTCTGACTGGCTGATCCGCAGGTCGGCCCCGCGCAAATGGACGGCCTCGACCTCCACGGCCAGGGGCAGAAGCGAATCGATGCGTAAGTTGATGTCCGCCTGCTCGATGGTGAGCAGTTCCCCCGCCTCGCCGGCGGTGTCCGGGATCCGCAGGACAACATTCTCCGCAATGAGCCCCGCCCCGGTGAACCGGAGCCGACCGAACTCGACCTGCGACCCCGCCGCCTCGCGAATGGCGCTGCGAAGGATGCGTGGGAGCACCGCGTATCGGCCGACCACCGCCGCCAGGGCCAGCCCCAGCAAGAGGATCAGGGTGATTCGGCGCAGGCGGCGAGGCCATCGGCGGCGCGGGCTCGATGATCTCGGAGGACGAGGTGGCTGTGGGTCGGAGGTGCTCAAGCGCTGCATTCTATCGCGGCGATCTGGATTGATTCGTCCGTCACAGGCCACGAGGAGCCCCAGGGAGCGAGAAACCATCCCGGCCGTGGCAACAAAGCTGATATTCGGCTCGTAATCTGGCCGTAGATGCCTATCATCATGCGCTTCCGCCCGCATGAGCGGAGGAGCCCGCGATGCCTGACCGCAGCACCCTACGTACGATTCGGCAGATGGTTCGGCGCGGCGAGCGATTCGCTTGCCTGACCTGCTATGACGCCAGCACCGCCCGTCACCTGGAGCGAGCGGAGGTGCCGCTGCTGCTGGTGGGTGACACCGCCGCGGAGGTCATCCTGGGCCTGCCCTGCACCATGCACATGCCGCTGGAGATTGCCATCGCCTTGACGGCAGCAGTGAAGCGCGGGGCGCCGAACACGGTGGTTATGGCCGACATGCCTTTCATGTCCTACCAGGCCGACGACGCCGAGGGGCTGCGCAACGCCGGTCGCTTCATGACCGAAGGCTTGGCAGACATCGTCAAGTTGGAGGCAGACGGGTCCTTTGCACCCCTGGTGCAGAAGATGACGCGGGCGGGGATTCCGATCTGTGGCCACGTCGGCTCGCGGCCACAACGGGCGGGACTCAACGGCGGGTATGCCTCGGAAGGGCGCACCGCCGCGGAGGCGGAGGCCATCCTGGCTGACGCGCGGGCGTTGGAGGAAGCGGGCGCCGTGATGCTGCTTGTGGAAGCGGTGCCGCCCGAAGTCGCCGAGCGCCTGGTCAAACAGAGCAACGTCCCGGTGATCGGTATTGGGGCCGGCCCCGCGACACACGGTCAGATTCTCGTCTTGCAGGATCTGCTCGGCATCAGTGACTGGCAACCCAGCTTCGCGCCGGTCCTGACCAATCTGGGCCAGCAGATCGAGCAGGTCGCCCGCGAGTGGATCGAGCGGGTGCAGGATCAGCGCGTGACCGAGCATCGCTACCGGATGCGGGCCGGGGAGGATGAGAAGCTGCAAGGCGGCGTCGTGGAGCCTGCTCTGAGCCCGGCGGAGATCCCGAATCGTCCGGCGGTATCGCTGCAGAAGCGCTAGCCCGGCGGAACCCGGTCGGGGTCCCACCCGTACAACCTGGGAACAAGTGCGCCGGGGCCGCTACCATCGGTGGGTCTGACTGCCGACTGAACGGCAAAGGCCGCCCCGCCCTAGCGCGCCCCGGGTGCCGTCGACCCCAGGAGATTGAGCCCATGCGTCGAATTCAATCGTACGGCCCCTCACTGGTGGTGGTGCTCCTGGGAGTGCTGGTCCTGGTGCTGACGCCGAGGCTGGCGCGAGAGATCAAGCACGCCGAACAGGTCGAACAGGTGCGCTACGCGCGCGAGGTGCTCGACACGGATCTTGGGATCCTGGCCAAGATCGACGAGGCTCATCGCTCTATCGCCGCCATTATCAGCCCCAGCGTGGTCTTCATCAGCATGGAGGGACGGGATCTCAACAATGATCGAATCAGCGCCACAGGCTCCGGCTGGGTCTATGACATGAATGGCCATATCGTCACCAATTACCACGTCATTGTGGGAGCGGAGCGCATTCAAGTGCAGTTCTCCGGCGGTTGGGTGGCGGACGCCAGACTCATCGGTTCGGACCCGCTGACCGATGTGGCGGTGCTGCTGGCCAACGACGGCCCGGTGCTTCCTGCCCGCCGCGGCCAATCCGGCGGCCTGCAGCAGGGCGACCAGGTATTCGCCTACGGCGCGCCCTTCAATTTCAAGGGTTCGCTCAGCAAGGGCATCGTCTCCGGCACCGGCCGCACCACCGATCAGTACGCCGCCCGCTACCAGAACTACATCCAAACGGATGCGGCGATCAACCGGGGGAACTCGGGCGGGCCGCTGCTGAATTCCCGGGCGGAGGTCGTGGGCATGAACACCTTCATCGCCACCACCCCCGAGGGCGCCTCGACCGGCGTCGGCTTCGCCATTCCGATTGGCACGATCGAATCCATCGCCGACCAGATCATTGATGCCGGCGAGGTGACACGCACGGTCATGGGTGCGACGCTCACCGATCTGGGTGAACTCGATGACAAGCGCGATCTGCAGGCGCGCGGCTTTGAGGGCCGCGGTGTGCGCGCGGAGTACGTCTACCCCGGGTATCCGGCGGCGGAATCGGGCTTGCGCTCGGGCGACATCATCACCCATGTCGATGGCGAGCCCATGTCCTCGGTGGATGTGTTGCGCTCCACCATCACCAGTCGCCGACCCGGCGATGTGATTCGGCTCAGCGTTTGGCGGTTCTACGACGACAAGCCGGGAGGCTTTACGCTCGACCTGCAAGTGACGCTGACGCAGGTAACGACCGATGAAATCGGCGCTCCGGAGATCATCTATCGCGATCCGCGCGACACCGCCCAGCAGGCATCAGCCCGCGTGGCTCTGTCCCGCTATGGCATCCTGCAGCCCGCCGATCAGCCGGAGACCCCAGCCTACGAGGGCCGCCCGGCGCGACCGTCGGGCGCCGTGATTCAGCGGCTGCGCACGGGCCGAGGCGCGTGGGGCGACGGCCTGCGCCGGGGCCACGTCATCACGCGCGTCAACGGCGAGCGGGTGCGAGGCGTCTATGAACTGCTGGACGCCATTATCAAGGTCCACGAGGAGCGTTCCTTGGCTCCCGCCTTCACCATCTGGGATGAGGAAACCAACCAGGAAACGGTGATCGTGGCGGATCTGCGCGAATGGCCCAGCGAATAGCCCACCGCGTCAGCCGCCCCCAGGATGTCGAGGAAGTGATGCCCGTATCCCAGCCACAGGCCAGACGCAGCGCCACGGAGACCCACACGCCGATCTTGCAAGTGCGCGATCTGCATACGCACTTTCCCGTGCAGTCGGGCCTGATGCAGCGCACCACGGATTGGATGCGAGCGGTGGACGGCGTCAGCTTCCACGTCAACCGGGATGAATCGCTGGGACTGGTCGGCGAGTCCGGGTGTGGCAAGACGACGGTCGGACGCACCGTGCTCCGGCTCATCGAGCGCACCTCCGGCCAGGTTCTCTACGACGGCGAGGATGTCTTCGCCCTGCGCGGGGCCGCCCTCAAGCAGTTCCGCCGCGAGGTCCAGGTGATCTTCCAGGATCCGGAAGGCTCGCTGAACCCACGCATGCGTATCGGCTCGATCATCGGCGAACCCATCCGCGTGCACGGCCTGGCGCGCGGCGAGGAGTTGCGCCAGCGCGTCTTCGACCTGCTGGAGCGCGTCGGACTGCCTCGCACGGTCGCGGAGCGGTATCCGCATGAATTCTCCGGCGGGCAGCGCCAGCGCATCGGCATCGCCCGAGCCTTGGCGTTGAATCCGAAGTTCATCATCTGCGATGAACCGACCAGCGCCCTGGATGTCTCCATCCAGTCCTCCATCTTGAATCTGCTGCAGGATCTGCAGGACGAGTTCGGCTTGTCCTTTCTCTTCATCAGTCACGATATGGCGGTGATCCACCATATGTGCGATCGCATCGCGGTCATGTTCCGTGGCAAGATCGTCGAGGAAGGCGAGCGCGACGAGATTCTCTTCCAACCGCAGCACGCCTACACGAAGGCCCTGCTGTCTGCCGTCCCGGAAGCAGATCCCCGCGGCAAGAAGAAGCGCCTGGTCTATTCCGAGATGGCGATGTAAGTCGACCCACGACCTGGGACCCGACAGGCGGCTGGGCTCGCGGTCTCTCTCGACGCCCTCGGCCGCTGACCTGAGCCTCTACGTCTCTTGGTCGCTGTCCTCGTCATTGCAGGTCGCCACTGGCCGATCAATCGAGCCAAGAATCGGTCGCACCGCCAGGATTCGCGGCAGCGTCAAGGGCAGGCGTAGCTGCATCGGTCGATCCATCCGACTCACGGCTCGGCGCAGGAAGATGAGCGTTCCCAGTCGCGCCACCGTGGTGAGCCCAAAGAGGACGTGGTAGCCGAGGCGGCCGTCGTTCACGGTCCCGTATCGGCTCTGCGTGACGAGTACCAGGATCGCGCCGCCCAGCAGCGATCCGCCCACCATGGCAAGGGCGTTGGCCACGTTGAAGAGGGTCAGAATGCTCGTGCGTTCCCGCTCCTCAATGTGATCAAAGAGAAGCAGGAGCGTGGCGAGTTCGTACATCCCCCAAATCAGCCCCGCGAAGAGTTGCAGGACAAACAGGAGCGGCAAGGTATCGACGATGATCCAGAATCCCGCGAGGGGCACGATCGCCAGGCCACTGATCCACAGCAACCCCTGCGCTCCGCGACGATCGGCGAAACGAGCCATGGTCGGCAGGGCGAGGGTCTTCGAGACGAACGCCGTCGCCACCAGCATGAGGTACTCGGCGTAAGAAAGCTCCAGCCGCTTGAGCATGTACGGCGTGAAGAAGGGCCCGGAGACTTGCACGCAGGTCTGCACGGTGAGCATGTAGAGCAGCAAGCGACCATCCATGCCTCCACGCAGGCGCCGGGCCACCTCGCGCAGCGGGACGATGCGCTGGGCATGTGCCGGAACGCGTGCTTCGCTCTGGCGTGCGAGCATGAGCGTGGAGAAGAGCCGGGCCGACGCTGCCGCCAGAAAGAGCATCCCGAAGACGGTCAGGGTCAGGTCGTGCTTGGAGCCGTACTGCAACGACAGACCGGAAACGATCAGGCCCGCCAGGACCGAGAGTTGACAAAGCCGAGCGCGGCGGGCAAGGAAACCGGCGCGCAGTGGCCGGGGAATCAGGGAGCCAATCCAGGTGCTCCAGGCCGGTCCGGTGGCCAGAGCCGCTCCCCAATAGACAGTGGCGATCAGCATGAGCAGCGGCGCGGAGATCCGGCCCAGCCAGGCAGCCGCCGCCAGCGGCAAGAGGCTGAGCATCTGCACCGAAGCACACAGCACGACCCACCGGCGCAGGGAGCCGAGCCAGACGATCGCTCGCGGAGAGACGAGTTGCAGTATCGCACCCGCGAGCAGCGGCACGGTCCCCACAAGTCCCGCGACCACTTCCCCCAGGCCGACCGCCAGCGCGAACGCGGCGAGATACGCCTCGCCCAGTCCGACCATGAGGGAGAATCCCATGCCGTCGGCAAGACTGGCTCGCATGTTTCGCTTGAGGCGACAATCGACATCGGTCGGCGTCGCCCCGGTGCCGTGTGCATCTGGAATCGCGTTGTCCTGTTCCGGCATGGTCATGTGGGGATCCATCTCACGCGTCGTCGACGGAGAGGGGACCATATCCAAGTTGGCTCGCGGTTGCCCATCAAAGGCCCCCTCCCCCAAGCCTCCGCTTACACCAGCGCCGGCCGACCGTTGCCCCACCAGCGCTCCAGCCAGAGCGACAGGTTGAGGATGGGCCAGGCCAGAATCCAATGCTGGTTGGCATCGGCCAGGAGCATCTGCCGCACCGCATCCGTGAAGACCTCGCTGGCCGGACCACGGCGGAGCACCTCTGCCGCCTCGGCCAACCAGGACTGGAAGGGCAAGGGGAAACTCGCTTTGGGGCGCTCGCGAATGGAGGCGGGGACGACCGAGCCGAAGGCGTCACGAAGTATGCGCTTGCTGCGCGTCTCGCCCGACTCCGCCTGGTGCTGGAACTTGAAGCCCATGGGCAGCCGCGCCGCGAAGTCGGCCACGACCCGGTCGGCAAAAGGCGTGCGCCCCTCCACGGAGGCCAGCATCGTGGCGGTATCAAGCCGACCAAGCAAACCCGTCAAGTTGAAACGGCGTTGGATGCGTAGGTGTGCTTCCAGGGAGTGGCGGCCGTCGCCGGCGTCGGCAAAGAGCCGCTGTGCCACGCGCTCCAGGACCGCGTCATCCTCCGTCTGCTCGTGGATCGGCTCCTGCAGAATGACCGACTTCATCGCCCGAGGAATCCAGGAGACGGTGCGCAGGAACGACTCCGCCGGGCTCATCGCCTCGCCCTCATCGTCGAAGGGATGACGCAGGTATTGCAGGGCCGCAAGCAACGGGGGTTCATACCCGGCGAAGAGTTCGTCCGCGCCCTCGCCGCTGATCGTCACCTTGGCGTCGGCGCTGAGTGCCTTGGCGACGGCGTGAATCGCCACCTCGTTGGGCGTGCTGAGCGGCACTCCCAGGCGCTGGACCATCCAAGGCCAGCGCTCGAGAAAGAGCCCGCGGGTGATCGGCACTTCCGTGTGCTTGGAGCCCAGCCGCTCCGCTGCCTCCGCCGCGTGGGCGAAGTCTTCGCTTGCCTGGTCGCGCACGGCTCCGGCGCAGTAGGTTCGCAAGTCTCCGATGTGCGGCTTGGCCAGCGTCGCCAGGATGGTGCTGTCCAGGCCGCCCGACAGCAGGGCGCAGACCGGAACGTCGCTGATCAGATGCGCTTCCACCGATTCGGTGAGCAAGCGCCTGGCCTGCCCCACCGCTTCCCCGTAGTCCAGCAAGTCCGCCGGTTCTTCGGGCTCGCGCCAGTGCGACTCCACGCTGTACCCCAGGTCGGGGTCCGTCAGGTCGCAGAGCAGGTATTGGCCGGGCTGCAGGACGGAGATCCCCGCGAAGAGCGATCGATCGCCCAGCGTCGTGCGAATCGTGCTGAGATAGGCGCTGGCGGTGGCCCAGTCCGGCGTGGCGGAGACCGCCGGGTGGGCCAGGATGGCGGTCGGCTCGCTGGCGAAGACAAGTTCCTTGCCCCCGCCGACCGACACGAAGGCGTAGTACAGGGGCTTGACTCCCAGGGGATCGCGGGCCAGCAGCAGTCGCTGCTCCAGGAGATCAATGAAGCCAAAGGCGTACATGCCGCGCAGCTCAGCAATGCCGCCCGCCCCCTGCTGCACCAACTGGCGGAGCAGCGTCTCGGTGTCGCAGGAGGTCGCAAAGGACGCCCCCTGGCGCTCCAGCTCCCGGCGCAACTCCAGGTGGTTGTAGATCTCGCCGTTGAAGGTGAGCAGGAAGCGCTCGGAGCCATCCGTCCCCGCCAATGAGAGGGGTTGCTGCCCATGTTCGGGGTCGAGAATGGAGAGTCGACGATGGCCAAAGCCGACGTTTCCCGTCAGGCGCAGGCCGGCCTCATCGGGGCCCCGGTGGGCGAGGCGATCGCGCATGGTCTCCAGCGTCCGTTCGTCGACGGACGGGCGTCTACCTTGGGATGTCACTACGCCGATGATGCCGCACACGCCCTGCTCCTCGGATTCCTCCCCGGAACATCGGCGGTTGGCTCAGATCGGCAGCAGACTTTCGGGCTGGGGCCGGATCGCTCAGACCCAGACCTGGGTGATCATGGCGGGTTCCTTGAGCTTGCCGGTGAAGACGCCAATGTTCGAGTTGACGAATTTCACCTCGTACTCGGGGTGCTCTTCCAGCCACTCGTTGATCACCTCGTCCATGTAGCGGAGGGCGTCATCCGTAAGCTTGCTGTGGAACGTCTTGACATGCACCGCGCCGGTGCCGGTCGGATTGGGCTTCCGCTGCCATTCCTTCTCGGCAGCCCGGGCCCTCTCAAAGGTGCGAATCTTGCTGCTCTTCATCTGCCCCGCCTGCTCGGGCGGCGCCTCCGCCGGCGCTTCCGGCTCGCCTGGCTCCCCGATTCTCGGCGAGCTGGAGTGAATGATCTTCGGTCCCTGATCGTCCATGTTGTCTGCCATCGACACGCTCCTCAGCAAAGATCCGTCTCGGCTCCGCCAACGCCAGGACGACCAAGCGCCCCCGGCTGGCACGCGGATGCGGCACATCCGCCTCATCGACAGTCTCCCTCACAAACGCCCAATTTCCAAACAGACAATTCGCCAAAACGGCGGTTCTCCGGGAAGGGCGGCGGCCCGGAGGGAGACTGGCACTCGTCCACCCGCCCACTCCACGAGCATCTCCAGCGTCTCCTCGTCCTCCCGCAGCAGCGTCACCCGACCGGCACGGAGCCGCCGGACCGTGCCCCGGCCACCCGAGATCGGGCCCTCGTAGGTCAGGTAGACCGGCCGGTGATCGAAGATCCGCTCCGCCCGGACTTCCGCCCCGGGGCCGAACTCATCCGGGCGACAAGTGAGCCGAAAGCTGTGCAGCCGCTGCTCTGCCGCCGGATCCCGGGCGATGAGCCAGTCGATGTGGTGCGAACCGTCCGGCAAGTCATGCCGCAGCAGCACCGTGGGTCGAGTTGGCTCTTGCATGCCGGTCATGGCTCTCCTGCTCGATTCGGCTCGTCTCACGCGGCGACCGCACAGAGATTACAATCGACGTGGACGTTGCGCCGAAGCAGAGCTGTCGGCGTCGCAGGCGTCGAACCCCTGGGAGCACCGCCATGCACACATCTGGCCCTTCAGCCGCACGCCTCACCCCGACCCGAGCATCGCATCTCCTACCCGCCTTGGCAGTTCTCCTGACCTTGGTGGTCGGCCTGACGGGCTGCAACGCCCAGCGACCCCTGTACCAGGTGCGCGAGGCGGCCCAGGAGCACGAGAACTACGGCCGCGATGAGCAAGCCCTGGCGGACTACCAGGAGTATGTCGATCGCAACAAGACGAATCTGCAGGCCCGGCTGGACCTATCCCGGCTGTTGGTTCGGTTCGAGCGTTACCGCCAGGCGTCGATGCACATGGAAATCGCCTACTCGCTGGGCTCAAACCGCGATGAGGTCGTCGAGCAGTACGCGGAGACGATGTTTCTCGCCGACAACCCCGATGTGCTGCTCCTGCGCCTGGGCGAACGGGCCGAGACCCAATCGACGGTGGACGCCTACCTGCTGCTCGCCCACTGGGCGGATCGCGTCGGCGACACCGATCAGCGACGGCGGGCCCTGCTCAGCGCTGAGCGCCTCGGCGAGGGCAAACGCCTGGAGCCTTATCTGGAACTGGCCAAGCTCGCGGCCCGGGTCGGTGATGATGCGACCGAGATCATGCGCCTCAAGCAGGCCCTCTACATCGACCTGAATGACGGCGACGACATCATTCACCCGCAGATCCGCCGTCGCTTGCGGGAGCACGGCCTGGTCGTCGGTCCGACCATCGCCATTCCGCCTCGCTAAGGCCCGGCCCCGGGGATACGCGCGCATGCGACCGAACAGCGAGCTCGATGATCTGCTGCGTCAGTTCACCACGCTGGGAGAGGTGTCGCGTCTGCGCATGCTGGCGCTGCTCGAGCGTGAAGAATTGAGTGTGGGCGAGCTGGCGCGGGTGCTGCAACTCCCGCAATCAACAGTGAGCCGACACCTCAAGATCCTCAGCGAAGCCGGCTGGCTGGTGCGGCGGACGGAGGGCACCGCCGGCTTCTACCACCTCGTCCTGGACGAACTGGATGACAACGCCAGGGATCTCTGGCGCCTCGCCAAGGAACGCGCGGACAAGACCCCGCAGTACGAGCGTGACCTGGCTCGCCTGGCTCCGGTCCTGGCCCAGCGCAGCACCGATTCGCAGAGCTTCTTCGGCCGCGTGGGCGGCGAGTGGGATCGCATGCGGGCCAAGTACTTCGGCGATCACTTCACCTGGCAGGCACTCATCGGCCTGATCCCCAGCGACTGGCGAGTGGCGGACATCGGCTGCGGCACGGGCAACGCCGCCGAGATCCTGGCCCCGCACGTCGCGGAGGTCATCGCCGTCGATATCGCCAAGTCCATGCTCAGCGCCGCTCGCAAACGGCTGAAGGGCCATCGCAACGTCAGCTTCCTGCAGGCGGACCTGATGGACCTGCCCTTGCCCGACGGCGAGATCGACGCGGCGGTCTGCGTCCTGGTGCTGCATCACATCGATGCGCCGAAGCGCGTGCTGGCGGAAATGGCGCGCATCCTCAGGCCCGGCGGGTCGGCTTTGATCGTCGACATGTGCCCGCACGAGCACGAGAGCTATCGGCACACCATGGGGCACATCCATCTCGGCTTTGCCAAGCCCGAGCTGCTCGCCCTGGCGAAGCAAGCGGGGTTTTCTTCCTGCGACTGGCGCGAGCTTCCGCCCGAACCCGAGGCGCAGGGGCCGCAACTGTTTGCCGCGGTGGCGAGGAAGAAGATTGACTGAGCCGAACTCGGATACCGACATGATCGCGAGCCGCGGCGTCCTCGCCCGCGGTTTGGTGCCTGGCCGTACCGGTGCGAGCGCCTCCGGGCCGCTCGCGTGGACGCGGCGGCTCGCCAGAGCCTGAGAGCGTGCACCGCTGCGGCGCAGGAAAAAGCCGACGACACGTCGCCGCATCGTCGGCTGCATTTCATGTGCACGGGCCATGCCGCACACCTTCGTCAAGGGTGTGCCGTTAGTGGCATAGCCCCGTCGTACAGTCAGAATAGGTCACAGAGTCACCTCCTTTGCAGTGCAACTATCCCGGGCTCTGCGGTCTGTACAACCGCCACCGGGTGTTAACTCCCGAGCCCGTCAGCTCAGGTACATCGCCCGCGTCCGCAAAGGACTACGGAACGCGGTCGTCGCTGCGCTCCGCCGCCGACCAGCCTGCGTGTTTGACGAAGCCGGACAACTTCACTGCCAGCGATACACCTGCATTATCGTCTCTGTACGCCGGGAGGCAATGCTTTTTCTGCGGATTCTTGCTGGTGACGACCGTGGCAGCCTCGAAAGACCGATGCTGCCGCGCCAGGCCGATCAGCCCATCCCGGCGGCGATTCTCTTGGCCAGCTCCTCGCCGCTCTCCAGCGTCCCGGCATCCCAGCGCATGCCCAGCCCCGAGCCGTCCGCGTGCTTGGGAATGATGTGGAAGTGGACGTGCGGGACGACCTGCCCCGCCTCCGCGCCGATGTTCACCAGGACGTTGTAAGCGCTCGTTCCCGTCGCCGCCGTCACCGCCTTCGCCAAGCGTGGCAGCACCCGCCCGAGCGCCGCGGCGACGTCGTCCGGCAGGTCGGCGATCGTCTCGTACCGCTTCTTGGGAATGACGAGCGTGTGACCTTCGCTCAGAGGGCTGATGTCAAGGAAGGCGTACACGAGGTCGTCTTCGTACACCTTGCAGGAAGGAATCTCGCCGGCGGCGATCTTCTCGAAGAGATGCGTCAAGTCGCTCATTGCTTCGCTCCCAGGTCGGCGCTCTCGGCGTCGGCGTTGTGCTCAGCGCGCGGATCCATGCGCAGGTAGCGCGCCAGAAGCGGCACGCCAATATAGAAGGGGATCGTGTCCAGGGCCGCAATCACGAACTTGAAGGCGTAGCCGGTGACGATGAAGAGCAGCAGTTGCGGCCAGAGGCGCTGCGCTGCATCGATGGGCAGCGCCTTGGCGGCGAAGTGCGTGATGAGAATCACGGCGACGGTGTCCACCAACTGGCTCACCATGGTGGAGCCGTTGTTGCGCAGCCAGAGGTGCTTGCCCTTGGTCAGCCGCTTCCAGAAGTGGAAGATGTAGACATCGCAGAACTGGGCCGCGAGGTAGGCGATCATCGACGCCGCCACCGCCCCGAAGGTGAGGGCGCGAATCTCGAAGAAGACCGGCAGGCGATCGGCAGCGTCGCGGGTGATCTTGCCAGCCTCGTCGAGCGTCTCGAACCCCGGCAGCACCCCGCCCAGCCAGAGGATGAAGACGACCCAGCAGTTGAGCAACAAGCCGATGAGCACCACGAAGTTGGCCCGCCTGCGGCCGTAGAACTCGCTGATGAAATCCGTGCAGAGAAAGGTGACCGGATACGGCAGGACGCCGATGGCCACGGCGAAGACGATCTCGCGCTCGGAAGCTCCCCCCTCGTCCACAACCAGCGTGTACAGCTTCAGGAACCGACTGATCCCCAGGATGTTCAGCATGGCCAGCGTGCCCAGGAAGATGCCGGCGAACACCAGGAACACCCGCTCGCGGCGGGCGTGCAGAGCGCTGGCTTCGATGGGGTGCAGGGCCTGGGCCATGCCGAAAGCCTAGCAAGCCGCCGCGGGCCGGGGCCAGCTTGGCGAGGTTTGGGGCGGCGGTGCTACACTGATCCCATGCCCATTCGTCCCCTTCCAGACCTGCTCATCAACCAGATCGCGGCGGGCGAGGTGATCGAGAGGCCGGCCTCCATCGTCAAGGAACTGCTGGAGAACGCCATCGACGCCGGGGCGACCCGCATCGGCGTCGAGCTGGAGCAAGGGGGCATTGAGCGCGTCAGCATCACCGACGACGGCCGAGGCATCCCGCCGGAGGAGTTGCCCCTCGCCCTCGCCCCCCACGCCACGAGCAAGATCAGCGATGCCAAGGATTTGGACGCCATCGCCACACTCGGCTTCCGTGGGGAGGCCCTGGCCTCGATCGCGTCGGTCTCACGCCTCAGCCTCCGTTCGCGCACCCGGGAGGACGCCTCCGCTCATCTCATCGAGGCGGCGGGAGCCGACGTCGAGCCGATCAAGCCGGCGGCAGGACCGGTGGGCACGACCGTCACCGCCCGCAATCTCTTCTTCAACACCCCCGCCCGGCGAAAGTTCCTGCGGACCACCGCCACCGAGTTTGGTCACTGCCACCAGGTCGTCCGCACCATCGCCATGTCGCACCCCGGCGTCGGCTTCACGCTCAAGCACGACGGGCGCGTCATCTTCGACCTGCCGCCCGAGGACGATCCTGGCCGACGCGTGGTGGAACTGCTCGGCAAGGAACTCGAGGACCAACTCATTCCTGTCTCGGTGGAAGCGCCCGCAGCGGGTGGCTTGACCCTGTGGGGGTTGGCGGGCCTGCCTGGGATCGCCCGCAACAACACCAAGATGCAGCACGTTTTCCTGAACGGCCGGGCCATTCGCGATCGCTCCATCCAGCACGCCCTCAAGGAGGCCTACCGGGGCCTGATCGAGCCGGGCAAGCAGCCGACCATCGTGCTCTTCCTGGAAATGGACCCGACGTTGGTGGATGTGAACGTCCACCCGGCGAAAGCGGAGGTGCGCTTCCGGGACCAGTCGCTGGTGCACGGGGCGGTGCATCGCAGCGTCCGCGATGCCCTGGCAGAAGCCGACTTGACGCCAGCTACCCCCACGAGTTTTGGCGGCGGCCCGTGGTCCTCGCCCGGCCTAGCACCGACGCCCACGACAAGCGGCGACCTGCCCACGTTCCACTTCGACCCGCAGACCGGTGGAGGTGGCGGCGGCGGTAGTGGCGCATTCCCCGCAGCCCGCCCCGCCCCGCTGCCCGCGACCGAGCCGACCGGCCTGGGCGCCTTCGTCGATCACTTCCGTCGACTCGATCCCAAGCAGAAGGGCTTCGTCTACCGCGAAGTCGCCGCTGCCATGCGCGATTCGGGCGAGGAAATCGAGCCGGAAGTCGAATCAACCCTGCCCACGCCCAAGCGCGTCGAATCCGCCCTGCAAGTGCACGACAGCTTCATCGTCACCCAGGATGAGCACGGTCTGGTCATCATCGATCAGCACGCCCTGCACGAACGCATCATGTTCGAGGTCCTCACCGAGCGGATCGGCCAGGGGAGCCTCGAGTCGCAGCGCTTGCTCATGCCCGAGACCATTGAAACCTCGCCGGCCCAGGTGGCGCTCCTGGAAACGCTTGAGCCGCTCTTGACGCGGATCGGCGTGGAGGCGGAGCAGATGGGGCCGCGCGCTATCGCGGTGCATGCATTTCCTTCGTTTCTCTTCGAGCGCAAGGTCGAGGTGCAGCCGTTCCTGCGTGAGCTCTTCGACCGGGCGGAGGCGGACGACTTCGTCCCCAGCGATGAGGCGGCTTTGCACGAAGTGCTCGACATGATGGCCTGCAAAGCAGCGGTCAAGGCGGGCGATCAGCTCAAGCCCGAAGAGGTCGAGGAACTGCTGCGCAAGAAGGAAGTCTACGGCCGATCCAGCAACTGCCCGCACGGCCGACCGACGACAATCCGAATTCCGCTGGCGGATCTGGAGAGGCAGTTCGGCCGGCGGTAAGACCTACTCCTCTTCCAGCTTCGCCAGGAACTTCTCTTCGACCTCCTGGTAGCTCGACAGGGCGGCATCCATCTGCGTCATCAGGTGCTCGAGTTGGGCGCGATCGTCCGCCGATGAGCCTTCCGAGCGAACGCTGACCTCGCGCAGGGCGTTGGAGGCGGACCAGAGATCGTTCACCGCTTGTGCATACGAGCGAGCCGCGTCGTAGAGCAGTTCTTCCTCGAGCTCACGCTGATTGGGGCGGTAGAGCAAACGCCAGGGAGCACGGCGGACCTCCAGCGTCGTCAGCTTGAGCTGCTCGGAAGCGAGGCGGGCGTTGGCCAGCGTCCGCTCCAGGTTCGGCTGCTGCTCCGTGCGGAATCGCTTGAGCTGATCGCCGAGCGCTGCGTAGCCGTCCAGCCCCTTGCGGGCTTCGTCGATGAGGGCGATCAGGTCTTCGTTGGCGATGGCGGCGCCTTCTTCGATGTTGGTCAGGGCGGTCTGGAC
>SWCB01000113.1_pt1 | contig 15608 bp, 10 predicted proteins | sample 4692901 | NCBI WGS metagenome assembly SWCB01 (sample SAMN10267276, study PRJNA491770) | bioreactor metagenome | isolation source: DHS bioreactor inoculated with subseafloor sediment | place: Japan: off Shimokita Peninsula | collected 2006-08 | reverse complement strand
CGGGGACGCCGCCGGCGGAGGTGAAGGACTGTCCGCCGACGTAGAGGGCTTCGCCGGTGCCGTCATCCCAGACTTCCATGGTGTAGACGCCGGTGCCGACCGGGGAGCCGACGATGCCGTCGCCGAGGGCGGTCCACTGGGTGCCGTCCCACTTGGCGATGCGGTTGGCGGGAACGCCGGCGACGTCGAAGAACCGTCCGCCGATGTAGAGCGCTTCGCCGTTGCCGTCATCCCAGACAGCGCCTTCGAAGACGATCAGGGGGATGCCGCTGCCGCCGATGGTGCCGCCAACTTCGGTAAACTCCGTGCCGTCCCAGCGGGCGATGTGATCGAGCCCCGAGCCGCCGATGTTCACGTAGTTGCCCAGGACGTAGAGGTCCTCGCCGCCGCCGTCATCGAAGACGGTGAGTCCCCAGACGGAGCTGAGGAAGGACTCGAGCTGGGCGCCCATGGAGTTCCAATTGGTCCCGTCCCAGCGGGCCAACTTGGCGGTGCCCGGGACGCTGCCGGCGGTGTTGAAGTAGCCGCCGACGATCAGGTCGCCGTCAAAGACCGTGAGGGTGTTGGAGTACCCACCCTGCATGCCGCCACCCACAGATTCCCAGGCGGTGCCGTTCCAACGCGCGAGTTCGGAGGTATTCGGGGCGCCGGCACTGGAGAACGAGCCGGTGGCGTAGAGCTGCTCGCCGCCGCCGGAGCCGTCATCGTGGGCGACGAACGCGGCGACATAGCCCCCCGTCATGCCTGGATTGCCCAAAGTGACATCCCACTCGGGATCGCAGCGTTCGCCGGCGAAGGCGTTGGCGCTCATCGCGAGGCCGGCCAGCAAGGCCAGATTCAGTCCCGTTCGGTGCATTTGTGTCATGGTTCTCTCTTCCTTCTGAGGGGTGTTTGGGCGAGCGACGTCCAGGTCGCTTGTACGCCTGCCGCAATTGTACTGGCCAAACCTGAGTTGACTGCACATTGTCTGATTTTGTCCACCTGCGGGTCGGCCGACGACCACTCCAGGATTCCAGCCGCTTGCTCGCAGCGTGGCGGCGTTTCTTGGCTCGAACCCGGCGCCCGCAGCCAGGAAACGCCCCGGTCGCCGGTGCGATCGAGGCGTGTGGGTGGCAAGTCTGGTCAAGGACACTCAGCAGCCGTCGCCGTAGTGGCTGAGGAGTTCGCCGAGGTCTCCCTGGTCGGTGTCGCCGTCACCGTCGATATCGCCGCCGTTGTCCTTGTTGAAGGCGGCGAGGAGGACACCGAGATCAGACTGATCGACGCAGCCGTCGCAGTTGAAGTCGCCGGGATAGGCGACGCCGGTGACGTGCACGATGACCGCGCCCGGGGCGTACTCGATCTCGTACAGGTCGCCGCAGTCGGGCAGGCGGAGCCAGCCGGAGATGGCGCCGGTGGCGGTGAGAATGGTGAACGAGTCACCGACGGCGGGGACGAAGCCGCCAACGGGCTGCAGATCGAGGTAGCCGCCGAGGTCGGCATCGCCGGTGATCTCGAGGATGTCGTACTCGCCGTCGGAGAAGCCGCCGAGTTCGATGCTGAGCGTGCCGGTTTCGGACTGGCTGAAGTCGCCGCTGAGTGCGAGCGTGCCGACGCTGCCTCCCGGTTCGATGTCGCCGCCGGTGTTGTTGACATCGCCGGTGATCGGCCCATCGCCGGTGAGCCTGCCGCCTTGCAGGATGAGAGCCCCGCTGGTGGTGTCCAGGCTGCCGTCGACAGTGATCGTGCCGGCGGTCTGCGTCCAGTCGCCGCTGCGCGTGAGGCTGGAGCCGGCGTCGATGTTGATGGTACCGGAGGTGGTGAAGGGTCCGGCGGCGATGCTGAGGCCCGCCGCGCCCGTCGCCTCCATCAGGCCGCGATTGTCAAAGCCGATGTCATCGACGGGTGGATCGATGTGGATCGTCGCGACATCGGAATCGGCGCGGATCGCGCCTTCGTTGATGATCGCGAGGCCGTTGTAACCGAGCAGCAGGCCGCCGCCGCGGATGGTGTTGTCGAGGTTGTGCAGGATCGCCTGTCCGTAGATCTCTGTCATGCGATTGCTGCCGGTATCCATTGCGACGATCTCGCCGCCGCCGGTGAGTGTGACCGTGTCACCATCAATAACGGGATCCATGCGGAAATAGGTGTAGCTGCCGATCGAGTCGAGGATGATGGTGCCAGTGTTATTGACCGTGCCCTCCCCGTAGGTTCGCAGCTCTTCGCCGTTCAGAATGCGCACGGTTCCTTCAAGCGTGGGCGTGTGCCCGGCGCTCAGATCGAGGTGAGGACTCCCGTCGATGAGCTGGACTTCGCCTCCGGTGACGCCGCGGAACGTGCCACCGTGGAAGTGGGCCGTGCCGGTCATTTCGACAACGGATCCGTTGATCGCTTCAATGACACCGGTGCTGTTGTCGTAGTCGCTGGCACCGAGTCGCACCGTGCCGCCGTCGGCACGGATCGTGCCGGTGTTGACGAAGCCACTGGTCACATCGGGAGGATCGATATGCAGCAATCCGGGCGTATCGGCCACGATCAGGCCGTCATTGACGAATGCGAGGCTGTTGTAGCAGAGCTTCAGATTGCCGCCGCGGATGGTGTTGTCAACGTTGTGCAGGGTGGCCTGGCCGTAGACCTCGGCGATGTAATTCACACCGAGACCGGAGGCGACAATCTCGCCACCGCCATCAATGATCACCGTGTCGCCATCAACATCCGGATCGAGGCGGAAGTAGGTGTTGCTGCCCGTCGAGTCGAGGATGAGACTTCCGGTGTTGTGGACGGTGCCGGCCCCATAAGTGCGAATCTCCTGGCCATTGTTGACTCTCAGGATTCCCTCGATGGTGGGGGAGTAACCGGTGTCAAGGGCGAGAAACGGGTTGCCCGAGGTGGCCTGGACTTCTCCGCCAGTATCGCTGCGGATGGTGCCGCCGTGGATGCTGGCGGTGTTCGCCAGTTCGAGGATCGAGCCGTTGAGTGCCTCGATGACCCCGGTGTGGTTGTCAAACTCTCCGGCTTCAAGGCGCACCGTGCCGCCATCGGCGCGGATGGTACCGCCATTGGTGAAGCCGAAGCCCTCGGCGGGCGGGTCGATTCGGAGAAGGCCCGGCGAGTCGGCGACGACAAGACCGTCGTTGATGATCGCAAGTGTGTTGTAGCCGAGCCGGAGGTTGCCGCCGCGGATGGTATTGTCGACGTTGTGCAGGATGGCCTGGCCGTAGACTTCGCAGATGAGGTTGGCGCTGGGGTCACCGGAGGCGGTGACGTCACCGCCCCCCGACAGCACGAAGGTGTCACCATCGACTTCTGGATCGAAGCGCAGGTAGGTGTTTGATCCGGTTGAGTCCAGCAGAATCTCGCCGGCGTTGCTGATCGTCGAGCTGCCGCCGTAGGAGAACATCCGCAGCTCTTCGCTGTTGTTGATGGTGACGCTGTTGTCGGCGTCAACGGTCAAGTTGTGCAGTTGCGCCAGCCGGTCGAGGAAGACGTTGACCACGGGGCCCAGGTCATTGATCAGGGCGTCGAACTCACCGTTGGGAACGCCACCATCCCAGTTGGCAGCGGTACTCCACAGACCGCCATCCGGTCCGATGTAGGTGCAGACCGCCCCACGGGGACTGAGCATCCGGGACGGCTGGGCGTGTCCTGCCGCCACCACCAGAGCCGCTGTGGCGCTGAACATCAGCGCGCGATTGGTTCTCATCGTCATCGTGTTCTCCTCCGTCCTTCGTGTCTTCGATAGGGCAACTCTGCCCGGGCGTCCAGCGGTGCAGAGTGCGGCCATATCGCTGCCCAGAAACACCAACTATGCCCGCAGGCTAGGCCAACGCAAGTTCAAACAAGTTGGCGATATCGATAAACTCGGATGCAACAACACAATCGTTCGTCAAGTGCGGAACTGTGGGCCTATTCCACCTTGTTCTGGGTAGCACCGCCATGGGGTCCGCCTGTTCTGGGGGGAAGGCGGAGCCTTCACAGGGCGTCCCGAGAATGCCGACGTCATGCTGCCTGGACGGCCCGATGTGCGGGCCAAGCGCTGACTTAAGCACCGACGCTGACAATGCTGCGATGTTGACCAGTCCGACCTGGGAACACTGCTAGGCAACTGCAACACGAACTGCGATTGACAAGGAGGCCAGGTTTCTCTCCTCGCTCTCCTCCGCTGAGCCCGTCGAGGCATCGACGGGCTCTTTCGGCTGCGCTCGCGGGGCGGTGCCTAGCTCAGCATCTGCACGACGCGATCGTATTCGGCGTCCTGCTCTTCATGGGATCGTGCGGTGTCAGCGCACACTTCGCGCAGCAGGATGCGCAGGCGCTTGCGCACGACCTTCATCGCGGAGGCGGCATGCACGGCGGAGGCGAAGCCGAGCGAACCCGCCAAATCGGAGAGTGGCGGGGGGGTGGCCCCGCTCAGGGCCGGCAGGATGGCGTAGGCATGAAACACCTGCCAATGGGATTCCTTGTCAAGCTCCTCGAAGTACGCCTCGCAACGAGCCAGAGCCTCTTCAAGTACGGCAACGGCCCAACGCCGTTCGAAGGCGGTGGCGGCGCTCTCCCCGACGTTCTCCGCCAGGAACGCCTCCTCGTCTTGAAGGTGATCAAGCGATAGGCTCGCGCCCTCGGGTCGGGCGGTGCGGCGTCGATGCTGATCGATGCCATAGTTCTGCAGGGCGGTGAGCAAGAGCGTCCGCAGCTTGCCTTGCCCGGGTCTGGCGCGCTCGAAGAGGCGGCGACCAAAGACGACTTCTGCGAAGAACGCTTGTGTGAGTTCTGCCGCGGCCTCCGGCTGCATGCCGCGCCGGCGCAAGTGGGCATAGATGGCGGGCCAGTAGCGCTCGCTCAATCTCGTCAGCGCTTGCTCGTGCTGCGGGTGCTGCGGTTCAACCGCCGCCTCGATGAGCGTCCAACTCGTGGTCCCGAACTTGGCGTGCGTTTGATCCACTCGCATGATCCCCTCCCGCCGTGTGTAACACCCGACAACATACTCGCTTAGCTCGTCAGGGCAAGGCGACTGTCAGCAAAGTTGAGATTGGCTCGCCATCCAGGGGCGCTTGCTTCGTATCAGGAGGTGAGGGGACACTGCTGCCGTGCCGGACGAGGCTGCTCCCATTCCGTCGTTTCGCGCTGCTCGTCGAGTGATGCAGGAAGCCATTGGTGCGGAGGATGGGGATGGCGCGGCGGCGGCGAACTCGGCGTCGGTGGAGGCGGTGGTGGGTGAGTGCCGCATTCCTGGCTATGCGCTCGATGCGATCGTTGGCCGGGGCGGAGGCGGCGTGGTCTATCGCGCCTACGTTGAGGCCACCGGGCAAGTTGTGGCGATCAAGATCATCGCCCGACCCCTCGCCGGCGACGCCGCCACGAAGCGAGCCTGGCGCGAATTGCAGTTGCTCAGCGAGTTGCGCCTGCCCTGCCTGCCCCAAGTACGCGACTTCGGCGAGACGCAGGGCCGGCTCTACATCGTCACCGACTTCGTCGACGGGCAACCGCTCGACGAGTTCTGCGAAGAGGGCGGCTTGCCCCTTCGCGCTCGCGTCGAACTGCTGGTCAAGGTCACCACCGCCGTCCAGGCCCTGCACGAGCACCGCGTGATTCACCGCGACATCAAGCCTGCCAACATCCTCATCGACACACATGGCAACGTCGCTATCGTCGATCTCGGCATCGCCGCGCTCTTCGGCGAGAACGCCGCCCAGACGATCACGGCGGAGGGCGTGCCCATCGGCAGTCCAGCTTTCATGTCGCCGGAGCAGGCGCGGGGCGAGCGGGCGGCAGTGACGACTCGCAGCGATGTCTACAGTCTCGGCGCGACGGCGTACCTGCTCCTGACCGGTGACACGCCGCACGACACGCGAACCTCAATCCACACCGCGATTCGCCGCGTTGCGGAGGAGACGCCGAGACGCCCACGAGACTTGAACGAGGGGCTGCCCAAGCCGCTGGCGGCAGTGCTGCACAAGTGCGTGTCTCCGAAGGCAGATTGTCGCTACCCGTCTGCGCAGGCGTTCGGTGAGGACCTGCAGCGCTGGCTGGATGGTGAATCGGTGCAAGCGACGCCGCCGAACGTTGCCCAACGCTTCGGCAGGTTCGTGGGTCGGCATCCGGTTGTGACAACAGCGGGTGCCTGTGCTGCGATTGTCCTGCTGACGGCGACTCTCAGCTATGCAGGTGTATGGTGGATGAGTGTGAGACCACATGAGCTCGTGATCTCGCCCGACCGTACACGCGCTCGCCTGCTGCCTGCTATGGGTCCATCATTACGCTCATATGACATTGGGCGCGAGGAAGCCCCGCACTTGGCCGAGATGCTTCGTCCGCCGGGACGCTTTATCGGGGCCGGGCGATTCGTATTGGGCACCGTTCGAAGCTCAGGGTACGAGGAGCTAGGGAAGCTACTGTTTTATAGTACGGCGGACCCAGAGAGGCCATTGCGAGAGGTGTTGCTGGAAGTGCCGGAACGGCTCGCTTCAGAAGGGGGCGTCTACAGAGTCATGCGCTTCCGATTCGGCTTTGCCGAAGATGTCTTCAAGAACAAGCCCGGCATTGAGGTGGTGGCAGTTCACTGGATGGAGCGCAAGGGAGTCAGCCACATCGGTGTCTACGATGACTTGGGAAGAGTCCTGTATGGAGCGTGGCACCCTGGGCAGATCCGAGCGATACGCTACGTGCCCGAATCGAATCAGATCGTGTGCTGCGGGCTCCGCAGTGAGGAGGCCGACGAATTGGGTGCGGGTGGTGCCGGCCCAGCTGCGCACTATCCCATCTTCGTCTATGGTCTCCGTCCCGAAGTGGGAAGAAAGGACCTCTACATGGGGGAAGTCGACACATTGGCCCCTGCCGACGTCGCTTGGTGCCTCCGACTTGGCCCCCCGGGCGCTGAAGCGCGCCTGACCGCGAATCATCGGAGTCTTGGTCCCGGGCCAGGAGGATTGAGTGGAGCTGGAGTTGTGTCCATTGAGTTCTTCGTGCGCGATAGCGAAGGTGCCGCTGTGAAGTGGGTTGTGGACGCAGCCGGGAGGATAGTCGACGGCCCGGAGACGAATAACGAGTTCGAGAGCCTGTCGGAACAAGTGGGGCTGCCGTACTCGCTACAGGCGATCAGGCTGCCTACGACCCCTGGTGACGAGTAGCTGTATGATGTGCTGGGTCGGCGCACGCTGTGTGGGTGTGCCTTCGCGATGACAAGAGTGACTTGTGCGAGGGGGCCGATAAACTGTCTTTGCGGTAGTGAGAACATTGGGGTCGGTGGCGGCTAGGCAGAGGTGGTCTGGGAGCGCGGCTGCTCCTGCACTCAAGGAGCGATGACCTCAGCTAGGTCGGGCCGCTGAGACGTGGTGTGGATGTGACCTGCATGCCAACGACGCCGGCGCATGCTGTGCTAACAAAAGACCAGTGCGGGGATGCCATCGAGCGAGATGGAGTGCGTTTCAATTAGTGAGACGACCGGACCCGCCACTGCGTGAGCGTTTCATGCGGGGAATCGAGGGCTCGATCGCATTCATTCAAGACTGAAGGAAGGTCACACATGCATTTAAACAAGCGAGCTGTCATTGCGTGCATGCTGTCGGTCGGCGCGGTGAGTATCGCACATGCCGGGGCGAGTCACTACTGGCCCTTCGACTGCGATGACTTTGACGTCATCGGCGGCGGCGAGGCTGATGTTCAAGGTGCCGTCACTGTCGTTGGCCAGGTGGGCATGGGTCGCTGGCTCGACGGCGTCGACGACTACATCAAGATCGGCGTGTATCCGCAGCTTGGCTCCAGCGATTCCATGAGCATCGCCTACTGGGTGCAGATGCCGGACTCCCCACCCAACGGCTCGGCCTACAATTTGCTCGGTCTTGAGAAGACCAACGCTCAGGAGATTCGCACCTATGTCAAGAGCACAGGCGCGATCCAGTCCACTTGGCGCGATGACAATCACGAGCAGGCCGACGTCGTGACAACGGAGTCCTACTGCGACGGGCTCTGGCATCACGTCGTGATGGTCTGTGATCGGGGTGAAGACACCACCTCCCTCTATGTCGATGGTCAACTCAAGGGCACAGACGACGCGCCGGATGGCGACATCAACATCGCTGATCCGTTTGAACTCTATCTGGGTGCCAGCAACCACAGTAACGGTACCTACGGCTTCGCGCCAGTGACCTTCGACGACCTCCGCATCTACGATCACGCCTTGACCGAACAGGAGATCCTCGATCTCCTGCCGAGTTGGATGCGCTGCCCGGCGGACATCAATCGCGACGGCGTGGTGGATCAAGCCGATCTCGGCATTCTCCTCGCTGCGTACGGCGACAACTGTCCGTGAGCCAACTCCGGCGCTGCCTTGATCGCAGGGATCCGGCGGCACCGAAGTGACAGTGAGCACTGACGCCCACCCCGTCTCGGGAGCGAGGCGGGGTGGGGTTGTGAGTGGGCGGCGGGCACCGCTCAAACAAGGGGCGGAGCGCACAGGGGAGAGATCTGACCGAATGTCCCGTGAGGTCGGCGTCGATGTCGAATCGACTGGAGTCGATGCGTCGCGCTCGCCGCCGTGCATTTTCCGACTTCGTCATCGCTTTTTCGCTCGCATCGATCCGTCCGGCTGTAGACTAGTGGACAGGCGGCTCTTCTTTCTGTTGCCGCCTTGGTGCCAAAGCCCATTCGGGCGAGTCTGCGCGTTCGGCGCAGCGGTTTCCTCCCACGAGGCAAAGACAAGTCGGCGTCCCCTCGTTGTCTGCCGCTGTGGCTTGGTGCGCGCCTGGAATGATCCACCGATGGTCCGCTTCCCGGATTTTTGGGAGGCTGCAATGGAGAACCTCCGACATGAAGCTGAGAGAGCAGCGTGCCGTCTCGCGACTGGCCCTGTCCACGTTCGTGGTAGCCGGCGTGGCGGTCGGTCCCGCGCCGGGCCAACTCACCGACGATGACATCGCCGCCTTGCAGGCGCAGGGCGAACGCGAGGGTTGGACCTTCGTGGTCGATCACAACGACGCTACCCAGTATCCGCTCAGCGGTCTGGCCGGCCTGGTGGTGCCCGACGGTTGGGAGAAGGACGGCGAGTGGGACGAGATGAACACCCGCGACGACCTGCCGGCCAGTTTCGATTGGCGCGACTACGGCGGCTGCACCAGCGTTCGCAACCAGGGGGGCTGTGGCAGCTGCTGGGCCTTCGGAGCCATGGCCGCGGTGGAGAGCAAACTGCTGATCGAGGGCGGATGGAATCTCGACCTCTCCGAGCAATGGCTGGTGAGTTGCACGGACGCGGGGAGCTGCAGCGGCGGCTGGCACAGCAGCGCTCTGAAGTACCTGACGAAGAACAGCGCCTACGACGACCCCTGCGGTGATTCCGGGGCGGTTCTGGAGACCGATTTCCGCTACGTCGCCCAGGACAAGGCATGCGAATGTCCCTACGACCACCCCTACCACATCGACAGTTGGGCCTATGTCGGCTGGTCGGGCGGCGTGCCCAGCGTCAGCCAGATGAAACAGGCCATCTACGACCATGGCCCGGTCGCTGTGGCAGTAGCGGTGGATTCGTCGTTCCAGGCGTACAACGGCGGCGTCTTCAACAACTGCGGTGCGACTTCCATCAACCATTGCGTCGCCCTCGTCGGCTGGGACGACACCATGGGCAGCAACGGCGTGTGGATCTTGCGCAACAGTTGGGGCCGGTTCTGGGGTTCGAGCGGTTACATGTACATCGAGTACGGCTGTGATCGCGTCGGGTATGCCGCGGCCTACACGCGTTTCACGCCGTCGGATCCCTCGGGGCTCGATCACGCTTGCAACGAGGTGTCCATCGCCCCTGGGTCCGTTGTTGATGATCCGACGCTCGGTGCGGCTCAGTCGTTCGACTTGGAGGCGGTCGTGTGGATGGGCGATGACTGGACCTCGACGGACGCGACGGTGAGTGTCGATGGCGAGATTTATCAGCACCCGGAATTCGACAGCTCCGTGCCGCAGTTGCCGCTCTGGGGGATGTTCCCCTCCCTGGTGTTCGACAGCTTCTTCAGCGCCCGGAACTTCGCCGAGCCCGGCTTCGCCGTCGGTCCGGACGTGACGAACAACACCATGAGCGCCATCTGGTTCGACATTCCCGACACCGGTGACGGCACTTACACGATCGGCCGGTTCACGGCGACCTCGGGGACGACACTCACGGTGACGGGCACCTCCACGTCCCGAAACGCAGCTGGCGAGTTGCAGCCGTTCAACTTCAGCATGCCGCTTGACATCCCGACCCAATGCCTCGGCGACATCAACAACGACGGTCTACGGGACCAGTCGGACCTGGGCATCCTGCTGGCGGCGTACGAGATTGACGGCAGTGGCGATATCGACGGCGACGGCGACACCGATCAGAACGACCTGGGTATTCTCCTCTCCCAGTACGAAGTGCCGTGCCGTTGACACACCACGCGGACCCTGCTTCGGGTGGTTTGTCGGGAGTCGACGTGCTCAGGCGTCGACTTCCGCTTTTTTGGGGAGGTGCTAGGCGCCGAAGGACCGAAGGAGGTGTCTCGGTTTGCCCGGCCTGGCGAGAGCGGGTGAGCGGCGAGGGAACGACAGGGCGCGGCATGGGGTTATCGGACAGTCTTTCCGCACATCCTTGACTGTTTTCGCTTTGCCTCGGGCGTTTCAGCCCTAGAATAGGGGATAGGCGACGGATACTCCTGTCGCTATTGTGATCTCAGCGCCCGTTCGGGCGACTTTGCGCGACTTCGCCGCGGTTTCCTCCTTTTCGAGGGAGAGACGTTTCCGATCTTCCTCACTCCTTTTTCGCTGCGGCTCCCGTCGCGCGTTGGACGATGTAAACCCAGTCCACATCTCGGGTTCCCGAGACGAAACCTACGGAGAGCTATTGAAATGACCTTCAGAGAGCAGCGTGCAGCCATGCGCCTCGCCGCCTGCGCGGCCCTGGTCGCTGGTGCGGCAGTTGGTTCGGTCCAAGCCCAGCTCAGCGACGATGACATCGCCGCCTTGCAGGCGAGGGGCGTGCAGGAAGGGTGGACGTTCCTGGTCGGCCATAACGACGCCACCACCTACCCCATGAGTTCCCTCGCCGGGGCCGTGGAGCCGGATGGCTGGGAGAAGGACGGCGAGTGGGACGACCTGAACACCCGCGACGATCTGCCGCTCGCCTTCGACTGGCGTGACTTCAACGGCCTCACTCCGATTCGCAACCAAGGGGGCTGCGGCAGCTGCTGGGCGTTCAGCGCCATCGGCGCGGTGGAGAGCGAGCTGCTCATCGAAGAGGGCTGGAACCTCGATCTCTCCGAGCAGTGGCTGGTGAGCTGCACCAACGCTGGCGATTGTGGCGGCGGCTGGCACAGCTCGGCGCTCAAGTTCCTGAAGGAGAATAGCTACTACTCGACTGATCCCTGCGGCGACTCCGGAGCAGTCCTGGAAACTGACTTCCCCTACGTCGCCTGGAACAAGCCCTGCGGCTGCCCCTACGATCATCCCTATCACGTTGACGGCTGGTCCTACGTTGGCTCGCAATGGAGCCCACCCGCCGTCGATCAGATGAAGCAGGCCATGTACGATCACGGGCCACTCTCCGTCTGCGTCTCGGTGGACTCATCATTCCAGGCGTACAACGGCGGCATCTTCAACAACTGCGGTTCGACTCCAATCAACCATGCGGTGGTCTTGGTCGGTTGGGACGACGACTTGGGCAGCAACGGCGTGTGGATCATGCGCAACAGTTGGGGCACCAACTGGGGCGAAGATGGCTACATGTACATCGAGTACGACTGCGCCCGGATCGGCTATGCCGCCATCTACACCCGCTACACCCCGCCGCCTCCCTCCGGCATGGAGCACGCCTGCGGCGAGCACCCCATTGAGATCAATGCGGTGCTTGACGATCCGACGCTCAACTACGCCCAGACCTTCGATCTGGAAGCGGTGGTCTCGCTCAGCGATGACTGGACTTCCACGGATGTGACGGTGAGCATCGACGGCGAATTCTATCAGCACCCGAACTTCGACAGCTCAGCACCGCAGACGCAACTGTGGGACTTGTACCCCTCCCTGTCCTTCGACAGTTTCTTCAGCGCTCGGGACTTCGCGGAGCCCGGCTTCGCGGCCGGTCCAGACGTGACGAACAACTCCATGAGCGCCATCTGGTTCGATGTCCCGGACACGGGCGACGGCACCTACACGATTGGCCGTTACACGGTGACTTCCGGCACGACCATCACCATGTCGGGCACGTCCACAGCCCGCCATACCTACGGTGAGCTCATTCCCTTCACTTACACCATGCCCATCGAGATCCCCACGCACTGCATCGGTGACTTCAACAACGACGGCCAGCGTGACCAGTCGGACCTCGGTGTGCTCCTGGCTTCGTATGAAATCGACGCGGGCGGCGACATTGACGAGGACGGCGACACGGATCAAGGCGACCTCGGCCTGTTCCTTTCGCTCTACCAGGTGCCCTGCAACTGAGTGACGGAGCCGAGTACGTAACCAGCAACGCGCCGGAAGCCGACGTCCTCAGGCGTCGGCTTCCTTTCTGGGCGTTCCGGGAAGAGCGCCCTCAATGCGTCGGCGAGCGTCGACGGGCAGGCGCACGCTGGTCCGCTTGGGCCGCAACTGTGCCAGGAGAACGGGTAGCAAGCGGTCCAGCAGCCGCAGGTGAGCGCGAAAGCGCCGGCAGGCAGTGCAGGTGAGGAGGTGCAGACGCAGGCGGCGGCGCTCGCTTCGGCTCAGGGTCCGGTCGAATCCCTCGGAGATGAGTTGCGACGCCTGGCGACATCTCATGTCGAGCGCTCCCGGCGGCGCGGTGGCCCAAACCAGTGGCGCTCGAGGCAAACGCGCAGCAAGCTGCGGGCTCTATACAGCATCACGTAGACGTTCGAGGTACTCGTTTGCAGCATCTCGCTGACTCGATCCGCGGGGTTGTCGCGCGACTCGACGAGCTCAAGAACCGCCGCGAGTCGGCCGGGCATCTTCTCCAAGCAGCCGGTCAGCGTGGTCTTGAAGTCAGCATCCTCCAGAAGCGATTGCGGATCTCCCTGCCAGCGTGCGGGGACGCGCTTCCACTTGCGCCAGCGATTGAATTGCCCTTCGACGATCCCCTCCACGGTGCCCTGCGTGTCGATTGATTCGGGTGCCTTCTTGCGTTTCATCTGCATGATCTTGTGACGGAGGATGCCGGTGAGCCAGGTGCGTTCGCTGGATCGCCCCTCGTAGCGCTCGAGGCCTTGCAGGCCGGCGAGCAGCGCCTCTTGCACCAGTTCCTCGGCATCATGGGCGTTTCCCAGGCGACGAAGGGCATAGGCGTACAGGTAATCGCCGTGCTCTTCGAGCCAGCGTTGGGGGTCGGCAGCGGCCTGCTTGGGCGCGGAGACAGCCATACGAGAAAGTTCCTTGTGCTGCGCGTTGGCGGTGCATGAACCGGATGACAACCGGCTGGATAAGTAAACGCGCGCTGCATGGAACTTGTTCCCGGCAATCCCGCGGATTGCGTGGCCAGAGAATGAGACTGCGGTGGAAGGCTGGGGCGGGCGAGCAGGCCCACCCCGGCGTGCGGTCGGACTCCCCAGGGCACGGGGAATACGTACCGGCGAGAGGAACGTGGGCGGTGGAGGCTGCTTAGCAGGCGCGGCGACGGCCCAGGCCCACGAGTCCGCTCAGGCCGATGAGAGCCGCCGTCGAGGGCGTGGGCACGATGGTGATGCGGGCGATGAGATCACCAGCGCCGAAGGAGCCGAGCAGGGTGTCGCCAGTGGCGACCTGGGTTCCGATGAAGCTGTCGAGATAGGCCTGATCGCCCGGATCGCCGAAGAGCGAGCGGATGAGAACGTTCTCGGGGATCGACTGGCCGTCGAGCGCGGAGAAGGCGGCGTCGTTGATCGCAGAGTTGAGTTCCGTGCCGTTGTCGCGGACATCGCCGCCGAAGATCAGGATCTCCATGGGGCCATTGAAGTTGCCAGCCGCATCGAAGATCTCGATGCCCATCGGGTCGGCAGCGGCGAAGAAGAGGTCATTCGAAGGGATCACCATGGAGGCGTAGCTGAAGTAGCGATTCAGGGAAGAATCGCCGGCATCGAAGAGGACCGAGGCGGACTCACCGGGCGCGAAGACGGGGGCGCCGTCGGGACCATCCGTGGCGAAGAGCGTGGTGTGGACGCCGCCGGCGAGGCCGGCAGGGCTGGCAGCAAAGGCGCCGCCCAGGGGGCCAGTGTTGCCGTTCTCCGCCAAGTCCGTCAGTCCCGGGAAGTCGGCCGAAGCGGCGCCGTTGTCGTAGACATCGAAGGAGCCGTCGTGCAGGGCCATCCAGACCGGCGTGAAGTAGAAGCTGCCGTCGGCCAGCATGTTCTCGACAGTGATATTGACGGGCGAGGCGAGGGCGGAGCCGGCCAGCGTGGTGGTCGCGAGGAGGGCGTAGATGTTCTTCGTCATTTTCTAGATTCTCCAGATTCACAGTGCGTGGGTCGTGATTCGCAAACGTGGATGCGACGTTGCATCCGTTAGTGAGTCACCTGGAGAGCGGGATTCTTACAACGTTTCCGTGACTATCTGAGAATTCTGAATCGGCCTCGTAGCATCGGTCAAAGGGGGGCCGACGCGAAGTGAGCCCAATCCATTGGCCACATTCGGCTCCCTTGTGCCTCAGAAGCTGTCATACTTCACCAGCGACACACACCTCTGGATCGCAAAGGAGAGTCCGATGAAGATCAACCTTCTGGCGGTGGGAGTGGTGCTGGTTCTCGGCGGCGCGACGTCGGCGGACGTCGTGTACCAGACCAACTTCGACGACATGACACTGGGGCAGACGGAGAGCCCGGCCAATCCCGGTCATGACGGCTGGTACAAGGAACGGGCGGAGGGCGACGCCTTCGGCGAGATCCAGGACTTCGAGGCGTTCCCCCTGCCCGGGCAGGCGCTGCGGCAGTTCGCCCCGTTCAACAACGGCCCGGGGAACCAGACGATCGATCGCCGAAGTGTCGACCCGGCGGTGGAGATCACCGATGTGATCACCATCAGCCTCGATTTCTTCTGCAACAGCAGCGACTACGACGCGGTCAACATCTACGAGGCCGGCTTCGGCGTCTGGGACACCACCCACCCGGGGTACCTCATCGCCAAGATGAAGTTCGAGGGCGGCAACGGACAGCCCAAGGCCGACACCGGCGTCAAGCTGACGCTCTACGCCTGGAATGGCGTCGACAACAACTTCTACATCCCGCTCACCGTGGGACAGAATCTCGAATGGGATGCCTGGCACCACGTCGAGCTGGTCATCGACCACCCCAATGACCTGTACGTGTCCGTCACCGTGGATGGCGAGATGGAAGATCTCTCCGCCTACCAGCCGGAGCGTTCCTGGCCGGAGTTCCTGCCCGGCACCTACATCAGTCGCCTGGAAGCGCAGGTCATCCCCTGGCCCTGGGCCGACCCCGATGTCTCCGATGACAACGTGATCTGGGACAACATCAGCATCACCATGGGCACAGAGATCGACTGCCCCGGCGACCTCAACGGCGACGGCTACCGCGACCAGTCCGATCTTGGCATCCTGCTGGCGTCCTACAACCTTGACGACGGCGGCGATGTGGACGGCGACGGCGACACGGATCAGTCCGATCTCGGGGTGTTGCTCGCCAACTACGGCATCGATTGCGCCTAGCTCC
>SWCB01005027.1_pt1 | contig 15683 bp, 14 predicted proteins | sample 4692901 | NCBI WGS metagenome assembly SWCB01 (sample SAMN10267276, study PRJNA491770) | bioreactor metagenome | isolation source: DHS bioreactor inoculated with subseafloor sediment | place: Japan: off Shimokita Peninsula | collected 2006-08 | reverse complement strand
ACTGGTGAAGATATAGACAGTGAGTTTTTTAATGGTGAAAGCTACATTAAAACTGAGTTAAAACGCATTGATAATATCTGCCGTGATTTCCGACAAAATGAAGTGGCTAAAATGGATAAGCGTCTTTTTGATGCCATTACTGAAATTCAAGCAAACTTAGGTCATAAAGGCCAAGTGCGTATCATTTCAGGTTATCGCTCTCCGGCAACCAATAAGATGTTACAAAAGAAAGGTGGCGTGGCAACCAAGAGCTATCACATGAAAGGTCAAGCGATAGATTTTAACCTAGAAGGCGTGTCTTTATCCAAAGTGCGCAAAGCAGCCATCGATTTACAACTAGGTGGTGTTGGTTATTACCCTAAAAGTAATTTTGTTCATATTGATACAGGCCCCGTTCGGCGCTGGTAATATGGCCTATTCATGCTTGAGTGCGAGGGATAACTCTCTCGCTTTATACGCTTTTTTATGATGTTATTTTCTTTATTCTCTCAATATATTTAATGTTTCTTCGCCTCTTTAAGCCTTCGATATAACTACTCTTCATTCCCTTTTGGCAGTAACCATGGCATTCTTGCCCCTAGTTTTTATGTTATGCCAATCTCGACAAGTACTTATCAAGAATGGTATCAGTTTAGGAAAAGAGGACGTATGAGTCTCCAGTTTGAAATTGTTCCTGTTACCCCATTCCAACAGAATTGTTCTATTGTTTGGTGCGATGAAACTAAAGACGCGGCGATTGTGGATCCAGGTGGCGATATCCACCTTCTTAAAGCAAAAATTCAGCAGCTTGGTTTGGATGTGACACAACTGTTGTTGACCCATGGTCATCTCGATCATGTTGGCGGTACTGCACCATTAGCCGCTGAATTAGATGTTCCTATTATTGGTCCTCATAAAGATGATGCATTCTGGCTTGAAGGTTTACCTCGCCAGAGTGAGATGTTTGGTTTCCCGTTAACTGAAGCTTTTGCACCAACTCAGTGGCTAGCTGAAGGCGATGAAATTACGATTGGTAATCAGAAGCTTCAGGTTATTCACACACCAGGCCATACCCCAGGTCATGTTATTTTGTTTAATGATGATGCAAAAGTGGCATTTGTGGGTGATGTGCTGTTTAAAGGTGGCGTAGGGCGTACAGATTTCCCTCAAGGTGATTACCAAACATTGATCGATTCCATCAAAGGCAAACTGTGGCCGCTTGGTAATGATGTGACTTTTGTTCCGGGTCATGGGCCGTTGTCTACTTTTGGTAATGAGCGTGTATCTAACCCGTTTGTTGCTGATGAGATGCCATTGTATTAAGCAATGTAGGTAGCACCTAAAAATAAGGAGATGAGCCTATAGAGTCTCCTTATTTTCGTAAGATCTGATTCATCGTATGTGTAGCCGTGTTACTTATCCTCAGTGAAAGTGTGATTACTTTCACGCTTTTCTGACAAAACATCTAGAACTAGGAATTATTCCTAATTGTTTTAGGTAGCCTTCTCAAGCCAGCCCTCTTCGTACTCTTTAAAATTCTCACCATATCTGGTTCATCATTGCTTTTGGCTTTTGTTATAGAACACTTTCCCCCCGATATGTGTTCTGTTTTGAATTTGCCACCGCTGGACAAATAATAATTATTCTTGCCCTGATGATATCCAGCGATTCTGCTTACTGAATGCTACGTAATATTCATAACATTCAGTAAGCAGGCTTATTTTGAGTTAATTTGTAGAGGGTTTCGCATGTTTAAATTGTTGGAACAGGTCAGAAAGCCGACCTTAGATCTGCCTGTAGATGAACGCCGTAAAATGTGGTTTAAACCATTTATTCAATCATACTTGGTTGTATTTATTGGCTACATGGCAATGTATTTAATTCGTAAGAACTTTAACGTTGCCCAAAATGACATGATCTCTACATATGGTCTGTCGATGACAGAGCTTGGTTTAATTGGTCTTGGCTTCTCAATTACTTACGGCATCGGTAAAACTGCTGTTTCTTATTACGCTGACGGAAAGAATACAAAACAATTTCTTCCATTCATGTTGATTCTGTCAGGTATCGCAATGCTGGGCTTCAGTGTCAGCATGGGCGGTTCAGGTGTTAGTTTATTCTTGATGATTGCCTTCTATGGCTTAAGCGGCTTTTTCCAAAGTACGGGTGGTCCTTCAAGTTATTCTACAATCACTAAATGGACACCGCGTAACAAGCGTGGATCGTACCTTGGCCTGTGGAACATGTCTCACAACGTGGGTGGTGCGGCAGCTGCTGGTGTTGCGCTGTTTGGTTCGAACTACCTGTTCGGCGGTCACGTTATTGGTATGTTCGTCTTCCCGTCTATCATTGCAATTGTCATTGGTTTTATTGGTCTACGTTATGGTAACGATTCACCTGAAGCTTATGGTCTAGGTACTGCTGAAGAATTATTTGGTGAAGAGGCGAGTGTTGAAGATCTAGAAGCTGAAGAAAACCAGATGACGAAGCGCGAAATATTCATGGAATACGTGCTGAAAAATAAAGTGATTTGGCTACTTTGTTTCGCGAATATCTTCTTATACGTGGTACGTATTGGTATCGATCAATGGTCTACGGTATATGCTTATCAAGAATTGGGTTTATCGAAAGAAACGGCAATCACAGGCTTTACCTTATTTGAAGTAGGTGCGTTAGTCGGTACGTTAATGTGGGGTTACTTATCTGACTTGGCAAACGGTCGCCGTGCAATCGTTGCCTGTGTTTCATTAGTGCTTATTATTTTCACTCTTGAGTTTTACCAGCATGCAACGAACGAATACATGTACCTTGGTTCATTATTCGCTCTTGGTTTCTTAGTATTTGGTCCTCAGTTATTAATCGGTGTTGCTGCTGTAGGCTTTGTACCGAAAAAAGCAATCAGTGTTGCTGATGGTGTAAAAGGCACGTTTGCATACCTAATTGGTGATAGCTTTGCAAAATTAGGCTTAGGTATGATTGCTGATGGCACGCCTATTTTTGGTCTAACAGGTTGGAAGGGTACATTTGCCGCTTTAGATACGTCAGCTGCAATTTGTATCGTATTATTACTTTTCGTAGCAATCGCTGAAGAGAAAAAAATTCGACGTGAAAAACGACTTCTAAAACAGCTAGCAACAGACGCTGCATAATATTAAATAATACATATACAGAAGCCACCTAAAAGGGTGGCTTTTTTGTATTGGGCCATTTTTATATTTAAATCTAAATGGCGAATGACGGTGAAGAACAACCAAAAATAAAACCGTGAAATATCATGTTGGTTGTTCTGTTGCATTTTTTCTACCTTGCTTGCGATGTAAGATGAAGGTAGTTTAGCCTCCTTTTTCATTTTCTTGGGTATCTTCAGATGATCAAAGTTGCATTGGTTGATGATCACATTATTGTCCGTTCAGGATTTGCTCAACTCTTATCAATGGAAGCTGATATAAATGTTGTTGGTGAGTTCGGTTCTGCTTTAGAAGCGCGCAAAGGTTTACCGGGTTCAGACGCTGATGTGTGTATTCTTGATATCTCTATGCCTGATGAAAGTGGCCTTTCATTATTAGCCGATCTTCCTTCTGGTATATCTTGTATTATGCTGAGTGTGCATGATTCAGCAGCCATTGTTGAAAAAGCGCTAGAGTCGGGCGCGCGAGGATATTTAACCAAGCGATGTAGTCCTGATGAACTCGTACAAGCGGTTCGAACGGTGGCGAGCGGGGGGTGCTATTTAACGCCCGATCTTACCATGAAACTGGTGACCCCCAACCGCAGTCGACAACCCATAGAGCAACTGACCAAACGTGAACGTCAGATAGGTGAAATGCTAGCACTAGGTTTAGATGTTAAAACCGTTGCTGTTCGCCTAGGTTTAAGTCATAAAACGGTTCATGTACATCGTGCTAATGCCATGGATAAGTTAAATGTCAAAAACAATGTAGAGCTTGCGAAATGCTTCGAGAGTGAAACAGTGTAATGCGCAATTTTGGCATAACATCTTTATGTGGCTGGTTACTGATATCTTGTAGCTGGTTTTGCTTATGGGTGCTTTCCTATTATTTCATCATGGAACCAGAGCTTGCGATTTTACTTTTTCCTTTTGCTCTGCGCCTTGGCACCGTGTTACATACCCCCAAACGTTATTGGTTGGCGGTTTACGGTGCCGAATGGTGGCTAATGGTGTCATTGGCTATTTTACTTGAACAGTCGCAATGGCTATCAGTGATTGTGGCCAGCGTGATAAGTGTGCCGATTATTTGGTTTGCACAACAATATTATTATGGCTCTCAATGGCGTCGGTTGTGCGTTATGGGCGCGGTCATTTTGTCAACGGCACTATTGAATGTATTAGTATTTAGTTCACAAATACTTAGTTTACAAATACCTAGCTTACAGGTGCTGGGTGCACAAGACCCCGTATTGAACACTGCACCACTGTATTCATTATGGATGGTATTTCTTGTAAGCGTGACTGGCGGTCTAATGCTGGTGCCAAGCTGCTATTTAATCTGGAGCTATTTGTTCCAGAAATCGTGGATCCCCTTAACGGTTAATCTTGTATCTAAACCCATTGAGCTAAGAAGCAGACACGTGGTTATCTATGTTGTGTTGTTTGCATTAAGTATTGCCGCTCAAGTGGGGTTACCCGAAGAATTACGTCGCTTTGCGCCATTTTGTTTAGCCATACCTATTATTTTGCTCGCTTTTCGTTACGGATGGCAGGGAGCATTATTGGGTACATTACTGAACAGTGTCGCCTTAATCGCCGCCCGTAGTGGCGTGAGTAATATGGAAATCACAGACCTGTTATTATCACTTTCTGCGCAAAGTTTAACGGGAATATTGCTGGGTATGGGTATTCAACGCCAGCGTGAATTGAATCAAAAACTCAGACATGAGCTAAATCGTAACCACAATTTATCCCGCCAGTTAGTAAAAGCTGAAGAGTCCGTGCGTCGAGATATCGCCCGAGAGCTACATGATGAAATAGGGCAAAATATTACCGCTATTCGTACTCAAGCCAGCATTTTAAAGCGGGTTGAAAATACCCCGATGGGTGAGAGTTGCGCATCAACCATTGAAAGCCTGTCATTGAATATTTATGACACCACTAAAGGGTTATTAACGCAGCTACGGCCTAAAACGTTAGACGACCTTGGTTTAGAGGAGGCAATTCACCAGCTAGTGCGCGAGTTAGAGTGCGAAGCAAATGGGATTTCGACAACCATTATTTGGAATGAACCGACGGATGTTGATTTAGATTTAAGCGATGCGACCAGCGTAACACTCTATCGAATTTGCCAAGAAGCGTTAAATAATATGGTGAAATATGCACAAGCGACTGAAGCCAGAATCACAGTAACCTTCGAGCAAGATGTCTACTTAACCGTAAAAGACAATGGTGTGGGGTTTAAACCTGAAGAGACGTTACGTGGTTTTGGTTTACGTGGAATGAAAGAAAGGGTGCAAGCCTTAGGAGGGGAATTTACCCTTAGTAGTGATTCAGGCACCCAACAGCCCGGTACAGCATTACATGTTGTATTACCCAAGCTTTAAATCATGAACGTTCAATACGTTTCTTATGACACATTATTTATTTTCCAAATGAAGACCTGAATATATGATCGGTTTTTTAAAGTCGGAACAGCATGTACTGCCAGTGAAAGATCCAAAGCAAATTGATGAGCTTTATAAATACTGGCGCTTTCATATTATGTTTACCATGTATGCGGGTTATGCTTTGTTTTACTTCACTCGCAAAAGCTTTAATTACGCGATGCCAGCAATGATCGCTGATTTAGGGCTCGATAAGTCAGATATTGGCTTAATGGGTACACTCTTTTATATTACTTACGGTGTTTCTAAGTTTCTATCTGGCATCGTGTCTGATCGGTCAAACCCCCGCTATTTTATGGGAATAGGATTGGTCATGACGGGTATCGTGAATATTCTTTTTGGCTTTTCTAGCTCTATCGTTATGTTCACCTTATTGTGGATGGTTAATGCGTGGTTTCAAGGGTGGGGCTGGCCCTCTTGTTCCAAATTGCTGACAACCTGGTATTCCCGTTCAGAACGTGGCTTTTGGTGGTCTTTATGGAATACCGCACATAATGTAGGAGGGGCGTTGATCCCTTTACTTGTGGGTGTTGTAACGCTGCATTACGGCTGGCGATATGGGTTTATTATTCCCGGTATCTTAGCGGTTTTTGTGGGACTATTTCTTTGTTGGCGCTTGCGTGATAAACCTGTGACATTGGGGTTGCCGACTGTCGGGCATTGGCGTAACGATACGCTAGAGTTAGCGCAAGAAAATGAAGGATTAGGCTTAACTAGCACAGAAATATTAAAGAAATACGTCTTAAATAATAAGTACATTTGGTTACTCGCTTTTAGCTATGTTCTTGTTTATATCGTGCGAACCGCTATCAATGATTGGGGTAACCTCTACCTGACTGAACAACATCATTACAGTCTAATCACCGCGAATGCTGCTTTGTCGTTATTCGAAGTTGGTGGTTTTGTTGGTTCTTTAGTTGCAGGCTGGGGCTCAGATAAATTATTTGATGGAAACCGTGGTCCCATGAACCTGATTTTTGCCATTGGGATCTTTTTATCGGTTGCGGCTTTGTGGTTAATGCCTCTGACTGGGTTTGTGCTTCAAGCGGGATGTTTCTTTGCAATAGGCTTTTTTGTTTTCGGACCTCAGATGTTGATCGGTATGGCTGCTGCGGAATGCTCACATAAAGACTCTGTAGGCGCTGCTACAGGCTTTGTTGGCCTTTTTGCTTATATGGGGGCGGCTTTAGCTGGGTATCCTCTGGCGTTAGTTATGGAGCAATACCATTGGGCTGGCTTTTTTACGGTTATTTCATGTGCCGCAGCAGTAGTCGGGTTACTGTTGTTACCGTTCTTAAAAGCACAAACGTCAGATGTAAGTGCTGCAGCTATACCCAAATATAGATAGTGTGATTAGCGAGAGTGCGCAATATATTGCCGCGTCAGACCAATAAAATCATTTATTGGTCTATCGAGTACGTCTTCTGAAATAAAAAAATCGTAACCAAGTAATTCACGGTTGTATCGCATCCTATTTGCCAACATGGCTAGCAATCCCTTCATTCTTTTACCGCTGGAAGTAATGTAATGGGTATCATCAAAAAGCATATCTTCGATTTCATGGGGTGGGGGCGTTAATTGCTTGTACGCCAATATCAATAGCCCTCGCTGCTCTATTAGTATTTCACTGGCGATCCGAGGGCAAATTGTATTTAAAAATTCGTCGTAATCTTTAATTTTCACCCCCGCCCATGGCAAGGCTTGATGCCAACCTTCTTTTGAAATAGTTGCAGGACCAATTTCGCTAATATTCTGCCACCTTGTTACCCATCCACCCGTTGGGCTATGGTATTGCAAATGCATAAAAGTAAGGGTGAAAGACAGTTCGGTATCATTAGCTTGTTTGAACGCGATGATAAGAAGTGTGATGCAGATGATAAGAATAATGGCTATAGCGGCACCATTGGCTTGTGGAAATAAAAACACACCAACACCAAGCAGCATTAATGCCACAAGGCTAAATATCATCAAGTATGCCCCTGATTTAGGAACTGGTGGTTTTATATATACCGTATTCAATCGCGTTCTCTTATCTTTGAATCAGAGTTTTTAAAGTAGCCGATATCATGTATTTAGGGGTTATACGATTAAAATAACCACTTTAAATAGTATGGTGTAATCTTGGCATATCTGCCTAATTGAACCGAACCTCAATTACAGATGAAATATTTCGAGAAATAACCTCTAAAGCAAGTAAACTATGCAACAGGTCGATTAATAGGCTGTTCATCTTCATTCTTATCGTATTAATTAACCATTTCACAATGGTTTACCCTATTTTATTATCATTTTTACAACAGAAAAACATCACAACAGTAGGAATGATTTTGTCACTAATTGAGCGATCTTTTTGTTAAAAGTGAGAACTTCTCTTCTATTTTTGAGTAAAGTCAGACTTTGTTGCATGTTAAATAACCGTTTGCTGGCATTCCTCTAACATACTTGGTATAACACGCGCTTACTTTTTCCCGCTGGAACAGTGGTGACTGAAAGTAGTGCAACGGAGTAGGAAATTTAATGAGAATCTCTCACAAACGTAAAGTTCAGCTTAAGTTACAAAAGCGTATTAAAGCGACTGTAGCGGTAGCAAAGCCAACAGCTGAGAAAGTTGTTGTAAAAAAAGCATCAACTGCAGAAACAGTTAAAGCTGCTGTACCAGCGTCAAAAGTTGTTGAAGAGCAAAAGCCAGTTGAAGCTACAGCACCTGCTGCGGCTCAAGTGTCTTTAACTCCAAAGCAGAAACAAGTGCTGGATATTGTTGTTAGCAATCCAGAAGGTCTAAATCCGAAAGGTATTGGTCTTCAGGCTGGCCAAGAAGATGCGAAAGCGGCTTCATGGGCCACTGGTGCGCTTAAAAAACTAGCTGAAGAAGGCTTAGTTGAGCGTATCCAATTAGCAGGTAATAAAGTGCTTTATAAAGCGGCTTAATTATAGCTAAACCCGCTTCTTAATTTTAAGAAGCGGGTGTCCCCACTCTTTTTTAACCTCAAAATTCCAATCTTTTTTCATTATTCTTACTTATAAGACTTTGGCATAATCCCTGTGCTTGTTATCCTTATTCATCCCTTCTATCACGCGGTTTACCTCGTTATTTCTTACTAATAAGAATTCTATTCATTTCCTTGTTTTATTGATTGATACCTTTAGCTATGTCACAAATATGACTATTTTTTGTCTCTCTGCTATAACTATTGATAACGAAGTGAAATTTATCAGGTACCTAGCTATGACACTCGGAGGCAATCTTTTATGACAATGATAAGTGCTAGAGAATTTTCTGACTGGCTTCGTAATCGTTTTGCTGAAGATGAGCAAGGGGTATGTTTAACGCGTGATGATATTAATCAATTGACGGGAAGGCAGAGCTTCTCGCTTGGATTTGTTCATGATATTCATTACGAGTTAATGAGACATGGCATGGCGTTTGTTACAGATACAACACGTGAAACTTTTTATTTAGTTCCTATATCAACAAAACCTTGGCGAGCACAATTAGAGACTCAGTATGAAAGGGAACTTTTTTGTAATGTGCTACCTTTAGGTAAATCTGGCTAATGTGCGCAGCAGTCGCATCAACAAAACGATTATAATAAAGCAGTTAGGTTATTCGTAAAAATGTAAAAAAGGCGCTGATTAGCGCCTTTTTTTATTTGCCCAATTATTTAGAGTAATAGAGAGCTCTTAAAGTACTGCTGCAATACCTTTACATAATGGCAGCATGTTGTTCTTTGTCATGCCAGCAACACTAATGCGGCCAGAACCAACAATGTAAATGCCAAACTCTTCTTTTAGGCGATTTACTTGGTCTTTGTTTAGACCAGAAAACGAAAACATACCGTTCTGACGTTCAATAAAGCTGAAGTCAGCATCAACGCCACAGTCTTTTAATGTTTGAACAAAAAGCGTGCGCATTTCTTGAATACGATCACGCATATCGGCGACTTCTTGCTCCCACTCATTACGCAATGCTTCATCATTTAGAATCTGGGTAACAATTGCAGCACCGTGCGCCGGCGGGTTCGAGTAAATAACACGAGCAATACTTTTCACTTGGCTAAATGCTGTTGCAGCTTGCTCTGCAGTCGTACCCACAAGAGTGAATGCGCCAACACGTTCGTTGTATAGACCGAAGTTTTTAGAGAAAGAGCTCGCGACTAATAGCTCTGAGCATTGCTCGGCGAAAATACGCAGGCCTTGTGCGTCTTCTTCAACGCCCACTGCGAAACCTTGATATGCAAAGTCGAACATTGGCAGTAACTTTTTCTCTACACACAACGCCGCTAGCTGGTGCCACTGAGCTTCAACAGGGTCGATACCTGTTGGGTTGTGGCAGCAACCGTGTAGTAAAACAATATCGCCTTCATTTGCGTTTGCAAGATCAGCTAAAGCAGCATCAAAATCGATGTCTTTAGTTTCTGCATTGTAATAAGAGTAAGAAGCCGTTTCTAAACCTGCAGCCGCGAATACACCGATGTGGTTAGCCCATGTTGGGTTACTGATCCATACTTTCACATCGCCTAGTTGGCGTTTAATAAACTCGGCAGCAACACGTAGTGCGCCTGTACCACCTGGAGCTTGTGCTGTTTGAGCTCGTTTGTCTGAAATAATAGTAGCGTTAGCACCAAATAATAACTGCTGAACGGCAAGACCGTACTCTGCTGTGCCTGGAATGCCTAAGTACGACTTAGTCGTTTCTTTTTCCAGCAAAATAGCTTCTGCTTTTTTTACTGTAGCAAGTACTGGCGTGTTTCCTGACTCGTCTTTATAGATACCTACACCCAAGTTAATTTTCTCTGGGCGAGTATCATTTTTAAACTCATCAGTTAAGCCAAGAATAGGGTCGGCAGGCGCTGCAGTGATTTTTTCAAACATTAGTGGTCATCCATGCTAAGAAATAATTTGTTTAGTAGTCTATTTATACCCTTTGCAGTGGATTGTTGACAAGAAATTGTAACAATTTGGCGGTAAAAAAAATCTGTAGCACGCCTTAGTTAAAACTTTTGTTTAACGTTTACTACATATGGTCAATATATCCCCTCACCTTAATTGTTGAAATTTTACCACTTAAGTGGGTGTTTAACGGTCAATCTGATGAAGAATCACATTAATGTAGTTATTTAACCAAAATAATTACAGCTGCAACTTGTTGATGTGAGACTGATCACGGTTGGTAGGGCTGCGTATATCATAGGATTGCATCCCGAAAGAAGTCGTTCTAATGCAATGATTTTTATCAGGTTATGTATCCAAAGTATAAAAAAGCTTTGTTTACTGTTAGATCACGGCTTAAGTGAATATTAAGAGTGATTAGATTGAAAGGAATGCTCCAATTCTCCTAAGTGATTTTCGAAAAGCAAAAGACGATCATTTAATAGAATTGGAATTACTTCGGGAAAGAGAAATGGAAAAGCCACGCCTATCTTTTTGGCAAATATGGAATATGAGCTTTGGATTCATGGGGATTCAATTCGGTTTTGGTTTACAAAATGCCAATGTCAGTCGAATTTTCGAAACCCTTGGTGCGAGTATTGATCAAATCCCTATCTTATGGATTGCGGCACCACTTACAGGCTTACTTGTACAACCTATTATTGGTTACTTTAGTGATCGAACCTGGACGCCGTTAGGGCGTCGACGTCCATATTTCTTATTTGGTGCAATAGCATCATCGCTAGCGCTAGTCGTTATGCCGTATTCACCTTATCTTTGGGTCGCGGCTGGTATGTTGTGGATCTTAGATGCCTCAATTAACGTGTCGATGGAACCGTTCCGAGCGTTAGTTGCTGATAATCTACCATCCGATCAACGTACAGAAGGCTTTGCGGTTCAAACCTTCTTTATTGGTGTGGGTTCTGTTATTGCTTCTGCAATGCCATATGTGCTGAGTAACGTATTCAATGTTGCAAATACAGCACCTGTTGGTGAAGTACCACCGTCTGTTAAAATCTCGTTCATTTGTGGTGCAGTGGTGTTCCTAGGTTCTATCTTATGGACGGTTTATCGTACCAAAGAATATTCACCGAAAGAATTAGCAGTATTCAACGGTGAAGATATTTCGGATGTGAAAATGGCATCTGAACCAGAAGAAAAAGCAAGTATGAAAGAGATTCTGACTGATCTCCGTGCCATGCCTAAAACCATGATGCAACTAGCCATGGTGCAATTCTTCTCTTGGTTTGCTTTATTTGCAATGTGGATTTACACCACCTCAGCGGTAACCTCTCAAATTTTTGGTGCGACAGATAGCAGCTCTGCACTTTATAACGAAGGTGCTGACTGGGTGGGGTTATGTTTCGCGGCTTATAACGGTATTTCTGCGCTAGCTGCCTTTGCACTGCCGTGGCTTGCAAGACGTACAAGCCGTAAGTTTGTACATAGCCTGAGCTTAATTATTGGTGGTATCAGCTTAGCAACGGTGTCTTTAGTTGAATCACCTAATATGTTAATGCTAAATATGGTGGGAATAGGGTTAGCGTGGGCAAGTATTCTATGTATGCCTTATGCGATTCTTGCTGGTGCGTTGCCTGCAAAGAAAATGGGGTTCTACATGGGAGTATTTAACTTCTTTATCGTATTACCTCAAATTCTAGCTGCTGGTATTCTGGGCTTCTTTACTCGCTGGGCATTTAACGGTGACACCATGATGGCAATCGTCTTAGGTGGGGCATCAATGGTATTTGCAGGTATGTTGGTTGTTTTCGTGAAAGATGAAGATGAGCCAAATAAAATACCGTCAGCAACCCAGCGTAGTTCAACGCTGAAGTCGCAAGCTACAACGGCTTAAATTATCTCGCTATAACATTCAAACAAGCCGACGATTCGTCGGCTTGTCTATTTCTAAGCATCTAAGCATCTAAGCACGTTCGGTGTTGTGAATACTCAGTTTGAGAAGCGCTGGCTCAGAATTGACTGAAGTCAGGCGCGCGTTTCTCAAGGAATGCCGAAATGGCTTCTTTTGCCTCCGGTTGAGCTAATAAATCAAACAACAGCTGATTTTCTATTTCAATACAGGCTAATAATGGCTCGATTGATGATGCGTTTAATAAGGCTTTCGTATTGCGCATGGCATTAGGAGGAAGACTCGCTAATTGTTTGACGTAGGTTTGCGCTGTGTTGAATGGGCTATCAACCACTTGGTTAACGAAACCGAGGCTCTCGGCTTCACTTGCCATCATTGGCTCACCCATCATGAGCATTGCCTTGGCTTTTCTTGTGCCAATGATTTTTTCGAGCTGAATGCTAGAAGCAAACTCAGGGCATAAGCCCAAGGGCGTAAATGGGGTCTGAAAGCGAGTGTGAGGTGAGCAAAACACAAAATCGCAATATTGGAGTAGGGTAGTTCCAATACCGATAGCTGCGCCATTCACGGCTGCTACAATGGGCTTACGGCAGTTGAGTAGGGCAACCATAAAGCGTTCAACCTGTTGGCGGCTGTCGCTATTGTTTAAAGTACCCTGAGACATGTGTAAAAAATCATGCATGTCATTGCCGCTACAGAATATTTCGGTTGTGTGGGTTAATAATATTGCCCGTACGCTATCATCGTTATTAGCCTCAATGAGTATATTCGCTAAGCTTGTGTACATGTCGATATTGAGTGCGTTTTTAGCATTAGGGCGATCAATTGAAATAGTGTAAATATGTTGGTCATGTTGAACGCTAATAAAGTCAGACATAGTAAGCTTCCATTCTATAATTTATTTTCCCTTCACCATTTTGGCACAAATTCAAACATACGTTTAACTTTATATTTACAAGTGGCGCATTTTATTTTCGGTTTTAGCTTTTTATTGTGTTGTGCGGTATGTGAGCGACTATTATTATTCTGGTTGAAGTACCTACATCGATAACGCTACCTCAGTCAGGTATTGACGCGATCAATAAGCTGTAATACGTCTTTCTTATCGATTAATTTTATAATTTAATCGATGGAAGACGAGAAAGTGGTGAGGTTGTGGTGAAATCTGTTAAAATACTCGGCTACTAACTTTGCAGTGGATCATTGTGATGCTGCTGCCATTGAACTAGGACATATTTGTGACCAATAACGATATCTTGCGCCGTATTCGCTTTACCTTTGATTTTAACGACAGCAAGATGATTGAAATCTTCGGCGCTGCTGAACTTGAAGTGACGCGCGAGCAGGTCAGCAATTGGTTGAAGAAAGATGATGATTCAGATTTTGTAAAAATTCGTGATATTGAATTAGCAACTTTCTTAAATGGTTTGATCAATGTTAAGCGTGGTAAAAAAGAAGGTCCTCAAGTTGAACCTGAAAAACGCCTAACAAATAACATGGTTTTCATGAAGCTGCGTATTGCCTTGAACCTTAAGGCTGAAGATATCGTTGATATCTTAAAGCTTTCAGGGTTTGATGTAAGTAAGCATGAGCTTAGCTCGTTCTTCCGCAAGCCAGACAACAAGCATTACCGCGAATGTAAAGATCAAATTCTACGTAACTTCTTACAAGGTATTCAGCTAGATATTCGCCCAGAATCAGCTGAATAAAGAGAAAGTAAATACGTAAGTATTACAGATAAAGAAAAGGCTACCTATTATGGGTAGCCTTTTTTGTATCCGCGTGTTGTGGCGACTGTTTGAATGTTTTTTTGTTAATACCACCAATGGCGACAAGCGGTAATTTACTGGTTTTAACAGCTTTGGTTAAGCCATCGATTCCCCACGCATAGACGGTGTCGGTTTTGGTTGGCGTCGGGAAGATGGTATGACCTTTTAGTGACATCCGTCTTCAACAAGATTAATGCGAATGTATTCTCGTAATAAAGCTTCATCAAGATGGTAGAGCGTATCCAATAGGTTTACTTGTAAGCTACCTGGTCCTGCTGCATCACGAGCTGCTATCTCCCCTGCAATACCCAGTACAGCGGTTGCAGCTAAGCCTGTAGGCTCTCCAATAGCGGCGAATGCGCCAGTAAGAGCAGTATGAGAGCAGCCCATACCTGTTACGTAAGGCATCATCTCATGGCCGTTGTTAAGCGCAATGGTTGCTGTTGTGGTAACAATATAATCTGTTGCACCAGAGATCACGACGCTACAGTTATTTTGTGTCGCAAGGTGGTGTGCCGCGTGAACGGCCTTATCGCTGCTATCGAGTGAATCTACGCCTTTCGATTGAGCCTGTTCGCCTGCAAGAGCAATAATTTCAGATGCATTACCACGAATAGTCAATTGATCGGCTAATGCCACAATCTGCCGTGCGGTATTAGTACGTAGCACACTTGCCCCACAACCGACAGGATCGAGTATGACTGGCTTATTATTGGCGTTGGCTTGTTCTACCGCGTAGATCATACGAGGAATCCAGACTGAGTCTAAGGTACCAATATTGATCACTAAACTGCCTGCAAAGCTCATCATCTCTGCCATTTCTTCTTGGCTATGCGCCATGATTGGAGAGGCACCAATCGCTAGCAGAGCATTGGCGGTATTATTCATGACGACGTAATTAGTAATGTTGACCACGAGTGGCTTTTGTTGGCGCAGCGTATTTAATGCATCGCAGATAGACTGCGTGTAATCGAGATCGCACTTTTTCATGCATCCATTCCTTTTTGTTTATTACTAGCCAGTGTTTATTACTAACCCGCGTATAACAGCTACAAAAAAGGCTACCAGAAGGCAGCCTTTTAATTTACGTTAGTTGCAATTTCAAATTAGAAGTTTGCAGAACGTGGTGCGCGTGGGAACGGAATTACGTCACGGATGTTTTGCATACCAGTAACGTAAGTAACCAAACGCTCAAAACCTAGACCAAAGCCTGAGTGAGGCACGGTGCCGTAACGACGTAGGTCGCGGTACCATTCGATGTGGCTTGCATCGATACCCATTTCAGCAATACGCTTATCTAGAAGGTTTAAACGCTCTTCACGCTGAGAACCACCGATAATCTCACCGATGCCTGGTGCTAGAACGTCCATAGCAGCAACCGTTTTACCGTCGTCATTCATACGCATGTAGAATGCTTTGATATCTTTCGGGTAGTTTTTAACAACTACAGGTGCTTTGAAGTGCTCTTCTGCAAGGTAGCGTTCGTGTTCAGAAGACATATCAATGCCCCATTCAACATC
>SWCB01009439.1_pt1 | contig 15687 bp, 9 predicted proteins | sample 4692901 | NCBI WGS metagenome assembly SWCB01 (sample SAMN10267276, study PRJNA491770) | bioreactor metagenome | isolation source: DHS bioreactor inoculated with subseafloor sediment | place: Japan: off Shimokita Peninsula | collected 2006-08 | reverse complement strand
CTGCTCTCCGAGAAGGGTGCTTGAGGAAGCCGGGCAGTTGGCAGAGCGAGTCCCGGCGCGCCGGGATTAACCGCTAGGTTCTTGGTTCGAGTCCAAGCGGGGGAGTTTGACCCGCGATGAGGGCCCATTCTGGGCGTACATCCTTCAGAACCCGCAAAAGCGGTTCTACATCGGCTCAACCGAGAATCTTGCCCGGCGGGTCAGGGAACACAACGATCCCACTGCTGACGCCTCGAAATACACCCCCAAGAACGGCCCCTGGACGCTCGTCTGGAGCGAGCCTCACCCGACGCGCGCAGCCGCCATGGCCCGCGAGCGCCAAATCAAGTCGATGAAGTCGAGCCGCTGGATTCGAGAGAATCTGCTCTCCGAGAAGGGTGGTTGAGGAAGCGCGGCAGTGGCAGAGCGAGTCCAGGCGCGCCGGGACTCGTCGGGACCGGGATGAACCCCGATTGAGATCGGGACACTTGGGGAGCATGGTCCGCTGAAGGCGGAAGTCCAAGCGGGGGAGTTTGACCCGCCGCCGAGAACTCGCGGCGGTGCTTGGGCTAACTCCGGGGGGCAGCAGCAAGACTCAGATGAGAATCGCGGGGCCGAACGCTCCTGGGATCCCGAGCCCGCCTCGACGTCCTGCTGCACGCCTCAACGGGAGTCGTGACCACCCCGCTTGCATGGATCGCTGGATCTCCCGATGCGAACGGCACAGCGCCGCTGAGTACTCCCGCGGAGCGGCGGATGGCTACTTGTGCTGAGCCGACCGGCAGGCAGCCGATCTGGAGAACAACGGGGCAACTTGTGTGGGTCCCGTTCCTTTCCCGGCCGCCCGGCCCTCCGAGAAGGAGTCTCCCGTGGCTCATTTGCTCAGATCTCGCCCATCGTGGCAGCGCCGCTGCGCCGAACCGTTCGCCTTCGAGCCTCTCGAGGCCAGACGCCTGCTGGATGCCATCCATTGGACAGGCGACGGGGATGGGCTGTACTGGAACGACCCGGCGAACTGGGATCTGGGACGCCTACCGGCACCCTCCGACGATGTCCACATCGAGGTGTCAGGGGCGTACGTCTCGACAAACTGGGGCACGCTGATCAACGAAGAGGGTAGCTTCACTCTTCGAGACGCAACGCTGCGCACGCCAGGATCCCTGTCCGTAAGGGGGGACACGACCATCTCGAACGCCACTCTCCTGACCCCGTCTGGGATGTCTTTCGGGAGGGGGAACGTCCTACTCTCGAACGTTCACATCGACGGCCCCATCACTCTCGCTCTCCACAGTACATTCGCCATCGAGCAAGTGGACTTCGACAGCGGAGCATCAGATGTCCACTTCTATGAGGATGCCGCGGGCACGGTCACTGACTGCACCGGGCGTCTGAGACTGCATATCGCCTCGGAGCAGGTGACTATCCGCAACAACAAGCTTCTCTCGGTGACGCTCGAGTCCGCTGCGGCTGAGATCAGCGGCAACACGCTCAATACCGAGTTTCCATTCGAGCTGCGAGACCCTCACATCGAGCTCCCTTTCATCTTGGGAAACACATATGTACACGTCCGGCCAGGCATCAAGGTCGACGGCGTCATCGACGGCGTCCTCACATACGGCGTCGTGGATGGAGAGCTCGACCGCTACCTGTTGACGTCTGATTCTGTCATCAACGGCGCCTTGACAGTTGCGCCGGGCGTCACCTTCAACGGATACGCAAACGTCCACGGCAGCCTCACTCTCGATCACTGCCTGCTCGGTTCCTCGCACATCGAAGTACTCGATGGCGGGGATGTGCACATCTCCAACACGCAGATGTTCGACACGGTCCGCATCCACACCAATCCGGGCGCCAACACCAGCATCATCGACTCGCAGTCGAGCGACACATTGCTGCTGTGGAATCACGTAGGAGGCCACACGATTCTGGAAGGCCTCGACGCAGGCGACGACACCGCTTCACACATCGTCTATGAAGACGGTTCGACCGGGCGCATTGCCGACAGTCACGGCGCCTGGACGATCGAAGCTCACATGCCACTCGAGATCCAAGGGAGCGGCGTGGGTCACTTAATCATGACCGCTCAGGGCACCGTCTTGGACAGTACCCTCTCGAGCCTGGAGATTCACGGGCACGCACCTACCGTGAGCCGATGCACCTTCACCGGCGAGGTGCCGCTGCACTTCATCGATCCGGTCACGTTGGAAGCCACTTTTTCCGGAAACAACTACCAGGCGGCGGACCCGATCATCGAGATAGAAGGCGGGCTCCAGCAGTCGGCCGTACTGAACGCGTTCGAAGGCGCGGTCGCCACCTATCGAAGCCCGGAGGCGCTCCTTGTACCCATCGACATCGAGTTGACGGTGGCTCCCGCTACGAAGATCGTCAGCGGCTATTGGAAGATCAGAGGCGTGCTGAGTGCGGCAGGGGGCCGGTTTGGAGACGAGAACACCGCCGTGTCGGTGCTGTTGCTCACAGGTGCAAGCGCCGATCTCACCGGTTCCAGCTTTCGCGGCGGCAGCATCCATACCAATACGGACACGCACATCATTCTGAAAGGGATCAGCTTCGAGGACGAGACCAGAGTCAGTCTGTACTGGTGTACCGGCATCGTCGAGGGGAATCACGGCGATTGGCGCCTCACGCTCTGGGGAGAGTCGCCTGAGGTTCGTGGCAACACCCTCAGCTCCCTGATCATCAAGTCCGGCCAGAACCTGGTAATCAACAACGTCTTCACCAGCGACCGACCGCTGCACCTGAAGGGTCCGGAGCCGTTTCTCCCGAGGCTCGTCGACAACACCTACCTGACGGACGAACGAGTCGTGCTGATCGAGGGGGATTGGGACATCCCGGTGAAGCTCGGCTGGCTGGAAGGAATCTTCAACACCTATGAGTTGACCTACCATCTCTACGCCGACTCGCTCATCGTGGAACCCGGCGTGACGATCGTCGTGCCTGGGACTCTGTACTTCTCCGCAGGCGATCTCATCGCGCGCCAGATGACGTTCATCCGGACCGACACGATGCGCGGCGGCGAGACGTCGGTCAAAGGCGGCATTGTGATACAGGACTCGACCATTGTCGACGCCGGCAAGTTTGCGTTCTGGGGCCCAAGCCATATCCAGAACACGGTATTCGCCGCAGGCACCGAACTGTGGGCCCAGGGGAGTACGACTGGGATTGTCGAAGGCTGCGTCGGCGATTGGAGTCTTGTAAGCCACGGCGCGGGCGTGCTTGTCCGCAACAACCAGATGAACTCTGCAGAGCTTCGCAGTGGTGACGCGACGTTCACCAACAACACGGTCGGCTGGATCGCTCTCGGCGCCGCAAAGCTCGAGGTTGCCAACAACTTCATTACAGACTTGACGCCTCTGCGTGTGGTCGACGCCGGCTTCGACGCCGAGGGCGTTCACGACAACGTGTACAGCTCGAGTACGAACATCATTCGCATCAGCGGAGACATCGAGACGACGGCGACGCTACGCACGGTCGAAGATCGTTTCGACGTTTATGAGATCAACTCCGAATTGGATATTGAGGATGAAGGCGAGTTGACGGTCGGCGAGGGAGTCACTCTGCGCGTGGCGAACCACGGCCGGCTGGATATCGATGGACGCGTCGAAATCAACCAAGAGCGCCTGGAACTGCCCGGCGCAGATTCTTGTGTCGAGGGCTGGGGCCACTTCCTCCTGACTGGCGCCACGGTGATCGGCCCCGGGATGATCGCCGTTCGAACGGTGACAATCACAGGAACCGAGTTCCAGGGTGCCGTACAGGTTCAGTTGGCCAGCGGCGAGGTCGTCGGCAACTCCGGGAACTGGTCGGTGCACCTGGGCTACTGGTATGCGCCGCTCATCGAGAACAATACGCTGACGTCGGTGATCGTCGATGACGACAGCCAGGCTGAGGTGCGTGGCAACGTCATCACAGACCGCATGCCGATTCGGCTACTGCACCCCTCGTACAGCGTGACGGAGATCTTCGCGGGCAACACGTATACGGCGGACGAGCCCGTTCTCGGTATCGCCGGACATGCATACGAGATGCCGCAGGCGCCGGTCGATGGGGTGCTAAACGTCATGGAGATGATTGGGGACATCTGGCTCGGTCCCGGCGGCTCGCACGGGCTGCCCCTGGCGGCGTCGATGATACTGCGTGATCGTGTCGGATTCGAAATCGAAGTTGAGGATTACTTCGTCCTTGCCGGCGGCCGGATCGAGAGCCTGGCGCCGACCGGCACGCGGATCGTCGTTCTCGATGAGGGCGTCCTCAGCGGCGCTGGCGGCGTCATCAGCGGCCCCCTCGTGGTTGAAGCGGCGACCGGGGCCACCCTCGATCTCGGTGACGTTCACTTCGAGAATCAGCCCACGGTGGTTGTTGCGGAGGGTGCGACGGCGGCGCTCTATCGCACCAGCGGCGCCTGGACGCTGCACCTGCACAGCGACTCCACCTTGTCGGTCATCGACAATGACTTCGCCGCCGCGCAGATCGTACTCACCGGCGACGCGAACGCCACGGTGAATCTGAAGCACAACTGGTGGGGCACGATGGATCCCGCCCTGATCGCGGGACGAATCACGGATCACGCCGACGACCCCGATCGGCCAAGCGCCGACTTCTCGCCGTACCTCGATGGACCGGTAGCCACGTTCCCCTTCGTCGTGGGTCACGAGATCAACCACGGCCGGCAAGGACGCGGCTATCTCCAGCGCCTGCGCGTGGACTTCAATGAGGCAATCTCGGCGCCGCCGCTGGAGAACATAAGACTGGTGGGTGCCACGCACGGGGAGATCGACCTTGTGGAACTGGGCGCCCTCGCGGGGACCTACGGCGACCATCGTTCCTATCACCTCTCACTGCCGCAGCGCCAGTCACTTCCCGACGATGACTACGTCCTGATCGCTGACTCCTCCGACATCACCGACTCCCAAGGCAACCCGCTCGGCGGCGTGGCTGATGTCGATGTTGAACTGGTTCGGTTCCACAAGCTCAGCGGGGATGTCGATGGCGATCGGACCGTGGACGTCCGGGATCTTGGCTTGTTGCTCGCATCGTATGAAGTCGAACCGGGCGAACCGGGCTGGACGACCAATGCCGACTTCGACGGCGACGCAGCCGTCACGCTGATCGACCTCGGCATGCTGCTGGCCAACTTCAGCGTCCTGCTGCCGCTTTGCGCAAGATTGGGTGGTGATTCGAATGACCGACACGACGAGCACTGGCAGACGCAGAGCCACGAGACGGCGTCAAGAGAGACGGTCGCGCCGGTCCAGGTTCACTTGTACGCCGCCGCAGCCGCGGCGCAGCTGAACCCGAGCTGAATGCAAAAAAAAGAGAGCACGAGTTCTCGTGCTCTCTGCTCGTTATCTGATCGCTGGTTGGCCGTGAGCGCCCATCGGCCTGCCAGGCGCCGCTCCGTCAATCAATCGAAGCGATCCAGGTTCATGACTTTGTCCCAGGCGGCAACGAAGTCGTGCAGGAACTTCTCCTGGGAGTCGCCGCTGGCGTAGACCTCGGCCAGGGCCCGAAGCTGGGAGTTCGAGCCGAAGACGAGATCGGCACGAGTCCCCGTCCACTTGCGCTCGCCGGTGGCGCGGTCTCGGCCTTCGAACATCGTCTCTGACTCGTCGGTCGACTTCCAGGCAATGCCCATGCCGAGCAGGTTGACGAAGAAGTCGTTGCTCAGGGTTTCGGGCCGGTCCGTGAAGACGCCGTGCGCCGACTCTCCGAAGTTCGTGTTCAGCACGCGCAGGCCGCCGACCAGCACCGTCATCTCCGGCGCGGTGAGCGTCAGCAACTGGGCCCGATCCACGAGCAGGTGCTCCGCCCGTCGGGTGAAGCCGTCCGCGAGGAAGTTGCGGAAGCCGTCCGCCTTGAGTTCGATCGCGGCGAAGGACTCGACGTCGGTCTTCTCTTGCGTCGCATCCGTGCGGCCCGGTGTGAAGGGCACCGTAATGTCGTGCCCGGCCTTCTTGGCGGCGTGCTCGACGGCAGCGCAGCCGCCGAGAACGATGAGATCGGCCAGGGAGACCTTCTTGCCGCCGGACTGGGCCTTGTTGAAGTCCTGCTGAATCTTCTCCAGGGTCGCCAGCACCTTCGCCAGCTTGGCCGGCTCATTCACCGCCCAGTCCTTCTGCGGGGCGAGCCGAATGCGGGCGCCGTTGGCGCCGCCGCGCTTGTCACTGCCACGGAATGTGGCTGCCGAGGCCCAGGCCGTGGCGACGAGTTGGCCGATGGACAGGCCCGAGTCGAGGATCTTCGCCTTCAGCGCCGCGATGTCGGCCGCCCCGATCAGCTCGTGATCGACGGCCGGCACGGGGTCCTGCCAGAGCAGTTCCTCCTTGGGGACTTCCGGGCCGAGGTAGCGTGCGATGGGTCCCATGTCGCGGTGGGTCAGCTTGAACCAGGCCCGGGCGAAGGCGTCGGCGAACTGATCGGGGTTCTGGTGGAACCGACGCGAGATCTTCTCGTAGATCGGGTCCATGCGCATCGACATGTCCGCGGTGGTCATGATGGGCGGGTGCTTCTTCGAGGGGTCGTGCGCGTCCGGCACCAGGTGCTCTTCCGCGACATCCTTCGCCTGCCACTGCCAGGCGCCCGCGGGGCTCTTCACCAGTTCCCACTCGTAGGTGAAGAGCATGTCGAAGTAGCCCATGTCCCACTTGGTCGGGTTCGGCGTCCAGGCGCCTTCGATGCCGCTGGTGATCGTGTCGCCGGCCATGCCGCAGCCGAGCCTGTTCTTCCAGCCAAGCCCCTGCTCCGCGAGGCCCGCACCTTCGGGCTCCCGATCGACGTAGTCCGCATCAGGAGCAGCGCCGTGGCACTTGCCGAAGGTATGGCCGCCGGCGGTGAGGGCGACGGTCTCCTCATCGTTCATCGCCATGCGCGCGAAGGTCTCGCGAATGTCGCGACCGGAGCCGAGCGGGTCCGGCTCGCCGTTCGGCCCTTCCGGGTTCACGTAGATCAGGCCCATCTGCACGGCGCCGTAGGGGTTCTCCAGCACGCGGTCGCCGCTGTAGCGTTGGTCTCCGAGCCACTCCGCCTCGATTCCCCAGTTGATGTCTTCTTCCGGCTCCCAGATGTCCGCCCGCCCGCCGCCGAAGCCGAAGGTCTTGAATCCCATCGACTCGAGGGCGCAGTTGCCGGCGAGGATCATCAGGTCGGCCCAGGAAATCTTGCGGCCGTACTTCTGCTTGATCGGCCAGAGCAACCGGCGGGCCTTGTCAAGGTTGGCGTTGTCGGGCCAACTGTTGAGGGGCGCGAAACGCTGCGTGCCGGAGGAGCCGCCGCCGCGGCCATCCTGCACGCGGTAGGTGCCGGCGCTGTGCCAGGCCATGCGAATGAACAGGCCGCCGTAGTGACCCCAGTCCGCCGGCCACCAATCCTGCGAGTCGGTCATCAGCGCGTAGAGGTCTTGCTTCACAGCCTGCAGGTCGAGGCTCTTGAACTCCTCGGCGTAGTCGAAGTCGTCGCCCATCGGATCGCACAGGGCGGAGTTCTGGTGGAGGATCTTCAGATTGAGTTGATCCGGCCACCAATCGCGGTTGGCCATCACCTTCGCCTGTCCTCCGCCTGTGAACGGGCATTTGCTGGCAGTCTCTGTCATGGTTCTTCTCCGTTCGGTTGGCTGGTCTAGCCGTGAGTTGCTGTTGAAAGAGTGTCGTGTGTGTCGTGGCCAATCTCTGGATTGGGAACGCTCTCCTGATCCACGTCTGACTAGCCGGGCCCTTGGGCGCGGCAGTCGGGACAGCGACCCCAGTACGTCACTTCCGCTTCCTCGATCTCGAATCCCTGATCGTCCATTGGGGTCAGACAGGGCGCAGCACCGACGGCGCAGTCGACGTCGACCATGCGGCCGCAGGTGCGGCAGATCAAGTGGTGGTGGTTGTCGCCCACCCGGTTCTCGTATCGCGCCGGCGACCCGGCGGGCTGGATGCGCCGGATCAGCCCTTTCTCAACCAGAAGGCCTAGGGCGTCGTACACCGCCTGACGAGAGATGACGCCGATCTCGGTCCGCACGATCAGGGCCACGTCGTCCGCCGTGACGTGCGGTCGACCCGACACCGCTGCCAGAACCGCCAGGCGCTGAGCCGTGACCTGAACACCGTGATCGCGCAGCAGGCTCTCTGCATCGGGGGGCATGGCCGGGTTATACGACCCAATCTGGATGCTGTCAAGAATCGGATGATGTCCACCTGCCGAGTGCCGGAGCAAGCGGACAACCAGCGGCAGAACAACCGCAGCGATCTCTCCGCCCGCGTCAAGATGACAGGGGTTCAGTCACTCGCGGGGCGGGCGGTCGGACCGGAGGCCCATCGCGGCGCCAGCGTGCGGAACTGGCTCTCAGGGAGCCGCGCCGAGCGTTGCGGCATCCGATTCCTACGATTCAACTTCGGCTCCCGACTCTCTCGGACCCTCGCGCTCTCTGGCTCGCCGTTCGCAACCTCGTACGATCGCTAGCCCTGATCAAAGTGCCCGTCGAAGCCTCGGAGTATCTCATGACTCCGGCCAGGACGCACCTCAATCCTGAGTGCATCGCTCCACCTTGCGCGGAGTATCATGCCATTCTTCGACCCTGCAGGGAGGTCCTCCATGAGGCATGCGCTCGTCCTGTTGTTCTCGCTGTTCCTGTTGCATCCCGGACCGGTATGCGCGCAGCTCGTCGATGACCTGGAGGCTTACCGCGTCGTCTGGGACACGCCCAGCCAAAACGCGAGCGAATCGATGCCGCTGGTCGGTGGCGATCTCGGCTGCAACCTCTGGGTCGAAGATGGTGAGCTGCGACTGTACCTCCAGCGCAGTGGGTGTCTCAGTGAGAACGGCGAGTACTTGAAGCTCGGGCGTGTTCGGATCGCTCTGTCACCCAATCCGTTTGAGCGCGAGGTTCCGTTCCACCAGTCCTTGGATCTCCGAAACGGCAACATCGACATCCGGTCCGGCGTGCCTGGCGAGGGCCTAACGACGATCACCTGCTGGGTTGATGTCTTCGACTCATCGGTCAACATCGCAATCGACTCCGAAACGGCGGTCACTGCCCGGGCGTCGTACGACAATTGGCGATTCGAAGACGATGAACTGGTCGACGGCAACGGCCGGCGCGAACGCTTCGCCTGCTTTAGCCTTGAGGGGTATCCGGGCAAGGTCACGCGCGCTCGTGACGAGATCCGATTCGAGGACGATGGCGTTCTCTTCTATCACCGGAATCCGAAGGACTCGCTGATTCCGGGAGTACTGATCACACAGCAAGGGCTCGAGGCGTATCGAGACGAGATCTTCGATGACATTAAGGATCGGACGTTCGGCGGGGTCCTGCGCGGCGGAAACATGGCCCCGGCTGACACGTCGGAGGGCACCTATCACGGAACCCCCTACCGCTCCTGGACGATCGAAAGCGAAGCACCGGCTCGGCGACACGAGATCACGCTGATATCCAGCGTTGAACAAGCCCCCGACCTCGATGCCTGGTCGAAGGACCTGTTGGCCGCAGCCCGCCAACCTCGCGATCTCGAGGCCTCGCGACAGCGAAGCGAGACCTGGTGGAACGACTTCTGGAACCGCAGCCACATCATCGTCAACTCGGATCGAGCGAACACGACCGATCCGCCGTGGCGCGTTGGCCGCAACTACCAACTCTTCCGGTACCAGCTAGGCGGCAACTTCCGCGGTGAGTACCCGACGAAGTTCAACGGCGGCAACCTGGGCTTCGATCCCGTCCTGGTCGGTTCATCCTACACCTACACCCCTGACTGGCGCCAATGGGGCGGCGCGGTGCACACCGCCCAGAACCAACGGCTGCTCTACTGGCCGATGCTCAAGGCCGGCGACTTCGATGCGATCATTCCCCAGTTTGAGCTCTACCGTAAGGGCCTGCCCGGCGCTCTGGCTCGTGTGCGTGAGCACTTCGGGCACGACGGCGCCGTCTTCACGGAGTACATGAACGCGCCAGGTCTGGTTCTCGGGGCCGGCTGGGGCTGGGACGCGCGCAATCATCGCGGCCGAGGCACGGAAATCCCACTCGGGGACGAGCGGGCGCATGGTGCTCGTGGATACAACGACCTTGTTGAAGCAGGTATTCAGGCGAACCAGTCGTGCGCGTATCACTACGAGTCACAACTCGAACATGCCTACATGATCCTCGAGTACCACCGCTTCACCGGCGCTGACATCTCGGCCTACCTGCCGTTCATCAAGGCATCCATCGTGTTCTTCGACGAGCACTATCGAACGCGTCAGTCCCTGCGCACCGGGGATGAGTTGGACGACTCGGGCAAGCTCGTAATCTATCCCTCCACCGCTTGTGAGACGTATCGAGGGGCGACCAACCCCACGGACCTTGTGGCGGGTCTGCACGCCTGTATCGATGGACTCCTGGCCCTGGGTGACGATGCCATCTCGCCGGACGAGCGAAGGTTCTTCGAGGCGATGCGCACGCGAGTCCCCGACTACAGCTTCGCGGTCGAGGAGGGTGACACGATCATGCTGCCGGCTGCGAGTTGGAAGGCAGTCAAGAACGTTGAGTTGCCCCAGTTCTACCCGCTCTTCCCCTTCGACCGCTTTCGACTTGGCGACGAGGAGATCTCTGTCTTCCGGGACACCTACAGGCACGCCCCCGACTTCAAGGGCATGGTCATTTCGTGGCATCAGGACGGCATCTTCTTCGCGCGCATGGGCATGGTCGAGGAGGCGGCGAACTACACGCTGGCGAAGCTCAAGGACAGTCCGCGGCGCTTCCCCACCTTCTGGGGCCCGGGCCACGACTGGGTGCCCGATCACAACTGGGGCGGATCCGGCATGATCGGTCTGCAGGAAATGGCGCTGCAGACCATCGGCAGCGACCTCACGATCCTCCCCGCCTGGCCGGCGGATTGGTGTGTTGACCTGAGGCTGCACGCGCCTGATCAGACCATTGTGGAATTGACCTACGACGGCAAGCACATCACGGCACTCGAGGTGACGCCGGCGTCCAGAACAAAGGATGTGGTGGTCCCGATTCGATTCAAGCTATCCGATGATGTCGCGCGTGCGTTTCCAGAGGCCCGGCGACTTCGTTGAGGATCTTCTGCGCTGAGTTCGGGGCAGCAGGGATGACAGACCGGGGACGTCGCTTTAAGGAAGAGGGAATGCCAGCCCAGTGGTCAGAATGCGGACTGGGCGCCGCCTTTCGGGATCCGCGGCAAGAATGTTGCCCCGCGACACCAGGAATGCGATTAAAGTGTCCGGTGCGAGGATCCAAGCCGCTTCAGGGAGGCATGCACCATGGACAACCAGAGCAACATCAATCGACGCCGCTTTCTCGAGCAGGTCACCGCTTTCAGCGCGGGTTTGGCGGTGACCGCCCCGGTCTTCCGCATCGCCGCTGCCGATGAGCCGGTCCCGGAGGTAGTGCAGAGCCTGCTTGCCGTAGGCGAGGGCAAGGACTACGGCGCCCTGATGCGAAAGGTCATGGAGCCGCTGGGCGGCATGCAAGCGTTCGTCAAGAAGGACGATCGCGTCGTGATCAAGCCGAACATCGGCTGGGATCGCACGCCCGAGTTGGCGGCGAACACCCATCCGGAAGTCGTCAAGGCCTTGGTCGAACTGGCTCTGGAAGCCGGGGCCAAGCGCGTGCAGGTCTTTGATCGCACCTGCAACAGCGAGCGCCTCTGCTACCAGAACAGCGGCATTCGAGACGCGGTGGCGTCGATCGACGATCGACGCGCGGTGTGCGAGTTCATCGACGACCAGAAATGGATGCCCGTCGACATCGAGAAGGGCAAAGCCCTCACGGAGTGGGAGCTCTACCGCGACGCCATCGAGGCCGATTGCTACATCAACGTCCCCGTCGCCAAGCACCACGGCCTGGCCCGCCTCAGCCTGGGACTGAAGAACATCATGGGCATCATGGGAGGGCGGCGCGGCAAGATTCACAAGGAGCTCAGCCAGTCGCTGGCGGACCTGAACATGGTCGTCGCCCCCAAGCTCACCGTGATCGACGCCACACGCATCCTCCTGGCGCACGGCCCGCAGGGCGGCAACATCGAGGACGTGAAGACGCTCGACACGATCATCGCGTCGGCAGACATCGTCGCCACGGACGCCTACGCCACGACGCTGTTCGACATGAAACCCGAGGATATCCCCGCCACGGTCGCGGCCCATAAGTCCGGTCTTGGTGAAATCGATCTGGAGAAGATCAAGGTCGTGAAGGTCTGAAGTACACCGCGGAATCGGGATCGTCGTAACCCATGACACGCTTAAGACTCCCCCGTATCCCCTGGCGCTGGCAGCGGCGGCTGACGCAGACCGTCTTCCTCTTCGGTTTCCTGTACCTGTTTCGCCTGACCGAACTGCCCTTCGACTTCAAAGAGATCGCGGTCCCCGGCTACGTGAACATCGCTTTCCGCCTCGATCCGCTCCTGGCGCTGGCAGCGATGCTCGCGGCCCGGGCCTTCATCGCCGCGATGCTGCTTTCACTTGTGACGGTGGCATTCACGCTCATGTTCGGCAGGGCGTTTTGCGGCTGGATCTGCCCGCTGGGGACTTTGCTGGACGGGACGCAGGCGATCCTGCGCCCGCTGCGCAGCCTCGTCGCCCTGCCGGTGGCGATCGCTGCCAGGGCCATGGGAAAGCAGCCTCAGGAAGCAGCCGCACAGACTCGCCTGGCGTCGGTGGCGGCGTTCATTCGCGGCGGACCGCAGCGCCCGCTGCGGGCCTTCCGGCAGGGGCGCTACTGGGTGCTCGCCGCCGTCCTCATCGGGGCGCTCTTCGGCTTGCCGCTCGCAGGCTACGTCGATCCCTTCTCGATCCTGATGCAAGGGCTGACGTTTGTCGTCGATCCGGCACTCAGTGATTGGGCCTACCAGGGAAGCGAGTGGATGCGCGACAACGCCTCGGAAGCGATGCGCGACCGCAGCGAGCTCGCCTACGACTTCGCCAAGAGCAGCAAGATCCTGGCCTTTGGAAAGACCGCCTACCTCGGGGCCGGCGTGTCACTCGGCGTGCTGGCAGCGGTGTTCGCGTTGGAATTGGTGCAACGACGCTTCTGGTGCGCCAATCTCTGCCCACTGGGCGGGCTGCTGGGATTGATCGCGCGGCTCACACCCTTCGGCCGCAAGCCGGCCAAGGCGTGTCCGGGCTGCCAGCAGTGCGCCCACACCTGCCGCATGGGGGCGTTCAACGAAGCGAACCAACTCGAGCCGCAGTCCTGCACCGTCTGCATGGATTGCGTGGATAGTTGCCCCAACCAGATCGCGCAGTTCTTCTGGTGGTTGCCCAAGAAGCGACGCGACGGCACGAAGGTCGCGACGACTCCTGTACCCATCGAGATGCCCCGCCGCGCCTTCATCGGCGCCTGCGCCACGGGCGTCGCCTTGCCAATCGCGGCGCAGTCGGCGGCCAAGCTCGGCATGACCCCGAGCGACGTCCGCTTCCTGCGCCCGCCGGGGGCGCTGCCCGAGGCCGACTTCCTGGATCGCTGCATCCGCTGTGGTGAGTGCATGAAGGTCTGCATCACCAACGGGCTGCAACCGCTCTTGCTGCAGGCAGGGCCGGAAGGGATATTCACGCCCCGGCTCGTACCACGTTTCGGGACGGAGAACGACGGCTACTGCGAGTACGGCTGCTCGCTCTGCGGCCAGGTCTGCCCAACGGAGGCAATTGAGAAGCTCCCCCTGGAGGAGAAGCAGCAGTTCAAGATCGGCGAGGCGGTGTTCGACGAAGAGCGCTGCCTGCCCCACGCTGAGGAAGAGGATTGCATCGTCTGCGAAGAGCACTGCCCGGTGCCGGACAAGGCAATCAAGTTTGAAGAGAAGATGATGCCCACGGAGTGGGGCGGCGAATACCCCATGCTGCTGCCCTACGTCGAGCTCGACCTCTGCATCGGTTGCGGGATCTGCGAGAGCGTCTGCCCCTTGGACGGCGAGGCGGCGATCAAGGTCGTCCCCCTCAAGGAATAGCAGTGCCGGCCCGGCTGCTCGGCTAGACTATGCATCATGGTCGATCGCCAAGACATGCAGGAGTTGCTTCAGCGCGTCGCTGACGGAGCGCTGTCCGTGGACGAGGCGCTGACGTCGCTGCGCAGCCTGCCGTTTGAGGACCTGGGATTCGCCAAGGTGGACCACCATCGCGCCGTGCGCACCGGCTTTAGCGAAGTGGTGTACTGCGAAGGCAAGACGCCCCAGCAAGTGGCGGAGATCATCGCCAGCCTGGCGGAACACAGCGGTCGAGTGCTCGGCACCCGCGCTGCCCGCGACCATTACGAGGCGGCCCAGCAGCGCGTGAGCGACCTGCACTACGACGATTCGGCGCGCGCCATCTGGCTGGACCGCGATCCGGATCGCGCCCGGGCCGACGGCGTGGTCATCGTGGCGGCGGGAACCAGCGACCTGCCGGTGGCCCGCGAGGCGGAGCTGACACTGGACCTGCTCGGCTGCCGGGCCCCGATCATCTCCGATGTCGGCGTGGCGGGCGTGCACCGGTTGCTGCACCACGTCAAGGCGCTGCAGTCGGCGACGGTGCTGGTCGTCGTGGCGGGCATGGAAGGGGCGCTGCCCAGCGTGGTGGCGGGATTGGTAGCCGCACCCGTCATCGCCGTCCCCACCTCCGTGGGCTACGGCGCAAGTTTCCATGGCGTCACCGCCTTGCTGGCGATGCTCAACTCCTGCGCCACGGGCGTGGGCGTGGTCAACATCGACAACGGCTACGGGGCCGCCTGCCTCGCGGCCATGATCAATCGGCGCGCCGGTCAGGACCGCACGCCCGCAGGGGACCACGCGCCATGACCGACACGGTCCATGCCGGCCTGGAAAGACTGCGCTCGCTGGTGCGCGACTGCGCTTCGGCGCTGGTCGCTTACTCCGGGGGCGTGGACAGCGCCCTCGTCGCCGCGGTCGCAGCGGAGCAGTTGGGCGATCAGGCGCTGGCGTGCATTGGCGCCTCGCCAAGCTATCCGCAGCGCGAGCAGGACGCCGCCATCGCGCTCGCCGAACGGATCGGCATTCGACTTCGTATCGTGGGGACGAACGAGCATCTGGATCAGCACTACCAGGCCAACGCGGGGGATCGCTGTTACTTCTGCAAGTCGGAGTTGTTTAACGTGCTGGGCACGATCGCCGAGTCCGAGGGCTTCGCCGTCGTCCTGGATGGATCGAACGCGGACGACACCGGCGATGATCGCCCCGGCCTGCGGGCGGCGGCGGAACAAGGCGTACGCTCGCCGCTGCGCGAGGCCGGCCTCGGCAAGGAGCAGGTGCGTGAGGCCGCCCGACTGCTGGACCTGCCGGTCTGGGACAAGCCCGCCATGGCCTGCCTGGCGTCGCGCGTGCCGCAGGGCATGCCGATCCAGCCGCGCCTCCTGGGCCAGATCGAACAGGCCGAGGACGTGCTGCAGTCGCTTGGGTTTCGCCAGTTTCGGGTTCGTCACCATGGTGATCTGGCCCGAATCGAGTTGCTTGCAGAGGACCTGCCCCGCGCCCTGGCGGAGAGAGAAAGCATCACCAGCCGAATCCGCGAGACCGGCTATCGTTTCGTGACGCTCGACCTGCAAGGATTCCGCAGCGGCTCCCTCAGCGCCGCCTACCAGGAGGATCGCACGGAGGGGCAGCCATGATCGGGTACCTCGACATGCCCTCGGGGATCTCCGGCGACATGTTCCTCGGCTGCCTGGTGGATGCAGGCTGGACGACGGAAGCCCTGCGCGAGACGGTCCAAGCGCTCGGGCTGCCCGCGGGG
>SWCB01000343.1_pt1 | contig 15705 bp, 12 predicted proteins | sample 4692901 | NCBI WGS metagenome assembly SWCB01 (sample SAMN10267276, study PRJNA491770) | bioreactor metagenome | isolation source: DHS bioreactor inoculated with subseafloor sediment | place: Japan: off Shimokita Peninsula | collected 2006-08 | reverse complement strand
TTGCGGCCGATGCCTCTCACCAATTGCGTACCCCGCTGACAGCGCTCAGCATGCGACTCGAAGAGATCGGGGCCACCACGACGCAAGACGAGGTGCGCACAGAGGTCGACGCTTCGCTTGAACAGATCGAGCGGCTCGTAGGTGTTGTGGATGAACTCTTGGGCCGCACTAGGCGTGCCCTTGGTGCCGGTACCGCGCTCGTCGAACTCAACGATGTCTTCGAACAACAACGCTCCGAATGGGGCCCCGCGTTTGCCAAGGCGGGGCGCAAACTCCGTTGGGGCGACACTGACGCCACTGTCTTTGCCTCTCCAGGAGGGCTCGCCCAAGTGCTGGCAACGCTCATTGAGAACTCCCTCATCCACGGTGGAGGCACAACGACAGTTGTTGCGCGCGCCTCGGGAGCCACCCAGGCCATCGTCATCGAGGTACGCGATCAAGGAGAAGGCGTGCCGGAAGACATCGCGTCGCAGATATTTGAACGCGCGGTCACGTCCGGGAAGGGAACGGGCCTTGGCCTGGCTCTCGCACGCGATCTCGTGACGGCGGATGGGGGGCGCCTCGAGTTGTCCCAACGCGCTCCCGCGGTGTTCTCGGTGTTCCTCCAAGGGGTGCCGCGCATGGTGGATCTCGACACAGTGGTCCCTCACGGGAAGTCCGGGTCAGTGCGCCGACGCAGGGGCGGCGGCGGCTAGGGATGTGCTAGCTAGCGCTTGGCCGCCTCATCGTGACGAAACTCATCGTCGGTCACATTTGTGGACGGCTTTGCGCGGCCTCTCGGCGGCCCCGGCTCTCGCGAGAAGACCAACGTGGTAAAGCCGACGTAGCGCGCGATGGTCCCCAACGCGATCCCTGCGAGAGATGCCACATTATCGGCGAGCAAAGATGTCCATCCCAATCCGTGGTGAGTCACGGCCACTGTGCCTGCCTCGATCACCAGGGCTAACGCGTTCACGGAGCCAAAGAGAATGAGCTCCTTGACAGGGCGATGCCTGCGCCTGTTCTTGAATGTCCATCCCCTGTGCGCGACCCACGCAAAGGTGATTGACACGACGGTCGCTATGACCTTGGCCGTGACGACCCTGTCGTCACTCCCGCCGACGGCGTTTTCGATGCCAAGGGGCCCCAAGCGCAAGGCGTTGAACACGCCAAGATTGACCACGATGCCGACGACGCCAACCACGCCGAACTTGGCGAGAACGGCGGCGCGATCGCGGATCCACGCGTTGGCGCGGCGCACCGTACTCACTGGGCTCATGAGCCACGAGCGTAGCGGCAGGTAGGTTAGGGGCATGACGCGAATTGCTGTGGTGGGCGGTGGGCAATTGGCCCGGATGATGGCTCCTGCCGCTACGGCAATGGGCGTGACGCTTCGAGTTCTTGTCGAATCCGCCGAGGAATCCGCGTCGCTCTCCTCGCATGAAGTTGTCGTGGGACTCCCTGGTGATGCCACCGCGGTCAGAGCGCTACTCGCCGAGCCTTGCCCAGACGTCGTCACGTGGGAACACGAGCACATCCCAGCCGAGGTGTTCGCACTCGCTGCCGAGCTAGGCGTTGCGGCCAGGCCGGGAGCATCGGCCCTTCTGTTCGCTCGTGACAAGATCGCCATGCGTGAGAGGCTCGACTCCCTGGGGCTGCCCATGCCAGCGTGGCGCGTGGTGGAGACCGAAGACGAGGTTGAGGCGTTCGTGGCCGTTCACGGCGGCGTGGGCGTCCTCAAGACGTCGATGGGTGGGTACGACGGCAAGGGCGTGCGCATCGTCCGCAATCCCGCAGACGCTGTGGATTGGATTGCCATGGCGGCGGATGGCGGACCGCCACTCTTGATCGAGGAGAAGGTCGCCTACGACCGCGAGGTGGCCATTCAGGTCGCTCGCCGCCCGTCTGGTGAGATGAGGTTCTGGCCCCTTGTCGAGTCCATCCAGACCGATGGAGTCTGCGCCGAGGTCATCGCACCCGCTCCGGGCCTGTCGATAGCGCTCCAAGCCGAGGCGGAGCGCATCGCGCGCCTTGTTGCGACTGAGCTTGATGTCACGGGCGTGCTCGCAGTTGAGATGTTCGAGGTAGGCGGGCGTTTGCTCATCAACGAACTTGCCATGCGCCCGCACAACTCGGGCCATTGGAGCATCGAGGGATCTGTCACGAGTCAGTTTGAGCAGCACGTGCGAGCCGTTCTTGATTGGCCGCTGGGCGATACCTCAGCTTTGGCTCCCGTCACAGTGATGGCAAACGTGCTTGGCGGCTCGCGGGAACACCTCGTGACGGCGTGGCCGGGGTTGACTGATCCTGGCATCAAGGTGCACCTCTATGGCAAGAGCGTGAGGCCCGGTCGCAAGGTGGGACACGTCACGTGTATGGGCGAACATGTCGATGAGGTGAGGCGCCGCGCAGCACAGGCCGCCTCTTGGGTGAGGGATGGAGGCGCCGTATGAGCGCACGTGTTGGCATTGTGATGGGTTCCGACTCCGACTGGCCGGTGATGAAGGACGCGGCTGCGGCTCTCGATGAGTTTGGCATCGAGTATGAAAAGGATGTGGTGTCCGCTCACCGCATGCCCGACCGCATGATCGCGTACGGCAGGGATGCGCAAGAGCGCGGATTGCGCGTGATCATCGCGGGAGCTGGGGGAGCGGCTCACCTGCCGGGGATGCTCGCCTCGGTGACCGTGTTGCCCGTCATTGGGGTGCCCGTGCCGCTCGCGTACCTCGACGGGATGGACTCCTTGCTGAGCATCGTCCAGATGCCCGCCGGTGTTCCCGTCGCAACCGTGTCGATCGCAGGGGCGCGCAATGCGGGTCTGCTCGCAGCACGCATCCTGGGTGCTGGTGAGGGCGAGGATGCTGCCGCGATTCGTGAGGCCATGCGCATATTCCAGGATCGACTGCGCGCCACCGCCGAGGCGAAGGGTGCGGCACTGCGCGAGCTGTAGCGTGCCGAGAGTTCGACGTTCGCGCAGGCAGCGCAAAGAGCGAGAGCGGAGCCGGCTGGTGGGCCGGCCCCGCTCGTGAGCTTGAGGTAGCGAAGCCTTAGCCGCAGGCCGCGAGGATTCCCTCTTGGCTATTCGGATCCACTGCGGGTGCCGCGCCGGGAGTTGCTGGTGTCACCGCTGTGCCCGGGTCTGTCGCTGCCTCAGTCGACGTGTTGACAGGCGAACTCGACTGGTCATCGAGCAACGGTGCGATGGGCTGATCGGCAATGATCGCCGCCCACACTGCAGCGGCCTTCTTGCTGAACTGGACCTTGTTTCGGTCCGCCGGATATCCCTCGACGGGAGCTGTGGAGAACACGAGGCCTGTCGAGGGATTGATGCCACGCATGGAGTACGCGAGGCCGCCGACAAATTCGAGGTTTCCCAGGTCTTCGTCGACAGTCAGGGAACCCGCGATGGCCTTGAGAAAGCTCTGCACGTCTTGGGGTCGGTAGAGCATCTGGGCGCTCAGCGTCTTGCTCGCGAGGTTCTTCAGGAACTCCTGTTGGCGGTCGATGCGGTCGAGGTCGGAGCCCGACACGTTCTTGCCGTGCCGCATGCGGACGTAGTTGATGGCCTGGTTTCCGTCCAGCACTTGCGGTCCGGGGTCGAGGAATGTGCCCGAGTACGGGTCCGCGTACTGCTCGGGGATGCACATCGGGACACCGCCGACGGCGTTCACCATGTCACGGAAGCCCACAAAGTCGATGACGGCCCAGTGGTCGATTGGTATGCCGGTGAGTGTCTCGACTGTCTTGATGGTGCACGCAGCACCGTCGGAATTGGAGCCATTGGCCGCACCGTTGGCAAAGGCGACGTTGAACATGGCGGTCCAGCCCTTTTGCGAGGACCCGTCCGAGCGGTCGCAGTTTGGAATCTTCACCACGGTGTCGCGAGGGATCGAGACCACGTCGATGCGGCTGCGGTCAGCGGAGATGTGCAAGATGAGCGTGGTGTCGTTGCGCTTGCCACCTTCCTCGCCGCCGAGTGACGCGTTCTCACCCGAACGATCGTCGGAGCCCATGAGGAGAATGTTGAGGGCACGCCCAGATGACCCGTCGGCAGGCGGCAAGGCGGCGGCGGGGCGGTCGGGGCCAAGAAGGGGAGAGATGTCCTCGACGGTGATGGCCGCCTCGAACTGCCTGACAGTGGTCTGCACGTAGACCAGGCCAAAGCCCGCAGCCGCGGCAACGAGCCACGTCACTCCCTTGAGGATGGGGTGACCTGGCCTCTTTGCGGCGTGTCTGATGTGGACGTCGATCTGTTCGGTCATGGCTCTTCTCCCAGCCTCATGGCAAGTTCATAGTGTAAGTGCCTCACGCTCACAACGATTGTGAAGGCGATTTGGTTGGGCCCTCGAGCACTTTTCCGTGCATCGACACGCCGTGTGCGATACATTCGACTTGACGGGCGCGGATTACACCGGTGTAATTCATAGCGAGCGGGGTACACCCGGCGTCGATCGGAGGACGAGCACATGTGGAATTTGTATGCGGGCTCACTACCGTCCGATGCGGGCACCAAGGTCTCGATGGCCTCGGTTGTCGACATCTTCTCGGCGGAAAGCGATGGTCCACTGGGATGGCAGGATCGCGCACTGTGTGCGCAAACCGATCCTGAGGCATTTTTCCCTGAAAAGGGTGGATCGACACGCGAGGCAAAAAAGGTCTGCACGTCATGCGAAGTGCGTTCCGAATGCCTCGACTACGCACTGGCTCATGACGAGCGCTTTGGCATTTGGGGTGGACTGTCTGAGCGGGAGCGTCGCAAGCTCAAGCGCCGCGCGGTCTAGGGTGCGGCGGCAGCACCCTCACACTTCATGAGCGCGGCCTTTATTCGGGCCGTGCTCGTCACAGACGGCGGCACGGACTACCTGCCAGCGGCGCTCGCCGCCATCTCGGCCTCGGAGTTCAGGCCGTCCGTGACTCACTTGGTCCTCCTCAATGGGGTCGTAGCACCCGAGGTCCTCGACCCCGACGTCGTCGTATCGACGTCCGCCCAGCCCACGTATGCCGCGGCCATCGATGAACTACTTGAGGCGCAATCCGCCCGCGAAGGCGAATTGCTGTGGCTCCTGCACGACGATCTTTCTCCCGCGCCCGATGCCCTCGGAAGGCTCGTCGCCACGTTAGGCAAGCGGCCGCGCGCCGCCATCGTCGGTGCCGCACACGTGAGGTGGCGCGACTCGTCTCGCCTCGTCAACTTGGGTACCACTGTGTCCCGCCTTGGCGCTCGACGGATTCCTCTCGTGGTCGAGGACGACATCAACCAAGGCCAGCACGATTGGCGAGAAGATGTCATGGCGGTGTCGCTCGCAGCAGCACTGGTGAGGCGGGAGGCTTTCGAGCAACTCGGAGGCATTGACCAGGGATACGCCGGGTTCGGGGACAGCCTCGAATACTGCCGGAGGGCGTGGGCGAGTGGACTCGACGTGGTGGTCGAGCCGTTGGCGCTCGTCAGGCACGCTCAAGCCTCGCTTTATGGCGCACGGTCCGTGGGGAGCGGGCGCTCCTCTACGCATGCCACGCGGCGGGTGAGCGATTGGCATCACGCCTTTTCGTGGGCACCCGCGTGGCTGGTGCCGGTACTCGTACTCCTGGTGCCTCTTTCCGCCATCGTGAGGGTGCCTTTCCGTATCGCCCAGAACGTGCCGCGAGTGGCGCTCTCGGAGCTCGTTGTCCCTGCGCTCCTGGTCCGCAGGATCCCCGCAGTCATGAGCACTGTCATCGCTCATCGCCGGGTGGGGGCAACGCACCGCATCGAGAGCCGACTTTTCGCGGGGCCGAAGCAGGTTGCCGATGCGATCAGGCACCGTGAGCTCGGCGTCTTCGATAGGTCACGGGCCGCGAGGGTGCCAAGTGACCTTGTGAGGGCAGAACGCGAGAGGGCGAGGGCTACACATCGCCTTGGCCTTCTTGTGGTGAGCGTCGTGGCTGCGGGGATTGCCGCAGCCCTAGGTATCGGTTGGATACGGGCCCTGGCCGCGGGGCAGATGGTCACAGGGCCCGGCATGGGGAACACGGCACTCGACACGGGCGCAGTATGGCTCCGCGCCCGGACGGGGTGGTCCGATGCTGGGTTTGGATCTCCTGGAATCGATGGCGCGTTCGCAGGGTTGATGGCGCCACTTGCTGTCCTTCCTGGCGGGCTACGGGTGAACCTTGGCGTTTTCCTTATTGCCGCACCCCTTATCGCCGCGATCGCGGCGTGGAGAGCGTCGGGCCACGCGACGCGTGGATCGTGGATGCGTGTGGCCGCAGCGCTCGTCTATTCTTTGTGGCCGCCCTTCCTCGCCGCCATCTTTGACGGCAGGGTGGGCCCAGTGATCGCGCACATCGCGCTCGCAATCGCGGCAGATACCTTTGCGCGGGCAACGGGTTGGCGAAGGGGCGAGCTGATTGGCGCGCGCGAGGAACTCGCGGCCCCCGCGCCATCGCCATCCGCGGGGCTTGCTACGGCGCTCGCGCTCACTGTCGCGACGGTGGCCCAACCCGTCTTGCTCATCCCCGTGATCGCTGTGGTGGTGGTGCTCGCCTTCATGACCGGCGGGCCAAAGAGACGCATCTGGGGGATGCTGAGCGTCCCCGTGGTGGTGGGACTTCCAGGCTTGGTAGCCGCGGCCCGCTACGCGCGCTATCCGGCCGACGCCATGGCGATCCTGGCTCGCGAGCCGGGCCCTGGCGAAACGTGGCAAGGCGATATGTGGCGAGTGGCCATCGGGCTGTCGGACACGGATAGGTGGGCCCCTCTCATTAGGGGTGCGTCTGTGATCGGGTGGTTGGGCGCTGGCGCGCTGCTCGTTGCAGCGTTCGCTGCGTTGATGTCGCGCGCTGCGTGGCGCCCCGCGGTGGTTGGGCTGGGCCTCGTTGGCATCGGTCTGGGCGTTGCGTGGTGGTCTGCCTCTTCAACGGTCGCGTGGGCAGACCATGCTGGATCTTCTTCCTCGGCGGGTTGGCCAGGGGCAGGGTCTTCTTTGGTGGCGCTAGGAGCCCTTGTCGCGGCGTTGGGCGCCGATGGCGCGCTCCGCGTCTTGGACGGCAAGCGATTCGCTGTGGGCAGGGTGGCGGGGGCTTCCCTCGCGGCTCTTGCCGTGGGCGCGTCGCTCTCGACCGCGGTGTTCATGGCATGGCCAGGCGCCGACCGCGGATCCGTGACGGTGGCGTCCGCAGCGGTGCTGCCCTTGGCGGTTCCGCTAGACCAAGAAGGTCCGTCGCACCAACGCGTGCTTGTCCTCGATGAGCGAGCCGATGCCTCGATCGCGTACACGGTGTTGAGCCACGACGGCTCGACCGACGTGACAGGCAGGGCAGACATCGGGCCCACTGGCAACCCGCTTGGAACGGCTGGCGCCACGTCCGTGGATATTGCAACAATTGCCGAGGCCGTCGCGCAAGTGAGCCGATCGGGGGAGGCCACCCTCGACACGCTCACTGCATGGGGGATTGGCACCATCGTTGTCGCGCCAGGGGCAGACCTGCTGCTCAGCGCGCTCGATCAAAACGGCGCCTTGACCATGGCTGGTGTGTCCGAGCGAGGGACGGTCTATCGCATCGGTGATGGATCGGCATCACGCGCCTGGATCGAGACCGAGGACGCGCGGCTCAGGCTGAGCTCGAGCGCGACTCATGGCTCGTGGGTGAGCGACAGCTCCGACGCCACTGACTCGGCCTCGTCTTTTCCTGGTGGAACCCTCATCATTGCCGTGCCCGCAGGCAAGGGCTGGCACGCCACTGCTGGCGGCACCGAACTCACGACTGTCGATGATGCATTCGGGCGCGCGGCGTTCGCTGTGCCTGCGGGAGTTTCTGGAGTCTCCTATTCATACCAAGACCCCGCTCAGCGCTGGTGGTGGTGGGCGAGTGCCATAGCGGTGGGTTGGGCGCTCCTAGGAGCCGTCCCGTTGCGTAGGTCCCCGGAGGTGGCAGCATGATCGCTAAGACGTTGACTCGAGTCGGAGTCGCTGTGGTCGCGGTGGCGGGAGCCTGTGCTGTCTACGTGTCTTCTCCTGCGAACCCCAAGCCACTGTCGTCGGCGACCTTCGCTATCGACCCTCCCGCATCCGTCGTCGCCTGCCCGGGACAACAGCAAGTGCCAGTGGGTGACGTGGGCGCAGGGGGCGACTTGGCCTCCGAGCCGACGCAACGGATCTTCAATGTGTATTCGCCCGTCCCCACTGAGGCTCTTGGCGATGGATCCGTGGCTCTGTCGCCCTTCGCGGCTCAATCCGAAGTCATCGGTGACGGCGACATCGAGGGCTGGGCCGCAATCTCGTGTGAACCCGCGCAATTGGATCAATGGCTCGTTGGGGGAGCGACGTCGTTGGGGTCAAGCGCGCGTTTGGTGCTTTCCAACCCGAGCGCCGCGCCGTCGGAGGCCACCGTGACCGTGTACGGGCCGCTTGGCAAGGTACAGAACACGAGCGTTGTCGCCGTCGCTGCGGGTGGACAGGTCGACAAACTCCTCGAGGCTGTCGCGGCCGAGTTGCCAGCGATGGTGGTGCGGGTACAAGCAACGGGGCCAGGGGTGGCCGCAGCGCTTCAAGACGCGCGGTTGGACGGCTTCCAGCCCGCAGGAATCGACTGGGTCGCGGCGAGTGATGTGGCAAAGAACCTTGTCATCCCCGCAGTAGGCGCCCAAGACCCGAACGCCTCGTCAACCTTGAGGCTCATGGCGCCCGAGGGCGCGACGGTGGCGCTCACGCTTGTTTCCGAACAGGGCATCGAGTTGTGGTCAGTTGGCACGGCGCTCGATCTCGAGCCGGGAACGGTGACCGACATCGACTTGCCTCAAGGGCTCGTGGGTGCGATCGAGGTGCGCGCGGACACGGCGGTTGTCGCGGCGGCACGCACTGTCGTGCCAAGGCAACCGCGCGAAGCCATCGTGGGAGACGTGGCTTACGACCATATGTGGGTGAGTGGGGAGGCGCCGCAGCGAGACACACTCACAGGGGTGCTGCCGCGCGAAGGAGCCCGAATCGCCATCTATTCACCCACCAAGGCACGCGTTGTGGTGGTGGATTCCGCAGGGGGAACGGTCGCGGAGGCTGATCTCATTGGGCGTACCGTCCAGTGGCTCGACGTGGACGTACCAGCGGGAACTGTACTCAGCACCACTGGCGAGTTTGTGTGGGCGTTCGTCATGGAGTCCGATGCCGGGTATCTGGCTTCGTCGGCACCCGTCAAGGCGGGCCTTGTGGGGCTCACCGCCACGGTGGTGCCAGCCCGTTACCCCGCGGGCATCTAGCGCCCTACTCGCTCGATCCGTACTCGGGGTCGATTTCGTCGGGGCGTATCGAGAGAAGATGGCCCACTTGTTCCGCCAAGATGTCCCGCACAAGGCCCGCAAGATCCTCGGCGACGGCACGCTGCACCACGGGCCTGCGGTAGATCACCACCCGGGTGGGTGCACCGTACTCACCTGGTAGAACCCTTCCAAGCGGTACCCCCTGTTCCCAAGGCGCGGGGTCGGAAGGCGGAACATCTTCGACGCCAAACTCAAGCTGACCCCACTGTGAACCCCACCGCGTCGCGAGCCGCTCGGAGGCATCGGCAACGAGGTCGTCGAAGCGCTCCGACCTCGTGCGGTAGGCAGGGAGCGCGGCGTTGAGCAACGGCCGGCGCAGTCCCCTCCCGTGTGGGTCTCTTCTCATGCCTTGACCCTAATGCCCTGGTCTCGGATGCCACTGTCTCGGAGGCCACAGCGGCGTGGTTCCCCTGGCGTACCAGGGTTCGCGGGTACGGTCGGCTGTGTGATCCACAGTAGGCAGTGCACCAAGACGGCGTGTTCGCGCGCGGCGGTCGCGACACTCACGTATGTCTACGCGGACTCGACCGTGGTTGTGGGCCAATTGTCCGTCGAGTCAGAGCCGCATTGCTACGACTTGTGTGCCCATCACGCCGGCCGATTTACGGCCCCGCGTGGCTGGGATGTGGTGCACATTCAACAGGAGTTCGAAGACGTCGGTCCGTCTCCCGATGACCTGGATGCTCTCGCGCGGGCAGTTCGAGAGGCGGGGCGCCCCATCGCACCTTCCCAGGCATTCGCGCCGCGGCCCTCTCTCGCATCGGAGCCGCGAAGGGGCCACTTGCGCGTCGTCTCTTCAGAGGCCTGAGTCGCCTCAGGGGCAGATTTTCGGTACCCCAGCGGCCTTTCCTCGACGGAACCGACGCTGCGGGGCGCCCGATCAGGTGCGAGGCATCGGTACGCTTGGCCCGTGACATACCCCGATCTGAGTGGCCTCATCAAGTCCTACGACGTCCGCGGAGTGGTGGGGGAGGAACTCACCCACAACGTCGCCACCGCGATTGGCGCGGCGTTTGCCGATGCGATCGTTGTGCCCGATGGTGAACGCGCGGTGGTCATCGGCCACGACATGCGCGACAGCTCTCCGGGCTTCGCGCACGCCATTGCCGCGGGCCTGACCGCCCGGGGCGTTGACGTCATTCACGTGGGCCTGTGCTCGACGGACGGGCTCTACTTTGCCTCGGGCAGGCTCAATCTCCCAGGTGTGATGATCACTGCGAGCCACAATCCCGCCGAGTACAACGGCATGAAGCTGTGCCGTTCGCTCGCGCGCGCGGTGGGAGCTGACTCGGGACTGTACGACGTGCGCACGCTCGCTTCGCGCTACCTTGTCGATTCCTTTGAGGTGGCGCCTTCACCCGGCACTGTGACAACGCGCGACATGCTCGTGGAGTACGGCGAGTTTTTGCGATCGCTCGTGCCGCTGGGCGCAGGGCGCCCGCTCAAGGTTGTGGTCGATGCAGCGAACGCCATGGGTGGCTACACGGTTCCCGCCGTTCTCGGAACGGCCGCGGGGCTCGCCGAACTACCCCTCGAGATCATCCCCCTGTACTTCGAACTAGACGGGACCTTCCCCAACCACGAGCCCAATCCGCTCGACGAGGAAAACCTGCGTGACTTGCAGGCCGCGGTGATTGAACACGGCGCGGACATCGGACTGGCCTTTGATGGCGATGCCGACAGGTGTTTCGCTGTCGACGAGCACGGGCAGGTAGTGCGCGCATCGGCAATCACAGCTCTAGTTGGACTGCGGGAGGCCGCACGAGATCGCGACGCAGGCGGCGTGCCACACATCGTCTACAACACGGTTTCGTCCATGGCAGTGCCTGAACTGCTTGAGGCGGCAGGTGCTGTGACGTGGCGCTCGAAGGTGGGGCACTCGAATGTGAAGGCCGTCATGGCTCGCGAGGATGCAGTGTTTGGGGGAGAGCATTCTGCCCACTTCTACTTCCGCGACTTCTGGTACGCGGACTCGGGCATGCTTGCCGCCATGCACGTCCTCGCCGCGCTGGGGGAATCCGATGCCCCCCTCTCCGATCTCTTGGGTGCGTATGACCCCTATGCGGCATCTGGCGAAATCAATTCGGTGGTGAGCGATGTCGACGCGGCCCTCCGCCGCGTGGTCGACGGCTTTGTGGGAGAGGGCGTGACACTCGCCGAGGACGACGGAGTGCGGCTCGATCACTGGGGTGCTGAACCGTGTTGGTGGATTTCTGTGCGCCCCAGCGGCACGGAGCCGCTGCTCAGGCTCAACGTCGAGGCCGCAAGCGTCGACGTCATGGAACAGGTGCGTGACCGCGCGCTCAAGCTCATTCGGGAGGCATAGATGTCCGCAGAGGGCGGGAAAAAAGCAATTATTGCGGCGCTAAGCGCCAACCTTGGACTCGGTGTCACCAAGTTCATCGCCTTTGGCCTGACGGGGGCATCGTCGATGCTTGCCGAGGCGATTCACTCGGTTGCCGACTCTGGAAACCAGGTCCTCTTGCTTGTGGGTGGGAAACAAGCCAAAAAGCTTGAGGACAAGGAACACCCGTTTGGTTACTCGCGAGCACGGTACTACTACGCGTTCCTCGTGGCTGTGGTCTTGTTCTCGCTCGGTGGTCTGTTCGCGCTGTACGAGGCGTGGCACAAGTTCCAGCACCCCGAGCCGATCGAGGCTTGGAAGTGGGTTCCCATCACAGTGCTGCTGGTCGGTATCGCCCTCGAGTCGTTCTCGCTCCGCACAGCTGTTGTCGAGTCGAATAAGGTCCGCGGCAAGGCCTCCTGGCCCGCCTTTGTGCGCAAGTCTCGTTCCCCCGAACTCCCCGTGATCCTGTTGGAGGACCTGGGAGCCCTCCTGGGCCTCGTTTTTGCCCTCTTTGGGGTCTCCATGACGCTCATCACCCACAACGGCCTCTGGGATGCCGCGGGGACCGGGATGATCGGTGTGTTGTTGTGCGTCATTGCCGTGGTGCTCGGACGCGAGACAAAGTCGATGCTCATGGGGGAGTCGGCTACGGCAGAGGACGTGGCCGCTATCCGCGCCGCGCTCACGGAGGCGTCGCTGGGCGACGTCATCCACATGCGCACGATGCACCTTGGGCCCGAAGACGTCTTGGTTGCGGCCAAGGTGGGAGTGAGGGCTGACCTGAGCGCGCGGCTGACTGCTGACTTGGTCAATGACGCCGAGGCTAAGATCCGGGCGGCGGTTCCCGCCGCTCGACTGATCTACATCGAGACCGTCTTGAGGCACCCGGATGGCGCCGATGCGTCTGTCACTGCCGTAGATGGCACCACGCACTGATCTCGAGTCATCTCCACCCCACAGAGTCGCCTACTGGGCGGGCCAGACCTTTCGTCAACGTATGAGTCCAAGGAGTTTTGTATGACCGAGCACGTTGTTGCCAACCTTGCCCTCGCCGAATCTGGGCGCACCCAGATTCGTCTCGCGGAAGTTGAGATGCCTGGCCTGATGGCTTTGCGTGCCGAGTTCGGACAAGCGCAACCGCTCAAGGGAGCACGCATCGCTGGGTCGCTCCACATGACGGTCCAGACCGCCGTGCTCATCGAGACCCTGACGGCTCTTGGAGCCCAGGTCCGCTGGGCGTCGTGCAACATCTTCTCGACCCAAGACGAGGCCGCGGCCGCGATTGTCGTTGGCCCCGGTACGTACTCCGCTCCTGCAGGCGTCCCCGTCTTTGCCACCAAGGGCGAGACGATCGCCGAGTACTGGGACTACACGGACAGGATCCTCACGTGGGAGGGCTTCGATGGCCCCACGATCATTCTGGACGATGGAGGTGACGCCACGCTCTTGGTTCACGAGGGCGTCAAGGCGGAAAAGTCGGGGTCTGTTCCCGCGGCGCTCGACGAGGAAGACCCCGACTACAACGTCGAGGTCGAGGGCATGCGTGCAGTCATTCGCCGGTCGCTTGCCGCGGATCCCACGCGCTTCACGCGCATGGCTGCTGGAATCGTTGGGGTGAGCGAAGAGACCACCACCGGCGTCCACAGGCTTGACCAGATGCACGCGCGTGGTGAACTGCTCTTTGCCGCTATCAACGTCAACGATTCAGTCACCAAGTCAAAGTTCGACAACAAGTACGGAATCAGGCATTCCCTTCCGGATGGCCTCAACAGGGCTACCGACGTGCTCATGGGCGGCAAGATCGCGTTCGTGTGTGGCTACGGCGACGTGGGCAAGGGGGCAGCCGAGGCGCTGCGCGGCCAGGGAGCACGCGTCGTCGTTTCCGAGGTGGACCCGATTTGTGCGCTCCAGGCTGCGATGGACGGCTTCGAGGTGACCCGTGTCGAGGACTACGTGTCGCGAGCGGATTTCTTCATCACCACCACGGGCAACATGGGGATTATCCGGGTGGAGCACATGGCTGCCATGAAGGACAAGGCGATCGTGGCGAACGTTGGCCACTTCGACAACGAGATCGACATGGCGGGGCTGGCGCGCTCCGGCGCCAAGAGCCAGCCCGTCAAGCCGCAAGTTGACGAATGGACGTTCCCCGACGGCCACTCGATCATCGTGTTGAGCGAGGGCAGGCTCATGAACCTGGGCAACGCGACTGGTCACCCCAGCTTTGTGATGTCCACCTCGTTCGCCAACCAAGTGCTCGCGCAGATCGAGTTGTGGGCCAACCTTGACGCCTATCCGCTGGGCGTGCATCGTCTGCCAAAGCAGCTCGACGAGAAGGTGGCTCGCCTGCACCTCGACGCTCTGGGGGTGCGCCTCACGGAACTGTCGTCCAACCAGGCCGAATACCTCGGCGTTCCTGTCAACGGCCCGTTTAAGGCCGAGCACTACAGGTACTGACGCACGCTGCTAGTTGTCGACGTCCTGGATGCCGTAGGGCAAGACAGATAGGCGCGCGTACTCGTCGGCGTTGCGCTTGTCGGCCCGCAGTCCCACGGCGTATTCACGGTCGCGCCTGATGGCGAGCACAGCTGCGATGAACGTCTCGGGGTGTGTGCCGTGCGGAGGCTTGGGTGCGACGAAGTCCATCATTTGCTCGGCGATCTGAGATCCGAGCCGGTAGCGAGCATCGTGTGACAGGGACTGAGCCCTCGCGAGGAAGAGCCGAGCCGTCAGGGCGAGCCCATCAGGCAGACGGCGGACGTCTGAGTGGGCGGACCACTCTGCGAGCCCGAACGGCATGACCATGGGCGGCAACGACGCGCGTCCCCCACGCGTGCGCATCGCGTAGGTGCCAACCAACATGTCGCCAAGGCGCTTGCCACGATCGGACATGAAGGACACGGCAACGGCGATGATCCCTCCGGTGAGGAGCACCTCAAACACTCCGACGAGTGCCCTTCCGAAGGCGTAGCGGGCAGACGTGGGGCCTCCATCGTCGCGCACGATGCGCAATCCCACGGCGAGGCGGCCCACACTGAGGCCCCGTGTGAGAGTCTCGACAAGTGCTGGCACCACCACGGCCCATATGACAAAGAACGCGGTGAAAGCGGCGATGGTGAGGGCTTGGTTGGAGGTGCTCATCAGCCTGGACAAGGCGGGGGATCCCACATAGAACCCAGTGATGATCACGATGTAGTCGATCGCCCCTGACCCAGCCCTCATCAACACGCTCGCGGCGCCCGAGTCGATAGCAACGCCCTCACCAAGGACGATTTCTTGGTCCATGCTCATCGTGTCGCCTCCATATGTGGCATGGTACTGGTGTGGACGTAGACGCCTTCTCCGCTTTGCGGGAATCTCGCTGGAGACGCCTCGAGGCGCTCGCAAGAACGCGCAGACGGAGCGGGGCAGAGGCCGACGAGATGACGCGGCTCTACCGTTCCACCGCGGCGGACCTGTCTGCGCTTCGATCCGCGGCACCAGAGCCGGGAATGATCACGCGACTGTCGATGCTGCTGGCCCAGTCGCGAGTGTGGCTCACTGGCTCCCACACCGTGCGAACGGGGGACGTGAGTAAGTACTTCACCACGTCCCTACCTGCCGCCATGTACCGCGTGCGGTGGTGGGGGGCTGGCGTCGGATTTGCCGTGGTTCTCATGAGCGTGATCCTGGCGGTCTATACAGTCAACAACCCTGCTGCGCTCGACCTGATCGGCACGCCTGAGGACCGGCAGGTGATCGCGTCCGAGGAGTTCGCCAGTTACTACACCGAGTACGACAACACGTCGTTTGGCGCTCTGGTGTGGACCAATAATGCGTGGCTCGCCGTCCAATGCATCGCGTTTGGCATCACGGGCATCTACCCGCTGTTTCTCATGTACAACACTGTGTTTCAACTCGGCGTGGCCGGGGCGGTCATGGCGGAACACGACATGCTCGATATCTTCTTCAAGCTGATCCTGCCGCACGGGTTGCTCGAACTCAGCGCAGTATTTGTCGCAGCGGGTGCGGGGCTCAAGGTGTTCTGGACGGTGTGGGTGCCTGGGGATAAGCCGCGAGGTGCGGCCCTGGCTGAGGTGTTCAGGAC
>SWCB01008868.1_pt1 | contig 15762 bp, 15 predicted proteins | sample 4692901 | NCBI WGS metagenome assembly SWCB01 (sample SAMN10267276, study PRJNA491770) | bioreactor metagenome | isolation source: DHS bioreactor inoculated with subseafloor sediment | place: Japan: off Shimokita Peninsula | collected 2006-08 | reverse complement strand
TCTCTTGATGGTCCCCTAAAGTCTAGACAGTATGATTTATATGGCATATTAAATGGATTTGATGATGAATTATATAATCCGAAAAATAATAAAAATATTTATCAAGGATATGATGAAGAAACACACACTATTGGTAAAAAAATTAATCGCAAAGAACTTATTAAATTCTTTAATCTGAAACCTGATCTTGATATACCAATAGTTTCTTTTATCCATCGTTTTGCTAGACAGAAAGGATTGGATATTATAATGGAAGTTTTAGAAGATTACTTAAAAATTGGTGCGTTTTATTTTATTGCTATTGGTTCTGGTGATGCACTATATGAGTCATATTTTATGAAACTTCAAAAGAAATATCCTGAATATGTTTATTACAAAGAAGGATTTGATGTCAATTTAGAACAAAAAGTTTATGCCTCATCTGATCTCTTTATGTTACCTAGTTTATTTGAACCTTGTGGATTAAATCATATGATTGCTATGAAATATGGAGCACTTCCAATTGTTAGAGAAACTGGAGGCTTAAAAGACACTGTTACTCCTTATAATAAGTTTAGTGGCATTGGTGTAGGATTCACATTTAAAAATTATAACAAATCAGAATTTATAGAAGCTATCGATCAATCCTTAGAATTATATCATGAGGATAAAGAAGCGTTTAATTCAATGGTACACCAAGCAATGCATATTAAATATTCAGTATCTAAAATGGCTTCACAATATGAAGACCTTTATAATAAAATCCTTAACGGTTAATCTAATAAAAAAGCACAAATCATGAGATTTGTGCTTTTCTTATGCTTTATTTTCGATTTTAGTTTTTAAGTTGGGATCAAACTTTTGATCTCTAATCATTTGGATTTCTTCTAAATACGGTGCTTTTTTATCAATATATGGTGTTTCTAATATTTTAGGAATATCTAAAAAATCTTTATGATTAATAACTTTTAAAAGTGCTTCATATCCAATATAACCAAAGCCAATATTTTCATGTCTATCTTTACTTGCACCTTTTTCATTTTTTGAATCATTTATATGAAACACAGATATATACGATTGACCAACGATTTTGTCAAACTGTTTGATAACACTATCAAAATCATTTTTAACATCATAACCTGCATCATGTGTATGACATGTATCAAAACACACACTTACTCGATCTTTATTATCAACTAGATCAATAATTTCTTTTAATTCTTCAAATGTTTTACCTACTTCATTACCTTTACCAGCCATTGTTTCTAAAGCAATTTTAACTTTTAAATCCTCTGTGTTCTTTATCACTACATTCAAACCTTCTGCAATCCATTTGATAGCTTGAGGTCTATCTTTTCCTACAGCACTTCCTGGATGTAATACAATTTGATTTGCGTGCATATAAGCTGTTCTTTTAATTTCTTCTGTCAAAAAAGAAATTGCAAAAGCTCTCTTTTCTTCACTAGGATTTGCAAGATTCATAATGTATGGTGCATGAACAACTACGTTTTGTGGATCAAAACCTATTTCTTGCATATACTTAAGTGCTTCATCTACCTTTAAAAGTTTGGTTTCTTTTCTTCTTGTATTTTGTGGTGCACCTGTATAAACCATGAGTGCATTTGCTTTATAACTAACGGCTTCTTTAACTGAGGCTAAAAACATATCGTCTCCTGACATGGAAACATGACTACCGATTTTTACCATAGAGTTCATTCCTCCTAGCTTGTTTTTTTGCTGATTGTACTTGTTTTTTATTTTTCTTTTTATAATTTGGTTTTACTCGACCTGGTTTTTTAATTGATTTTATTGCTTGTTTTTCAGCATCTGATATTGTTTTAGTTTTACGTTGTTTTTTTATAAGTCCTTCATTTGTAATGATATATTCTTTGAAATCTACTAATTTTCTTAGTTTTTCTACTTTTCTATGATCATGCACACTTAAGAAAGTAATAACTTTACCAGAACGATGCATTCTACCTGTTCTACCACTTCGATGCATAAAAAATTCTAAATGATGTGGAAGGTCGAAATGAATAACATGAGATATCTCAAAATCTAGGCCTCTCGCACCTAAATCTGAAGTAACAACATACTGATATTTATGTGCTTTAATTTCTTCTATGACTTGTTTTCTTCTTTTAACACCTAAACTAGATTTAAAACTTATAACATTTAATCCCATTTCATGTAATGATTCATAGACAATATCTAAATTTTCTTTTTTACTAACAAAAATGAAACATGTAAATGGATTGATATGTTGAATTACTTTTTTTAAACTCTCTAACCGATCTTGGTATTTGATGTTTATCAATTGATATTCTATATCCAAATCATGATCTTTTGTCGTATCTACTATGTCATATTGACCAAAATATGATTGAATAAATGGCTCCATTTGACCTGTTATAGTTGCAGAAAAAAGCATAATCTTAGCTTGAAGCAGCATTGGAAGTACTTGATCGATAAAACTCATGAAATCTTCATCAAACATCATATCTGCTTCATCTAATACAAAATACTTAGTTTTCTTAAACTTTAAAACTTGCTCATCAATAGCAAATAGTTTTAATCTATTTGGCGTAGCAATAACAATATGAGGTTGAGCTTTCTTTAACCAGCTTATCTCTCTTTGCTTATCGCTGCCACCATAATATGCTTTAACGATAAAACGATCATCAACTTCTACCAACATTTGATGCACTTGTATAACAAGCTCATTAGTAGGTACAATAATGATTGCTTGAATTTCTTGTTGCTCTAAATTGATTCTCTCCAATATAGGTAGCAAATAAGCATGTGTTTTTCCTGTACCTGTTGGAGCTAGTCCAACTAAGTGTTTTTTATGATCAATATGAGTAAACACACCATCTTGAATAGGTGTAGTCGTTTCATATCCTAATTGTTTAAGTTTTTCTTTTATATACATATAATCACCATTAATAATTATAACATAATTATGTAAAATCTCCTGTTTTAAAACAAATATACGTTATAATATAAATGGTGATGAAAATGAAAGTAATTGAATTAACACCAAGAGGCTACTGCCATGGTGTATTAAATGCAATGGCTATGGTTAAAAAAGTTATTAAAACCCCATCTTATCCAAGGCCAATATATATATTAGGACAAATAGTTCATAATCAAAAAATTACAGATGCCTTTAAAGAATATGGTGTTATATCTCTAGATCAAAAAGGAAAAACTAGAGTTGAGATGCTTGATGACATCAAAAAAGGAACGGTTATTTTTACAGCGCATGGAATCAGTAGAAAAGCTATCGAAAAGGCTAAAGAAAAAGGATTAACTTATCTTAACGCAACATGTAGAGATGTTTTAAAAGTACATCGTGCAGTTGAAAAAAAGTTAGCTGAAGGATACAAAGTAATTTATATTGGACATCGCAATCATCCAGAACCAGAAGCGGTTTTAGATATCGATTCATCAATCTTGTTTGTTGAAGATGAAAAAGATGCACTTTTATTACCTAATCACTTGGTCAATGAAAAGGTATTTGTAACCAATCAGACAACTTTATCGTTATATGATATTGAATCTGTTTTAAAAATTATTGAATCAAAATATCCTGATTATGTTTTTGATAATGAAATTTGTAATGCCACATTAGTTAGACAACAAGCTGTTATAAACCAAGATATAGTTGATTTAATGTTAGTTGTTGGTGATACATTGAGTTCTAATTCAAATAAACTTGCTCAAGTATCAAAAAAATCAAAATCTATACCTTCGCATCTAATATCTGGAGTTGAGGATATTAACCTTAAATGGCTTGAAAATATTGAATCAGTCAGTGTCACATCTGGTGCATCTACTCCTACAAAAGTAACAGAGGAAGTTATTAGATTTTTAAAACAATATAAAAAAGATGATCCACATACATGGCATCATCAAAGTCAATTAAAAGAAAAGGACGTCTTGTAGGTCCTTTTTTAATGCTTTTTAAAAAGTCTTTCTTCTCTTTTAGTAAACTCTTGATAATTAAACAATGTGATATCAATTTTTAAATCTTTTTTTAATAACAATTGTGATAATGATGCTCCAGCTAAACGTATAGGTTGGTTTTTATAATGTTTATCAAATAAATTTAAAATTTGATCATGAATCAAATCGTAATCATCTGTGTAATCATTAAATGTTATGGATCTTGTTATTGTATTAAAGTCAGTATCTCTTAATCTAATACCTACAGTTCTACAGACTAATTCTTCTTTGATTAACCTTTGATATGATGTTTTAAGCTGTTCTTCAATCATCTCAAAAACTGCATCATACTCATCCATAGGATAATTAAATGTTGTTTCATTACTTATTGATTTTGCAATTCCATATTTATCTGGATCAATAATATCACTACTTTTTCCTAAAATATGTTCTAAATAACTCATATATGACTGTTCACTCATTATTGATAATACTTTATCTTTATACATATCTTTAGTAAAATCACCAATAGTCATAATGCCTAATTCCATAAGTTTGGGATATGTTTTTTTACCAATTCCAAACATTTCTTTAATTGGCAAATTGAATAATTTATTGACGATATCTTTTTTTCTTAAAACAGTAATACCCATAGGTTTTTTCATATCAGATGCCATTTTAGCAAGAAACAGTGTTGGTGCAATTCCAATTGAGCATGGAAGTTTATGTTTATCATAAAGACCCTGTTGTATCTCTTTTGCTAAATCTAAGGGATGTTTAGTTTTCGATGCTTCTGTCATATCTACATAAGCTTCATCGATAGATCCTGGTAATATTAGATCTGAATATGACTTTAAATAATCAAAGAAAATATGAGAATATTTTCTATATAATTTAAAGTCAGTAGGAACAACTAATAACTTAGGATATAGTCTAAAAGCATCATTCATACTCATTGCGGAATGTATACCATGTTTTCGTGCTAAATAGTTTGATGTAGAGACAACTCCTCTTCTTGAAATAGAAGATCCACCAACAACAAACACCTTATCTTTTAGATATGGCTCTTTAATGACAGCACAGCTACAAAAAAACGCATTTAAATCGATATGAAATATGATTTTAACGTTGTTTTTCATTAAATGACTTCCTTTCAATGCGTTTTTATAGTATAATAACAATGATTGAATAAACGAGGTGAAATTTATGGCAAAAAACGAAGTAAAATCGACTAAAACTACCAAAAATCATTATCACAATCCGACAGAGCAATGGTGGGGTAAATTTGTTGTTTGGTTACTACTTTTAGGTATGGTTGGTGCAATCATTCTTGGTTTCATTATTGCAGTCATTAGTGGTCAAGGGTAAACAAATTAATAGTTATAAGAATATAGGTGATGATTCACCTTTTTTCTTTATATGCTAAGGTTTTAATAACATTTTAGCTTGTTCAATCGCAAAGTGACTTAGTTTTTCATCACTTAACATTAAAGCAATCATTTCAATACGATCATTCATATCAAGCTTATTTATATGCGTAACCATTCTTTGGTTTTCTTTTATTTTATTGATACCAAAATGATGATCTGCTTTTGCAGCAACTTGTGGAAGATGAGTAATAACAATTAATTGCATACTCTTAGATAATTCTTTCATTTTTTGTGCAACTTTTGCAGCTGTGCGACCACTAATTCCAATATCGATCTCATCTAGAACAAGCATTGATAGTTGATTAGCTTTTGCATAAACGCTTTTTAGTGCAAACATAAATCTTGCGCGTTCTCCACCACTAGCTACTTTTGATAATGCTTTAACTGGTTCACCTTCATTTAAAGATATCATAAATTCTACCTGATCTAATCCGGATTCTAATAATTGTGTATCTAATTTATCAATAGGATCAAAAATAATATCAAAAATAGATTTATCTAAATCTAAATCTTTAAGTTCTATTATCATTTCACTTGCTAGTTTTTTAGCAAGTTTTTTTCTTAATGCACTTAATTTTAATCCTACTTCAAATGCTTTATCAAAGGCATCATCAACCTCTTTTTGAGCTTGAAGAAGATATTCATCAAAATCAGTAATCATCAAAAGTTCTTTTTTTATCAAATGATAATAATCAATTAATTCATTAATATTCTTTTGATATTTTTGCTCTATTTTTTCTAGATCATAATGTCTTTCTTGCATGAAATTAAAATGATCTTGATCAAAATCCAGGTCTTCAATTTGTTGATATAAAATTGACTTAACATCATCAATTTCATAATAACTTGAAGATAATCTATCATACATATCTTTATATGTTTGATCAATATCCTTTATTTTTTCTAATGCTAAAACAGATTCATAGATATGATCAATTTGATATGTCTCACCATCTAATAACTGATATGCTTCATTAAATTGATTCATGATTTTATCAAAGTTTTTTAATTTATTAAGTTCTTCTTCTAAATCTTGTTTCTCATCTACAATAAGTTTATATGCTTCTATCTCTTTAATCTGATATTCTAAAAAAGACTGTTTTTCTACAGATTCTTGTTTTTTATTTTTTAATTTAGTAAATGCTTGTTTTTTATCGAGATAGTCACTTCTTTTAATTAAATATGTATTAAGTAATTCATCAACTTTATGTTGATCTACTTGGTCGATAAACCCTAAATAGTAACTTTTATCAAATAAGGTCATTGAATCATTTTGCTGATGAATATTCCCCATTGTCAACATGATCTCTCTTAATTTATTAAGTGTAACTGTTTCATCATTGATTTTCATTTGATGACGACCACTTGAATCTACTTCACGTCTTACAGTAATTATTTGACTTAAACCAAGTAATTCTTGATGATATTTACTAAGTTCAAATTCACCAACTACCACAGCCTTTTTTTGACCGTAGCGAATCATTGTTTGATCGCTTCTTTTTCCAAATAATAAATGAAGAGATTCTAAAATAATTGTTTTTCCAGCACCAGTTTCACCTGTTAATGCTGTAAGTCCATCATCAAATGAGATTTCAAGATCTTCAATTAATGCAAAATGACTAACTTTTAATGATTTAATCATAAAACTTCTCCAATCATTTCTTTTAAATCTTTATGTCCCTCTTTTAAACCATTCATATATAGGACATATTCTTGATTCCCTTTTTTACCTTTAATATGAGCTTTTTTTAAACTAACAATGTGATAGCCCATTTGATCAATTTCTAAAGCAACATGATTTAATATGTTTTTATACATCTTTTTGTCTTTGATGACACCTTTAAATTGATTATGTCCAGCTTCAAATTGAGGTTTGATTAAAGCTATGATCTCTTTTTGAAAACCTTTTAAATGGTTTAAAATTGGCAATATAGATGTAAAAGATACATCAATTAAACAAACATCTATTTCTGGTATATCTACATCTAATATATTTGTCTGTTCAAATAATTTAATGCGTTCATCATTTCTTAGCTTAATATCCATCTGATTTGTTCCAACATCATATGCATAAACTAGTGCTGCTCCATGGTTTAAAGAACACTCTGTAAATCCACCTGTTGATGAACCTACATCCATTACTATTTTACCATCCAACTTGATATCAAATTCGATAAGAGCATGATGCAATTTTTCTCCAGCACGACTTACGAAATGCACTTTTTCAATACATTTTATCAAATCATCATCACTTACTTGATATCCTGGTTTCAATACTTCTTTATCATTAACTAAAACAAGACCACGTTTTATATAATCCGTGGCCTGTGATCTAGATTTTACAAGTTTTTTTGAAACCATATAAAGATCTAATCTCACTTCATCAAATCCTTTATATGTTTAATTATGGAATCTTTATCCATATGACATTTTTTTAAAACATCTTGATAATGTCCATGTTCAACAATTATATCAGTAATCGACATCTCATCGATTTTATGTTTATGTTGATGCTTTGCCATATATTTTAATATCATTGGGTATAATCCGCCAATATTAGAAGCTTCTTCATAAACTAAAATTTTAACATTATTTTTAAATATTTCTTTTAACATTTGTTCATCTATTGGTTTAATAAATCTAGCATTAATGATGGTTGCATCAATATCTAAATCAGATGCAGCTTCATTTAATAAATCTAAACTTGGTCCATAACTGATTAATACAAGTGGATCTTTACCTTTTTTAAAATAAGTCCATACTGGTTTTATATTATTAAATTTAATTTCTTTTTTTAAATCATGTAAAACTCTACCTCTAGGATATCTAATTACAAATGGGTGATTTTGATTTATAAAACCATAATATAACAAATCAAATGCTTCTTGAGCGTCATAAGGCATAGTAATTACAAAGTTTGGCATTAAACTAAACATCGATACATCAAATAAACCTTGATGTGTAGATCCATCTTCACCAACAATTCCAGCTCTATCAATTCCAAATACAACATGGTGATTAGATCTTGCGATATCATTTAATATTTGATCAAATGCGCGTTGACTAAATGTTGCATATAATGGATAAAAAACAGCTACACCTTGATGTGCCATCATTGCAGCCATGGTTGCCCCATGTTCTTCTGCGATACCAATATCAAAATAGCGATTAGGATATTTTTTTTCAAAATCATCCATTTTAGTCCCAACAGTCATTGCTGGCATAATAACAAAAGTTTCTTTATACTTTTGTAATTGATCTAATCCAGCAGCAATACACTGGCTCCAAGTAATACCTTCTTTAATTTTGTTGGATGCTTTTGCTACACCATGATACGTTCCAACACTATCGTTTTCCGCATCTTTATGCCCTTTTCCTTTATCTGTAATGATATGAAGTACAACACTTTTTTTAATCTTTGAAATGCGTTTTAAGTTATATATCAATCCTTTTAAATCATGTCCATCAATTGGACCAATATACATATATCCAAGATCTTCAAATACATTTTTTCTTTGTAGTAAGGTTCTTATACTTCTTTTAATTCTGGATAAAACTCTTATAAAGATATCTGGTAAAATACGATGCCAAATCCTATTTGATTTAATCACAACTTTATTACTTCTAAATCGTGTTAAAGCTTTAGATAAGGATCCAACACTTTTTGATATACTCATCTGATTATCATTTAAAATAATAATTCCCCTTTTACGAGTATCATTACCTAAAAGATTTAGTGCTTCTACACTCATACCATTCATGATAGATGCATCACCAATAACTGCGATGCCTTCACCATCTTCATTTTTCACCATTTTTGAGTATAAAAGACCATAAAGCGCAGACATTGCAGTTCCTGCATGACCGCTTTCCCACATATCGTGTATCGATTCTTTATAATTGATATATCCAGATAAACCATCTGTTTGTCTTAACGTATCAAAATCCTTAGCTCTACCTGTTAAGATTTTATGTGTGTATGCTTGATGTCCCACGTCAAAAATGATTGCGTCTTTTGGACTATTAAATACATAGTGCAACGCAATAATTAGTTCAACTGTTCCTAAATTGGAGCTTAGATGACCACCTGTTTTTTCTAATGAATCAATCAAAAAAGATCTAATATCAAAACTGAGTTCTTTTAATTCAGTAAGACTTAAGTTTTTTAAAAAACTAGGATCTTTGATGTCAAAAAGATTCATTTAATTACTTAATTTCCTTAACAACTAATTTTTCTGCACTTTCTAACATGTTATAGCATGCTTTAGAAAGTTCCAATCCTAATTGATATTTTTTAACTGCCTCATCTAGTGGTATCTCTTTGTTTTCTAAATCTTTAACGACTTCTTCCAACTCTTTTAATAAAGTCTCAAAACTTTTTTCTGCCATTATTTCTCCTTCTTTCCTTTTACTTCTGTATATATATATCCATCTTTTAATTCAATTTCAATTTCATCATTTTCTTTAATATCTTTAATGGTTGTCAATATATTTTTATCTCGTTTAATCATTGCATATCCTTTATCCATTAATCTTAATGGAGAAAGTGCGTTTAATGATTTTGTCAATGATTCAAAATTTTCTTGTTTGGACAATAAAATGGATCCAATGTATTGCTTTAACATATTATCTAATTGATTTTGTTTTTCTTTTAAATAATTAATTTTATCAATAGGATTTCTTAATCTATTTGTCTCATACATAACTTTTTGATTTTTATTATCTAATATGTATTTAAAATTTTTCTCTAAGTTACTATGATATCTATCTAAATCTTTTTTTAGATCTTCTAGCTTACTAGATGGTGATAATCTATCTAATCTCTGATCAAGATATAAAAGTGATGTATTCATTTTTTCTAAATTGACCTTAAATTGTTTTATAACTTGATATTGATATTCAGCTATTTTGTCTAATAAATCTTTTTTGTTTGGAGTTGCAAGTTCAGCTGCCGCACTAGGGGTAGGAGCTCTTAAATCCCCAACAAAATCGGATATAGTATAGTCTGTTTCATGTCCAATGGCTGTAATAATCGGGATATTTGATTGATATATTGCTTCTATGGTTTCAATCTCATTAAAGCCCCATAAATCTTCAATAGATCCACCACCACGACCCACAATTAATACATCGACCTCATTTAACTTATTAGCTAGAACGATTTGATTTTTAATACTTACAGAAGAGTCAGGTCCTTGAACTAAAGCTGGATATAAATGGATTTCTGCAAGCAAATATCTTCTAGAAACTGTATTTTTAATATCTTCTATGACTGCTCCAGTTGGTGATGTGATTACACCAATTTTTTTAGGATATTTAGGTATCGCTTTTTTATGAGCTTGAGCAAAATAACCTTTTTGTTCTAAGTCTTTTTTAAGTTTTTCATATTTTAAATATAGTTCACCAACACCGTCGAGTGTTAAACTTCTAACTTGAATAGAATAAGATCCACTTGGTTCATAAACACTCATTCTACCTTCAATTAGAACGTGATCGCCTTCTTTGGGGTCAAATATAACACTTTTGGTATCACTTGCAAACATGATACAACTAATTGAAGCTTTTTCATCTTTTAATGTAAAGTAAAAATGCCCTCTACTGTGGCGTTTAAAATTGGATAACTCACCTTTAATTAAAATGTGAACAAGGTGTTTATCACCTTCAAGTTTAGTCTTTATGTATTTAGTTAATGCACTGACTGTCAAATAAACTTGGTTCAATGAACTCATCCCTTTATCGCTTTTGCGATTTGATCAATGACCTTATTATTAAATTTGTGTTGTTTTTGGTCATCTAAATTTGTATAAATTTTAGTTAGTTCTATAGCTTCATCAATAACAATACTTACTGGAATATCTCTTGCAAGAAGCTCGTAAGTAGCAATTCTAATGATTGCTCGATCAAGATAACTTAAACGATATAAACTATAATTGTATAAGTTGCTTTCTATCGTTTGATCTATTTTCTCAAGCATTTCTACTAATTCATGAAACATTTTTTCTGCTTCTTCTTGTTCGAAATTTGGAATAAAAGCAATGTTTTCACTTTGATACAAATCAAATTGATACATGACCTGCATCAATTCAACTCTTATTGCGCGATTTTCTTCATTTAACATAATATATACCTCGTTAATATTTTAGCATATAAGCAGTGATTTTAAAAATACGAAACAACATTTTTTAAATATAAAAAAGGTAAAAACTTATACTTAAGTCTCTACCTTTAAAAACATGTAATAAATTATAAGCTTATCTACGTTTTTTAATGATTGTTGTTACCACTGTAGACATTACTAAAACACCAATGACAACTATTGCAGCAATCGCTCCAGTACCCAATCCTTCATTATCATCATAGCCTTTATCTGCGAGTATTTCTTGCCATTTTGTATCCATCTCTAATTTAAGTGATTCATTATAGCGATAGACTTCATCATTATCATTTTGTCTAACATCATAACTTGTTGCATAATCCTCAAATGATCCATCTACATCAAGCACTTCTTCAAATACATCTTTTCTAGGTGTTGAATATCCAACAAACTCAGTATTTCTAAGTGCACTATCATAAGATAACATGAAGTTCATAAACTGATATGCATAATCCATATTAGCTCCCTTTGGAGTAATAAATGCATCTACCCATATATTTGTTCCTTCTTCAGGAACAAAGAAATCTAGATTTTCATTCTCACTCATCAAATAATTTGCATCTCCTGAATAACTAACAGCTAAATCATATCTAGCAGGATCAAGCATTGCATCAAATATCTCATCAGTGATGACATATGTTTCAGATGTAAGTGCATCTCCCAGCCACGATGCTGCAGTCTCAAATTCTGCATCAGTTGGCGTATTTATAGAATTCGCCCCTGTTGCTTTTAAAGCTAACATAAATGAATCTCTAGAACTATTGTAAAATGCAATTTCATAATCACTATTAGTTAATACATCCCAACCTGTTAAATCAGTTTGTTCTACTGTAGTTGTATCATACAAAATACCTACATTACCCCAAAAATATGGAATAGCATAATCAAGTAAATCATAGCCTTGAGCACCCTCTGATAACTCAGTTAAAATATCGTTTAAACCTTCCGCTAAATCAGTATCTCTATCAAAAGTAGTGATTTTTGTCCAATCAATCATTTCAATTAAATCTTCTTCAATCAATTGTTCAATTGCATATTCACTAGGAATTACTAAATCATATTGATTCCCTGATTTGATTTGCGTTAAAGCAACTTCATTAGAATCAAATGCAATTTGTTTCACTTTGATCCCTGTTTGATCTTCAAACTCGTATACCAATTCATCATCGATATACTCTCCCCAATTATAAAGTCTTAAAGTAGGTCCTGACTCACATCCTACTAAAAGCGAAATTGTTAATATAAATACTGCTAACATTAATATTTTTTTCATTCCATTTCCTCTACTTTCTTGTCATTTTTAAAATAATCATATGTAATCTTTCCACCAATAATTAATAATATGATAGTTGATAATGCATTAATAATTGGTTTTGGTGAAAGTCTATTTGTATATAAATAAATTGATATGTTTTTGTCTCCACTAGATCCGGCAACAAAATATGAAATAATAAAATCATCAAAACTCATCGTAAATGCTATTGCAGCTCCTGCAATAATAGCAACTTTGATTTGTGGCAAGATAACTTTAAATAAAGCTTTAAGCGGTGAAGCTCCTAAATCATAGGCAGCATCAGCTATATTTGGATCTAAGCTCTTAACTTTAGGATAGACAGTAATTAACACGTATGGTGTTGAAAATGCAATATGAGCTAATAACATCGTATTATAGCTTGGTGCAATTTGAAGTGCTCCAAACAAAACCAATAAAGATACAGCTGTAATAATTTCTGGTGATACAATAGGGATATTATTAACTGTCATCGTAATATCTCTAACTACTTTTTTTGTTTGAGTTAAAGCAATTGCTGCAAGCGTTCCTAGTATCGTTGAAACTAAGGTCGAGACCAAAGCTATCCATAAAGTCATAAACACAATGGATTCTCTAGGGTTTGTATAATTAAATAATTCTCTATCTTGAAATAACTCTTTATATCTATCAAAGGTAAATCCCTGCCAAACTGTTAAAGAATTGGCTTCATTAAATGAAAATACTGCAATAGATATAATTGGTGCGTAAATAAATAACATAACTAATATTAAAAATGTGATTTGATAAGGGTTAATGCGCTTCTTTTTCATTGCGATTTACCCCCTTATACTTATCTAGTTTTTTAATGTAAAATACAATGCCTAATATAACAATAGCCAATACGATTGCTATTGCAGATGCATAAGAGATGCGTCCGTTATAAATAATCGATTTTTCTATTAAAGTGCCTATCATATAAATATTTTGACTTGGTGCCAGATATTGTGGAACAATAATTGTAGTTGCTGCTGGTAAAAATACCATTAACACACCTGATAATACACCTGATAGGGATAATGGAATAATCACTTTAAGCATTGTTTTAAATCTCGAAGCTCCTAAATCTGCAGATGATTCAATTAAATTTGGATCAATCTTTGATATTACAGCATAAATAGGTAGGACCATAAATGGTAGATAAACATAAACTAATCCTATAACCACACCTGGTGCAGTATTAATTAAAAACGGGAAGAACATACGCATAATTTGTTCTAAAGCTCTAACTCTTAATAGCATATTAATCCACATAGGGGCATTAATAAGTAACAAAAGCGCCATTTGTGTTTTTAATTTTAATTTTGTCAATAAATAAGCTAATGGATAACCAATAATAAGTGTTACAACTGTTGTTGCAAATGCAATCCATAAACTTGATGTCATTGCTCTTACAAATGATGTAGCTCTAAAAAAATCCATGTAATGTGTTAATGTAAATCCTATTGGAAATACACCTTGTTGTCTATCAAATTGAAAAGATGAAATAATCATTAAAAAGATTGGAATTACAACTAATACAATCATCACAATAAAATAGGGATAACTTAAATATTTTTCTATTTGACGAACTGTTTTTTTCTTTATTATTTTGGGATTCTTGTCGTCATAATATGCGTTGTGATCCATTACCACTTCTCCATAATATGAATGTCTTCTGGTCCAAAAATAATGCCTACTTTAGTGTCAATCGCATGAAAGTCAGTGGTATGAATGGTATAAGTTCTGAATTTTGTTTTAACATCAATCTCATAATAAACACCTTTGAAAGCAATACTATCGACAATACCACTAAGAAAACCATCTTTTTCATCTACAATATCAATATCTTCTGGTCTAATAACGATATCAACTTTTTCATTTTTAGAAAAACCGTGATCAACACACTCATAATCAACACCATCAAAAGAAATTAAATAATCATCTTTCATAATACCTTCAATGATATTTGATTCACCAATAAATTTTGCTACAAAAGTATTTGCTGGTTCATTATATATATCTTCGGGTGTTCCAATTTGATAAATTTCACCTTGATTCATAACAACAATCTTATCACTCATGGTTAATGCTTCTTCTTGATCATGTGTTACAAAAATAAAAGTAATACCTGCACTTCTTTGAATTTCTTTTAATTCATATTGCATTTCTTGTCTAAGTTTCAAATCCAATGCTGCAAGAGGTTCGTCTAAAAGTAATACTTTTGGTTCATTAATTAGTGCTCTAGCAATTGCAACTCTTTGTTGTTGCCCTCCTGATAAACGATGAACTTCTCTTTGGTCGTATCCTTCTAAGCCAACTAATTTTAAGTATTTTGTTACTTTTTCTTGAATTTCTTTTTCAATTGTCTTTCTAGTCACAATTTTTGATTGTAAGTTATCAATCTTTTGTTGAATGCCTTTAACATCTGTTGCAGTTTTTAAATCTTTTTTTAATGAAGTGATTTCTTTTTTAATGACTAAGTTGGGATCTCTTAATATAAAAATTTCATCTCTTAATTCTTTTTTATAGGTTTTAATATCTGTTTTGTCTGAAGTTGCTTTTATCTTTTGTTGATATGTCTGTTGTAATGCTCTGATTTTTTCAAGCGTAGATAATGAATCATTTTTAACTCTTAATCCAAAAGCTACATTTTCAAAAACATTTAAATGTGGAAACAAAGCATAGCGTTGAAAAACTGTGTTTGTCGGTCTTTTATGAGCAGGAGTATCTAAGATAGAGACACCTTCAAATAAAACTTGACCTGCACTAGGTTCAACAAAGCCACCAATAATTCTAAGTGTTGTTGTTTTCCCGCATCCAGATGGACCTAAAAGAGTAACAAACTCGTTTGGCTCTATGGTTAGATCAATGCCTCTTAATACAACTTGACCATTAAATTCTTTTGTTATATCTTTTAATTCAATAAGTGCTGCCATATGTTGTCTCCTTTTTACGTTTAC
>SWCB01004215.1_pt1 | contig 15768 bp, 17 predicted proteins | sample 4692901 | NCBI WGS metagenome assembly SWCB01 (sample SAMN10267276, study PRJNA491770) | bioreactor metagenome | isolation source: DHS bioreactor inoculated with subseafloor sediment | place: Japan: off Shimokita Peninsula | collected 2006-08 | reverse complement strand
GCGAGATAAAACTCAAATAATGGCGGCAATCAAAGGTGCAGATACATTAATTTGTTGTGCGCCAGGCGATCAAACCGTTATTACTGAACTAGAACCCATTTGGCTTGAAGCTGCAATAGCAAGTGGCGTAAAGCGCTTTGTACCCACAGAATTTGGTTGTCATACTCGAGGGGTGGATTACGGCGATGGCATTTTGTTTGATTACAAGAAAGACTTACATGAGAAGATTTTTAAATCAGGCATCGGCTGGACGTTTATTTACACTGGTGGCATTTTTGATTACTTCCTGCCTAATCTTCGCTTTTTCAACAAAATTACCACTTTCGGTAATATGGAACTACCGATCTACGCTCACGAGATAAAAGATATTGGTCAGATTATCGCGATGGCGATCACTGATGATCGCACCATGAATCGTTGTGTACAAATGGATTACAACGTTCTTACACAACTCGAAATGATTAATTTATTGAAAGAGCACCACCCAAATCATGCTTTTGAATATGAACATTTCTCATCAGAGTATATTACTGAGCAACGACTTATAGCGAATGATGAAGTTACCGCGAAAAAAGGAGCCGAGACAGATCGTGAACGTTGGGGCATTAATTACGTGATTTACGTCATTGGTAAGTTAGCGAACTTTACAGATGAAACCATCAAGGCTTCAGAACTATTCCCAGATTATCACGTTAGCAAAACACCAGAACAAGCAATTGCTAATCCTGAGTTTATTTTTGACACTGAGTAGTCATCGATTCACCCTCGTTAATTTCGACTTTCCAGACGTTAGTGAGATTAGAACGTATCAGCATTCCTCCGCTGATACGTTTTTGAGGTGTATTCATCGAATCAAAATCGATGTTGGACAGAAATGAGCTGTAACGCTTTTTCCACTGTACCTAACCAATTTGGTAGCACTTATACCATTCTAGATAAGTAAATGGTCAAATAATTGCGTAGAGAAAATTGATAATAACAAGGCAGAAATTGAAGTAACTAGTGGTTCTAATTATAAAATTTCTAACGTAGTTATAAGCTATTTTAACCAGCAAGGATGATCAGATACTTGTCTAGGTTGGTATTAGCTATACCATTTCAGGTACATTTGTAATTGACCTTCCTGCCTAGCCTGTAAGAGGTTAACAACTTCGATTACAATCCAACATTAAGCTCCATAAGAACATAACGAATACCATTTATGCTCAACTCTTCCGACATAGCCTTAAACCCTACTTTTCCATAGAAGCCAAGTGCATAAATTGATGCTTTGACGCTTATTAACTTTGCGCCACTAATCGTCTTCATTTCCTCAACTAGCCGTTTAGCTACACCAAAGCCATGATATTCAGTTTTAACATAAAGATGGCCAAGGTAGTCTCCATCACGCCAAGCTATATAACCTATTATTTCGTTACCAATGATTGCTTTAACCGCTGAATAAATTTCAGGGTTCGTTACGTTTTCGACATCAGACATAAACGCAAGCCGAATGGCTTTCTGACCTTCAGCATCAAGTAAAGGCACAACGTGCTCTTCATTAGCCGATTCACCTAATTTCAGGATTGAATCTAGATCTCTGTGAGTCACTTTTTCAAGAGCAAATTCCATTTTCCCTCCTAGCACATAACGTCGACATAGCACACTTATTACTATGACGATAAACCCCCAGATTACCACTACACACCTAAGCACTGAAACGAAAGTAAACCTAGAATGCAGAATGCAATAAATCGTGTTGATGGCTTTATAGTTAGGCTACCCTACGACGTTCTACCATTTTTTCACAAGTTCAAATGCCTGAAGACCATCACTTTTAGTTCCTGCGTAACCTCCAAAAAAATTAGGGTATTTTATTGGAATCAATGTAAGAAGTGCCTGGAAAGCAGAAAAGTACAATGCAAGATTCACTTGAAAGTTTGTCCAGTAACCTAAGTTTTGAAATGAAAGCCAGTAAAAGCATAGAGCGAGTACTGCTGAAAAAATAGGACCACAAAGTAGAATCAAGACTTTTCCGTTTTTACCCCCTTTAGAACTGATGCTACAAAAACCGTTAAACATCGAGAACGGGGCTCCATAAATATAGAGTTTCCCGAGTTTGAACTTCACTGCATTTTCAAGGTTACCCATTTGAATCACTACACGGTAACCTCTTATAAGCTGAGGTATCGCATGCCCTAACTCGTGCAAAAAGGTTATGAGAGGCATTGTGATCAAAAAGCCTATCGCATAGCTTACAGCTTCATACATAAAAATTAGAACTCCATTTCGCCCCAGCGCCGAACATAAGATGCGTCACAACTAACCGACCAAACACACTGAACTCCGTACCAAAACTGCCGAGTGTAATGCGTCAACTTGATGTTTTTGTTGAATGAAGCCGCGCCGATTATCTTTATGAACAACAGCTTACTAACTTAAAACTGCAAGGTAAACGTCCTGTAACCCTTGACGTCTATTCACGTGCAGTGCGTCGCATTACACACCACTTTGATAAAGCACCCGACACATATTCTTATCTGTTATACCGTTTGTCACGGCCTTGCCAATCACTAGAATTTATCACTGCTTTATCAATCGTTGAATATGAGTATAATCGCCACCTTATTGCGTCATACCAACTATAAATGAGTACACAATGTCAAAATTATTTTTCAAAGGCCGAATAGACGCAAGACAAAACCACATTATGTCAGGCTATAATGTAAGCCGTGACGTAAAAGCAGGAACCGAAGGGGCACCAGTTCCTGTTGTGGTAAACACTGAAGAACGTAAAGCTCAAATCGAAGCGCTGGCAGCTGAGAAATCAATCGTTGTAAATATTGTTGTTGATGCAACAGCTGCAGAAAACACTATTGAGCTAGACACTATTCTCAACAAACCAAAAACAGCTACCGTTGAAAAAACACAAAACCGCAACGAACCCTGCCTTTGTGGCAGCGGGAAAAAATACAAGAAGTGCTGTGCTTAAATATAGACGGATTGCATATAGACCATCTTTTGACGGTTTTAACCACCAACTGCATTTTCAAGTTTGTGGTATAACGCCGAACATATAAGCAGACCGACCTGATTTTTATCACGTAAAACGAAAACACTCGGCAAACTAAGAATGCCGAGTGTAATGAACCGTGGTGATGCATTTGTTGAACGAAGCCGCGTCGCATTACCCATCACTTTGATAAAGCAGCCGATAACCTTTCAATCGACGATCTTAAACAATATCAATACCCATTCAAAGAGATAGACCCATCACTGGCAACACCCTACCTTCTGGTTTTGAATTAACTAACTTATCGCTATAGCCCCAATATCGTTTAGCCTATTTATCTCTTTAATCTCTGTTGATTCTGCTAATACAATATTCATAACCTTTTCGCCTTATAACGTCCAACATAAGTTGCGCAGTGAAAATACGGACCGCATGCAGGGTGTTGTGGGGGCTAGAGACCCTCGGCTACCCGATTAGGTTTAGTTCGCACAAGATAGAGTTTGACTTATGATGGAACAACAAATGTCTGAAGATTCCTTATGCGCCTCATGTTCAGCGTATGCGATATTCATGAACTTAGTATTTTCAATTTGCTCTACGAGCTCAACGGCTTCATCCAATGAAAACAAAAAGTCATCATCACCACGCATCACAAGCACCGGACATCGAATGTCACTAACCGTCTCATTTGGGTAACCTGCGATTGATGTATCTATCCAGACATTCTTCACCTTTTCAACGAGTAACTCAAAGTCTGGTTGTGGATTAACGTCGTTATAGTATGCAACTGATTCTGGGAACATTTCTTTCCAGTCATCAGACGTGACCCCACCTAAGAATTCAATAGATGGGTCATTTATCTTCAGTCGCCACTGTGAGCCTAATGTAATTAACCTTTCAACTTTTAAATTACCAGCCGCGGCTAAACGATAGCTCACAATACCACCATCGCTAAAACCAAACATTGAAAGTGAATGAAGTTCTAGATGGTTTAGCACAGCTTCAACATCACGTTGATATTGCAAGTAATTTAATTCTTTATCACCAAGAGTTGATTTACCATGCCCCCGAAGATCAATACCAATAACCCTATAACCACTTGGAATACCTTCAAGAATTACGTTCAAATCAGTTATACAACCTAGCCCACCATGTAATAACACAAGTGGTTTATCTTCGGGGTCGCCTAATAATTCATAATAAATTTCGGCACCATCAACGCTCAAATAGTGTCCTGTTTTATGGGTAAAAGCTAACAAACAAAATTCCTTCTTAATTGTGATAACGCCTGTCACTTACTCTTACTTTGCTAAGACGTTCGCTTCCTTCCAAGGCTAAAACGAAGCACTGTATTAAACGTGAACGCTGCATAGAACTCCAAGCATAATACTCGAATAGTCTATTGGGTCTATAACCCGCATTACGCAAGCAATAGTTAGCTTATTACGAATAATATTAACGAATCAAAACGATTAAGGGACACTCACCAAAACCGCTGAGTAAAACGCGTCAACTTGATGTTTTTATATGTGCCTATTAGTAGGATGATTATTCGTTTATATGGTTACTATACCAAGCGTCAAGTAGCTCCTTACCATAAACAACCTCAATATTCATATGCATGAACAAAAGATAAATTGCCAATAGAGCACAAGTCAAATTAAACCAAAAGGTAATTTTGTTGCGAACCGTATCATAAGTAAATAGATTGATAGAAATCAGTATAAAAGGATAACAGAGTAACAATAAAACAAAGCCACCAAGATAATTTGATATTGCCATCTGTGTCATAATTAACTCCATTTTTGAAAGGCGAAATAAAATTAATACAATTCATAGCCGCTAGATACTACACTGAGCTCCAAATCAAAAATGCCGAGTATAAGTCATCACCTTGATTGTTTTTTATAGCGAGCCCTAAGTTATATCCAATGATTTACTTAATTAGCTTCGATACGAATGGAATATTTTGATATTTATTTTCCCAAGATAATCCATAACCAATTAGCATATCGTCATTCTCCATTTCATAAGCAAAATATTGCGTCACTGGTATATTGACTCGATTAGGCTTTACAAATAGCGTAGCAATGGAAACAGATTTAACACCGAACTCAGCACCAATGAACAGTGCAACTCGTTTCATCGTTCCACCAGTCTCAATGGCATCATCGACTAAAATGACATGTTTATCTTTAATATTAATGTCTTGATGATACACAATCGGCGATCCATTATTACTAACACCAGGTGTATGATGACAAGCTATATAGTCCATATATACATCAAATTTCAATTCCCGAACAAGATCCGCGGTAAATAGAATACCCCCAGGAACAACTGAAATAATAACAACCTCTTCACCTGAAAATTTCTGGTTTAGTTTATCTGCTACAATTGCCACTCCTAATCTAATCTGTTCTTTGCTAAGAACTAAACTCCCAATATGTTTATTCGTTTCCATAAGTACCTCCTTGTAATTTTTTCGCATAACACCAAACAAAAAAATTGCGCCGATTTTCTTTATGAACAACAGCTTACTAACTTAAAACTGCAAGGTAAACGCCCTGCAACCATTGACACCTATTCACGTGCAGTGCGTCGCATTACCCCACCACTTTGATAGAACACCCGACACCCATTTTTGGAGCACTGTCAGGGTTATTCGCAATGGTTTACCGTTCTTTTTAAGCATGTACCTCATCGTGAAGGTAGTGGCTTAACATCATTAAACCTCAACAAAACAAACGATTATCTGACATTCTTACCCCACACAAGGATAATGCTACGCTTAATAAAACGTAGCTTTGGGCTTAGTTTGGAGTTTTAGTCATGCCGAGGACAAGTGGATCAACAACAGAGGAAACAATCTTCGTTAACCGAGATGATTTGGTCGTACTCAAGCCAGATGTTCCAGTCACCCAATCAACAATACTTGATTGAGAGTACAATACCTCTGAAGTTCTTGTTCTTACCATCACCAATTTAATTTCCATTGGGAGGCGAATTTCGCCATCCACAATTAATTGTGACATTTGAGTTGCTTGGTTACTCAGAGAGCTGATATTCTCGCCCTCAGTGTCTATATCAATTGCCACAACACCATGCACAGTTAACGCTTTACCCACTATCGCCATTGATTCTTCAATATCCTCGCTAGAATCCACGGTAAGATCGATATCTTGATCTTGGCGCTTAATTTCATCTCGGAATTTAGACGATGAGATCACTTTGTATTTACCTGATCTCTCGAGACTTTTTTCTAATTGTTTCACCATCACTTTATATACACGGATATTATCAGCAGGAAATCCCTCTAAATAATCCACGTAATCAGCAACAACTATAGTTTTCACTTTGTTGAACACATCGCTTTTGACTGGTTTTTTATCTAAGTTCTGACTTTCTTCTTGTACTTGTAAATCAAACTGCGTCGCACTTGAACGAGCCTGCATAACTGCCCCACATCCAGTGAGCATGGAAGTAAGAACTCCTGCGATGATTAGTATCTGCACTTGTCTTTTCATTACGTAACTTCCTTTTAAGAACGATAATTTAAGATGTAATTTAATTTTGCTTTATCCCTTTGCTCCCATGTTCCATTTGTTACTCTATGAAATAAATAATACCCTCGCCCCCCCCCCCTTAATACTCCAATCACTACAGAGTATTTAGCATGAATGCCGAACAACAACTTCGCGTCGATTTTCTTTATGAACAACAGCTTACTAACTTAAAACTGCAAGGTAAACGCCCTGCAACCATTGACACCTATTCACGTGCAGTGCGTCGCATTATCCACCACTTTAATAAAAGACTTCGCGTGTCGTGCTAAAAATATGGGTGAGACTATCGGATTTACGTCGGTGCTTCATACCCATAATCGACGACAAGATTTACAGCTACATCACTGACACACTAAAATTACGGTTACCTCGTCAGTTATCCCCAAAATGGGTTGTGGATTGTCGTCATGTTGGGCGGGGAAAATCAGCTTTATTGTATTTATCTAAATACCAATACCGTGGCGTATTGGTTGTGTCCTTGTTGTCATCATTTAATGCGATATTTTGGCGTATTTCGCCCGAGATAATCTTGGGTTATATAAGGATAATGCTTCAGCTTTTACTTGAGTAGATAACCATAATTAAACATCAAAATCAGTCAATTATATCTATTTCTGTTGAGCCAAGGCAGGGCTCGCTTCAACATAACCGTTTACCAGCAATCACTCTTTTACTTCTTCGTAATATTTCCCTATATAAGGTAGCTCGGGCTTGTTCAACACTTCGGATATGTGTCGGCTTCGCGACACATATCCTTATCTGTTAGCCATAGTTTTATCGATTACATTCTAACGAGATATGTACCCTATAGATTTAAACTAAAATTGCAGCGATTAAGGTTAACTGTATGCTTTCTTGATGAAATTTAATACGAGAAAATAATATGCCTACAGTAACCATCAACGACTTACCATATCTACTGCCAAGAGATACAGCGGGCCAATTACAAAAACTAGCTCAAATTACAGGTATTCCAAGAAATTTACTGACTGGTGCTGGAGAAAAAGAAGTTGAAGCGATTTGCTACATGATTTTGTACCGTCATCTTAGTCAACACCTTAGAATTAAAGCAATGACTTCTATTCGTTCAGTTAAAAAAGCAACTAAAGAAAAAGACCATCGTTCTACCCTAAACACTTCAAGGTTTTTCTAATGAAGAATAGAATAATTGGCGTTCTTGGTATTATTGCAATTTTAGTTGCTACAATTTGGCACTGGGAAAATGCAGATGAGCAGTTAAAAGACCTACTATTTTACTTATTACTAGCAACTTTTGTAGGCCAAAATATTTGGCTTACTTTTATAGGGAATAAGAAGGAATAAGCTACCTTCAAACTAATTATGTACTCTTTATTCCATAAAAAAACCCTCAGTTTAAATGTATACTGAGGCTAACGTCGAACATAAGTTGTGCCACGACTAACCTACAAAAAACACTAAACTCCATACCAAAACTGCCGAGTAAAACGCATCACCTTGATTGCTTTATCGTTATGTGCAAGTAATTAAACGATTAAGTAAATGATTTCGTTTAGCCTCTGCAACATTTGTTGCTACACTTATTCCTCCCAACCAAGTTAGTGACCTTTTATATACTGATCTAATGCAATAGCATCACTATCTCTTGAAATCTCCTTTGTAGTTTATACTATCGATTTACCTTCAACATATGACTCAATTGGCACTAGCTACTCTAATATCAATTCAGATTCAATCGAATTTGCCATTCTAGCAGTGACACCAAGTACCCATTTACGGCTTGAATACACGTAGCCTAAAGCGATTGGCCGCACCAAGATACATTCGGAATACAACCTACATCATGCGACACGCTTTGTTTGCGAAGCCCGTCGCTAATTTAACCCTAGTATAATCACAAATTTAGACACACTTCATATATGCCGCCACCAATACCAGGCCATGACAATTTCAAGTTTAAGAGCATGATATTATTGAATTATTGTGACTTTGCACCAACATAAGGATATATAATGAACACTCTTAAACTCGGATTTGTGACCTCTTTATCTGTGTTTCTCATCTCGGCATGTGGTGGTGGAGCAAGCGTTGACACTCACGGTGCTGGCTCGACTGTAGATGCAGGAAATGTTGTTAATATTGCAGCAACATCTGGAAATCATATCTCAAGCAGTGGTCACAACACAAAGCAATTGAACTTCAATACAAACCTACTTGTAGATAGCTTTACTAACACAGTAAGTGGTACTTCTAAAATCTACAACTACAGCAATCCACAAACAGGGCTAATGATCAATCAATCCGATGAGATTCATCTAACGGCTGATGGGCAAAGCATACCACTGACTGAAAGCTTTTCGGTGAATTTCGGCACAAGTTATGCCTACGAACTTCCTATCGATGCCAGTAGTTACGAATTCAGATACATCAGGGACGGAGTTTTGGTTTCAGAAGGTAGCCTTGATTCTCTTCCATCTTCATTTGGAGTTTCAGGTGTTGCAAATGGCGAAGAAGTCTCAATCACAGTTGTTAAATCAGCTAACCATACTTACGAATACAATACAGAAAGCCTAATGTGTAAGCCTAACAGTGATTCATCATATAAAGATGTAAATACAGTGTACTCTTTGAATGGTGAAGGCACTTTATCTGGCGATTACCTTAAAAACATCAATAACGTTTTCGGTACCTCTCTTGCAGATCTTCAAACAAATTATGAGACCTGTTATGTTGAAGTCTATTTCTCGTCGGAATCGCAGAATATGAATAATCACCTAAGTAGTAAGGATATTTCTATCTTTGCAGTTTCAAACCAAATCATAAAAGTTGACTTGTACTAAAATCAGTCTTGATACATATGAAAACTGCTTCTTTGTACCGTTGTACTTAGGGCAGTTTTTTGTATTTTGCACAATGGCATTTAGAGCATTACTGCCAATGTTGTTGACTAACCCGTGTATGAGAATGACGATTTTCACATAGGCATACTTTTCATTGGCTTAGACACGCACAAAGAATAAACTGAGATTGCCTATATCCACGAAGGGCAAACAAGCAAGTCACAGCACCTAGGTAAGATCCCAACTAACAAGCAAGCATTTGCTAAACCTATCCGACAGTTTCAATCTAAATACCCCGATTCAACACTCTATTTTGTTTATGAAGTAGGCCGGTCTCGAACCAAGGCAAATGCTCGCTTCAATATAACTGCTTATGAGCAATCACACTTTTACTTCTTCGTAATATTTCCCTATAAAAGGTAACTAGGGCGTGTTCAACACTTCGGATAGGTCTCGGCTTCGCGACACATATCCTTATCTGTTATGTGTGACGTGGTGCAAACATTATTATTGCCATACCAAGTAGAGCTACGGATACGCCTACAAAATCCCAAAATGCTGGACGGATTCCATCGACTAACCACAGCCACAATATTGAGACGAATATATAAACACCACCATATGCTGCATATACTCGACCCGCTGCTGTCGGATGAAGAGATAGTAACCATGCAAAAAGAGCCAAACTAATTGCAGCAGGTATTAATAACCATATCGTTTTACCTTCTCGCAACCACAAATAAGGTAAATAACACCCAATTATTTCTGCTATAGCCGTGATAAAGAAAAGGCCAACTGTTTTTATTTCTGGCAAGGTAATATCCTCAAATTGTTCCTGAAAATGTACGGTTTAACACAATCGTGGTAGAGCAGCCTGTTGCCTGACCGACCCCACACAGATCCGGACGTGCGGAACTACCGCATCCGGCTCTTCAGCTAACTATTCGCTCGTGTAAAAACACGACTCTAATACCAGTCAACAACCACAACTCGTTTGCTGACTTTTGGCTGCACAATATTGAAACACCCTAGCATCTTCTTGAAATTACTCCAATTATAACTTCGCCTTCCGCTACGCCGGTTCAACCATTTGTATAAGCAATGCAACACATTGTCATAGACGTACGACATACTTCGGCTATTGTCTAGCAGTCCAAAATAATTCCTAAATCCAACCAGTTTACGTTTTAACTGCGGGAGCCACTCGCTCAGTTTCAATGAGCCTTTCGCTTTGATCCATTGGTAGTATTCACACAGGGTCGCTTTCTGCTTCTTCACGGCGGTACGCCGTCTGAGCCGCGCTTTTCCCTTTGAATCCGTACCCCAGTAAAACTCGAAACCGAGAAAAACAAAATGTCGTTTTCGGCCGATACGAAACTGGCTAAATGGCATCAGTGATGTTTTATCTTCTGCGACGTCTAAGTTGAATCGCTTGAGTCGTTTCGATAACACTTTGTAAAAGCGCTCGGCATCATGGACGAACTGAAATGCACAGACAAAATCATCTGCATAGCGGATCATCATCGCTCGGCCTTTCATCCTCGGCTTTACTTTCTTTTCGAACCAGAGTTCTAAAACATAATGCAGATAAATATTCGCCAACACAGGACTGATAATGGCGCCCTGTGGACTGCCACTTAATGGCTTGGTAAATACGCCATCCGGTGATTTTATCCGTGATTTTAACCATTGGTTGATAAGGTTAAGTATTACCTTGTCGTCAATGCGCTGTTTTAGCATCTCCATCAGCCATTCATGGTCAAGGCTGTCAAAGAAGCCTTTAATATCGGCCTCGACAATGTACCCGTAACCATTAAATTGCAGATTGAGCGTTAAACTATGCACCGCTGATGGGCACTCTTATTCGGTCGGCAGGCATAGCTATTGCGCAGAAAGTCTTGTTCCCAGATGCTTTGTAAGATCTGGCTGACACTTTGTTGCACTAGCTTGTCATCAACGGTTGGTAAACCTAAAGGCCGTTGTTTACCGTTCGATTTAGGAATGAAGATGCGCTTGATGTCGTTCACTCGATAACATCTCTGTTTGAGTTGGCTTCCCAAGCAATCGATATTGTCTTTCAGCTTCGCCTTGTACAAGGCTTTCCCCTGCTCAGACTAGCATCTCTCTATACATGCCACGGCTTGATAACTCCGCTGACTCGCCACAACCTTACCAAAACGGCTGCTTTGCATGGACTTCAATGGCGTCACAAACCTCGTCAGTCAGTTCTAATATTTATCGGAGCGATGCCAGTATTTCAGGGCCACGATAGCCCCTATGGCCTACATAATTCTCTGTGTACGCTTCACCTGTTTTGTTCATTTGATGCAGCCTTTACTGCTGAAAAGCAACCGCTAATCTCAAACTCCGCCACAAGCGCAACACTCGATACAGGTGGTGGGTTAAACCTTACCTGACAGGGACTTGCACCCTGCAAGATGCATCAAGCTTTGCTTGACGCACTAACGCCTGCCATCAGTTGCGCCACGATGAACTTACCAAGCGCACTAAACTTCAACCCAAAACTGCCGAACTCTACGCGTCAACTCGATGTTTTTATAGTTGGACAGTCCTTTCTTTATAGACCATATAAAGGAAGGGATATGCACTGGCCTGCGACGAACATGATGTTTCGTCATTTAATGACTATAACAATCCTTCCGCGCAGGTCAGTTGCTACTTAGCTGCAAAATAAGGTGCGAAAAATGTTCATTAATAACCTTGACCGTCCACCTCAGGGCGTGTTGTTAAACACGAGCCTACTACAGTATGAGGACTAATCTCAACATGTCTTTATGTTGAATACCCAACTCAAATATTGGCTCATCATAATTGTCGATGAAGAAGTCCTTCTCGATTGAATCTACTCGAAAACCAGCGCGTTGATAGAAAGCCAGCTGATAACCAAATGTACCTGTACCCAAATGAATACGACTAATACCACGATGTTTAACTGAGTCAATTACATACCGAAGTAAAGCTGTACCAGCTCCTTGACCTTGAACCACAGGACTGACTGCAATATTGAATAGCTCAACACTGTTATTATCGAGAGAGTTAAGTACACAAACACCAACAATTTCGCTCGATTTTTCTGCGATGTAACACATTGAGCCTTTGAGATACTTTCTTACATTAACCTCTGATGGGTCAGCCTCAAGCAGTAAACTCATTGGAGCTTTTTCAGGTGGAACTAGACTAAATTTCAACATGCTGATTTTAAAATAACCAGTAATTTTAAGATAAGTGTTTAACGCCGAACATAAGTTGCACCACGGCTAACTCACCAAGCGCACTGAACTCAACACCAAAACTACGGAGTAAAACGTGCCAACTTGATGTTTTTGTTATAATCGATAAAATTCAATTACTTAAATTCATAATACAGCGAAAAACCCTCAACAACAGCTTGCCTTTGCTCTTTTGCGGTTCACTCAACGGTACTCATGACGAATTGCTTAATTATCACTTGAAGCGACTTAGTAAACGCTGAAGCCAAACACAATACAGATGAGAACTTTTGTTGCGGCACAAGAATATTGAAGGGGACCTTTGCCTACTTGGCAATAAATTTAGTGCCACAATATTTGAACGCAACTAGCGTAATAACAAATCAAAACTGCAGAGTAAAGCGCGTCAACTTCATGTTTTTATAGTTAGACAGTCCCTGCAATGTATAACATTTCAAGTCCATATGTTTTACGATTAAAGCTGTATATACCTCTCTGGATATCGCGGCGGAATCGTACTATAAAAGTCCCATATTTGGCGTAAATCTTTTTCTAAGTCACCACTTGGGTAAATAACCTTACCAACCCCAACTTCACGCTTGCTATAGTCCAAGTACCCTAAAAGTATTGGCACTTGAGATTTCATTGCAACATGATAAAAACCTGTTCTCCACCGTTTGGCTGGCCCCCTAGTACCTTCTGGTGTTACTAAAACAGTTATGCCATCTGAGGCTTCAACGAATTTAACCATTTCATCTACCATTTTAGGGCGCTTTTCACCCGCTTTTTTTCCTGAACGGTCAATCGGAATAGCCCCCATAGGTCCAAGAATCAGGTTAAATGGAAAGCGCATCCATTCTTTTTTTATTGTAAAACGTGGCTGAGGTAAGTTCATATAATCGCAAGCTGCCATTGTAAAAACAAAATCCCAATTACTCGTATGGGGAGCACCAACCATTACACAGTTTTTGATATCAGAAGGCGGCAAATCACGTACTTTCCAACCCTGAAGTCTAAACAATAGACGAAAAATAAATTTAAACATTTTCTAGAAATACCATTATTAATAGTTATAAAAAACTCTATGGAGCCCGATTTCGGCTAACACCGCTTAAATACACTTGTTAGCACGGTTGTAGTAAAACCAAGCTAGTTTAACAAATGCATTGATATAACAAAGTGACCAAACACTTGAATAATAAACACATTCATAAATTCTATAATCATTCGTGACGAGACTCGGAAAACTAAGTTCTTTGCATACAGCTGAAAGACCGTATGGATACCAACAACAGGGTATGAACATTTTACGGATGCTAAGAAAGACATAACTCAATATATTATTGGTTATTACAGCAAAATTAGACCACATCAATATAATAGTGGTTTAACACCAAATGAATCAGAGCGATTATTTAATGAAAGCTCTAAAGAGCAGGCCTGGCTTCCTTGACTACTACACTAATGTACAACGCGGATTGGGGGTAATGTGAATAAGTGTAACGCGTCACCCTTGATTGTATTATGTGCGCTGCTAATCTGTGTTGAATTCATAGTTCTGGTATTCTTCGTTTAACATGCCAGCCACTGTCAACCACGCAGATTTATCAAGTGTAACTAACTCAATGGGCTCTGGCTTCATAGCCCAACCCTGTAGATTAAAACCCCAAAGTAAACCGCCCTTAGGGTAAAAGACGCCATTCTTTTCAGTTAGGCCAAAAAGCTTACCTGTCCAATTCAAAGTGATGTGAGGGGCAGCTTTCCAACCAGGGTTATCTCGAAAAACTGCACCAACACTATAAAATGGTACACTCTTGTCACGTTTTTCTTGAGAACCAACATCTACAAAAAACCAATTATTTTCGTCATTGCCGAATGATGCATGTTTACCTGAAAACTGAACGTCCCCGTTTGTAATAACAATGTGGACCCAATGAGTAACATTTGCAGAAGTAACTTCAATAGATGGAAATTTGGGAGCAAAACAATGTTCATTACCTGAGGCTACAAATCGAACTTGGAAAACGTCCGATTTACTCCACGAGCTGAGAATACGATTCTCTAAGGTACTATCGTTAAAACATTTACTATAGCTACCATGCTCAATGTTTGTAGAAAGCAAAGAATTTCGGTACAAGTGAAAAGACAAATATGAACCGAGTACAGCTACAACAATGATCATCAAAGAATAGATATACTTTTTCATATCTCTCCTAAACTCCATACCAAAACCGCCGAGTGTAACACACTGCCTTGTTACGACCGCAACGCATTGATATGTAATACATTTCATCAAGTCAGGATTACAAGAATCTGCACGCGTAATGTTTGAGTATCATAACTTAAACAGACAAATCTAGTGATGTGTCTGGTTCTTTAGGAGACACAGACAGTCGAATATTTTCCTCTGTAAGATCATCTACATTACTTAACAATTTCATTAATTCTTGACCTTCCAGTAGAGATTGATCATACAATTTAATCACTTCACTACTGAATGCATTATTTTCATCTGCCTTCATCCTAAAATATTGCATTTGATTCAGTAGGTTGTTGGTAATATGCTGCGATGAATAAATAGTCGCCTTGAATATTAGCCGTTTTTCTTCTTCTTTTTTCAATAGCATTTTTGTTTGAAAGTCAGCATATATACCAAAACTAATCACCAGTATGACGATTACTACCCTCATCCAAAGTTCATTTGAATCAGTAGGGAAAATTTCAAAATTATCTTCCAAAAAGAAAAGATTATGAATTAAAGACTCTATTAGCCAAAACAAAACCGACAAAAATGTTGCCTTGAGTGTGAAATTAAATTTATTCATGATAATCAATCACATGTAAAACCACGAAGACTTCCGAGTTCAACATGGCTCCTTCTTATCCAAAGATAAAAACCAGACTAGACCTAAGTGTTACTTCTTACAAAAAGAGCGTACAGATTTAATTTGAAAATGTTGTACTTATAACAACTTAGTACCAATCCTATAGCGTTAATGTATGTATATCTACGCGTTATTCTGATCCAACGCCAGCCATAATACGCCACAACGTATTACGATAATGTTGATATAACCACTGAAAACACTAAAGCCAATTCATACCTAAAATGCCGAGCGTTGATGGTCGTTTTGATGACTTTAGGTTTGATTTTGAGTTAG
>SWCB01009247.1_pt1 | contig 15790 bp, 15 predicted proteins | sample 4692901 | NCBI WGS metagenome assembly SWCB01 (sample SAMN10267276, study PRJNA491770) | bioreactor metagenome | isolation source: DHS bioreactor inoculated with subseafloor sediment | place: Japan: off Shimokita Peninsula | collected 2006-08 | reverse complement strand
CTTCGTGGCGGGTTCGGATGGCGAACTGGGCACGATCGACGATGTGGGTGTCTCGGGGAGCGCTACGTACCAGGCGGATCGCCGACAGATTCGCTTTGTGCCGGATCTGCCGGTCGATGAGAACTACCTCTTGCATCTGCGTGGCGACGGGCCGAGCGCGATCCGTGGTCTGGACGGCAGGCGGCTTGACGGCGAGTACCTCGAAGACTTGCCCAGCGGTGACGGGACCGAAGGTGGCGTCTTTGAGGCCATCGCTCTTGTTTACGAGCGCACGGATGTCGTGCGGTTTGATACGGTCGTTGGGATCATCGACGTCAGGTTGACGCCGGATGTGACGCCGCTGACGCTCGAGAATTTCTACCTGTATGCTGACAACGGCGACTGGGATGGGAGCTTCATCCACCGATCAATGCCAGACTTCATTGTCCAGGGAGGCGGGTACTACTACGACAACGGCGTGGCGATGGAGATTGCAGCGCACGACCCGATCCCCAACGAGTTTCTGCCCGGCGTCACGACGAACGTTCGCGGCACGATCACCATGGCGAAGCTCGGCGGCAACCCCGACTCAGCGACGAACCAGTGGTTCTTCAACGTCGTGGACAACTGCGACACCCTGGATAACCACAACGGCGGGTTCACCGCGTTCGGCTCGGTCCTGGGATCGGCGGACCTCGTGACGATTGATGCGATCAACGCTCTTGACACGATCTACGCGGGTGGCGACTTCACGCATCTGCCGCTGCGCGACCCGGGCGCCCCCATCGACAACGACAACCTGGTGGTGGTGGAGCGTGTGAGTTCGTTGGTCGAAGTCGGGCCGGTGCAATGACGAGACGAACGGCGAGTGCTGCCTTGTCGCCAATGGTATAATCGCTCTGGGCTAGCAAGCGGAGGTGTGTGATGGCGGCGACACTGACGATTCGGGATGAGACGACAGCGCCAGCGGAAGAGAAATACGTCTTCGAGCTTGAGTTCACTACCCAGTCGATCACGGTGGCGGAGTTGATTCGAGAGCGAGTCTACCAGGAGGTAGATGATTACAGTCGCTGGGCGCGAGGGACGAGTGAGGCACCGTGGCGTCGCTGGTTGATTGAGGCGAGCGACACGGAGCGGCGGCTGAATGGGGAGCGTGTCGGGGGTTCGCTGGAGATCGACTGGAAACAGCAGTTCGAAGTTGCGAAGAAGGCCTACCAGCAGGGGCGGATCCTGGTTCTCGTGGGTGATCGGCAGACGCAGTCGCTGGACGAGGTCATCGAGATCCGGCCAGACGTTGAGGTGACGTTTCTGCGGCTCGTGCAACTTGTGGGTGGATGATGAACCGGGAAGAGACGCGGGCGAGGGCGACGGACTTCGTGGAGCGGATAACTCGCGCTTGCGGCTGGCGTGTCACGTTCAGCCACCGCGAAGGGTTGAGGCCTTTCGTGGAGGAGTCCAGATCCTGGGCGCCGGAGTTGGGGGTAGCGGTCGTCCTGGAGCTGTTTCGCGTCGCGGGTGAGGTGGCGGACGAGGAGGACGATGAGGGGGATCGGCGTTTCTGGTCGATCGTCGCCTACGGTTTCAGGGCCGGACATGCGCTCGCGGTGGCGGAGTTCGCAGCGGCGTTGCTCCGTCGCAAGCTCCCGTTCACTGTCGACGACGTCACCCAGATGCTGCGTGACACGGTACGACTTGAGGTCGTCTCGCTCCATGGGATGCGACACATCCCTCCACTCGTGCGTTTGCTCGAGCGGCGCTGGGGGGAGTTGGGACAGAGCGCGGCGATCCGCGAGCAGTTAGCACTACTACGAACGAATGCCCGCAAGATGGGCAACGCACCGGAGGTGAAGCTTGCCATGCGCATCGAACGTCTGCTAGGTCCGGACTTCGAGTTTCCCGTCGATCCCGGCGAAGCCTGGTCCGATCGCGCCAGATCAGATCTGGAGGCGATGGATGAGGAGAGCCACGAGAGGTGGTTGGCGCTGCTCGTGCACTGCCAGAGAGCGACGTCGAGTAGGCCATCTGCAAAGTGGCTCAGGAGTGCACAGGAGGTCGTGGAGGCCATCGGTCAGGGCGAGATCAACAGGCGGCTGCTCGTCTGGTTGCCGCTCGTGGATCGGCATCGGACCGCGCCGGTGCCGGAACGCGAGTGGCGCGAATGGCCGTTCAGTCCGGAGCAGATCAAGGAGCGACATGCGGACATTCTGCGGGGGCTGTGCTGGGTCGTATCGCTAGCAGAGAGTGCAGAGATGGCGCGGGCCCTCGGGGCGCTGGCGATTTCCTGCTACCGCAGGGTGCCGAGGATCGGACCGAGGGTCGTGAAGGTCGGCAACGCTGCGGTCTACGCGCTCGGCGCGATGCCCGGGCCGGACAGCCTCGCCCAACTCGCGAGGTTGCGCGTCAAGATCAAGTTCGGCACGGCTCAGAAGATGCTGGGCAAGGCGCTTGATGCCGCCGCCGATCGGGAACGATTGCCGCGTGACGAGATTGAAGAGATGGCGGTGCCGGCCTACGGGCTGATCGAGGTGGGACGATGTGAAGAGATGCTGGGGGAGTACCGTGCGGTGATCGAGGTGGCCGGGACGACCGGCGCCGCGGCGGCGGCGCTCACCTGGATCAACGCCAAAGGCAAGGTTGTCAAGTCGACGCCTGCCGCGGTCAAACGGGATCATGCCGACGATCTCAAGGACATGCGAGCCACGCTCAAGGACCTGCGGCAGATGCTGGCGAGCCAGCGAGATCGGCTGGACAGTCTATTCCTTCAGTGCAAGGAGTGGGACTACGACGTGTGGCGGGAGCGTTACCTCGATCACCCACTTGTGGGCACGATCGCCCGTCGACTCATCTGGCTATTCGACGACGATAGTCTACTCACCGCAGCGGCCTGGCTGCGCGACGATCCTGCGGAGCGGGCACATAGGCCCGGGCGGCTCGTGCGCGTAGATGGCTCAACCTATACGCCCGCCTCCTCCGCGCGTGTGACGCTTTGGCACCCGATTGACTCGAAGGCAGCGCCGGGCATCCCGACGGTTCGCGAGGATGTGCTGCCGTGGCGTCACTTCCTGGAAGCGCACCAAGTCCAGCAGCCATTCAAGCAGGCGCATCGCGAGGTCTATCTGCTGACGGAAGTGGAGCGTCAGACCGGGGTGTACTCCAACCGCTTTGCGGCGCACATCCTCCGCCAGCACCAATTCAGTGCGCTGGCGGCGCAACGCGCTTGGAAGCACCAGCTTCGACTGGCCGTGGACGCCGACTATAGCCCCCCGCAGCGCATCCTCGAGCCGTGGGGTCTGCGCGCGGAGTTCTGGGTCGAGACGATTGGCAGTGATGAGTTGGCGGACTTCATTACCCACTCGAGCGCCTATCGATTCCTGACGACGGACCAGGTGCGCTTCTACCGGATCGACGCTGCGGAGCATCGCAGCCATGCGAGCGGCGGATCCTACCTGGCGTCAGGCGACGTGACCGAGACTGCCGATGCGCCGGTGAGCTTGGACAGTGTGCCACCGCTCGTCCTGAGTGAGATCATGCGCGACGTCGACCTGTTCGTCGGCGCGGCCAGTGTTGGCAACGATCCAGAGTGGCAGGACGGCGGCCCCGAAGGTCTCTTCCGCGACTACTGGCAGAGTTACTCGTTCGGCCAACTCTCAACGACGGCGCAGACTCGGCGAGAGATCCTTTCGCGCTTGCTCCCAAGACTGTCGATCGCCAGCGCCTGCTCCTTGTCGGACCGGCACCTCGTTGTCCTTGGAACGAGGGCGACATACCGGATACACCTGGGCAGCACGAATGTCCTCATGGAGCCAGGAGGTCAATACCTCTGCATCGTTTCGGATGTCCCGAAGGCGATCGGTTCGTGTGGGAGACGGACTTCCTGCCGTTCGAGGGTGACCTGGCCCTGTCGGTCATTCTGAGCAAGGCCTTTATGTTGGCAGCCGACGATCGGATCACCGATCCGGTGATCTTGGACCAGATGCCCCCACTCCGCGAGGCGTAGTCGCCAATCCTCGATGTCGGCGCTGAGGCGGTCCGCCACAGGAGGGCTCATTCAGGTAGCAAGAGCGAGCCTGGCTTGGCGGGCCGCTCCGGCACACGAAAAACCCTGCCTGGAAGGCAGGGCGAATGGGCGCGGTAGGATTCGAACCTACGAAGGCGATAGCCATCAGATTTACAGTCTGACCCGTTTGTCCACTTCGGTACGCACCCGGGGTCGATCGCAGGGGGCAGAGCGTAATTCAGGTTCGGCCGGCGGTCAATCCCTCATCAGCGAATCCCCGCGGCAAAGTGTGATCCGATGCGGTTTCGCCGGCTGTCGGAACGGCCTGGGGCGTCTCCTGGCCACATTCCGGGCAGCGAGCCGAGGCGATGCCCAGAAGCGAATATCCGCAGCCGAAGCACTGGCAGCGGCGGTCGATCGTCCGCCGCAGTCGGGCCTCGACGAGATCGCCGAGGCGGCGGGCGTACCAGATACTCCCCACCAGGATCGGAACGAAGAGCATCATCCAGGGTGACAGCCCCCAGACCCAGCGGCCGGTCGCGGACTGCTGGATATACGGGAAGATGAGCAGTAGCAAGAGGATAGAGAGGATGACCAGGGCAGCGGGGATCCAGACGATCTGCCGCAGCACGGTGAGGTGGCGGCGGGGATCGTGGGTCCAGACGGCGGATTGCGCGTCATCGGCGTCGAGGTAAGGGGCGACGCCGAACGTCCAGGCGATGTTCCCCAGCCAGAGCCAGACGCCGACATGCCAGACGGGGCTGTGCCAGGGGAAGGTCTCGCGGAGCCAGGCCGCGACGAGGGCGGGGGTGAGGGCGATGCAGAGGAGTTGGAGGATTCCCGCTGCCAGCCAGTACCACCTTTTGAAGAGGAGTAGGGCGTTCATGGCACCGGGCTATTCGCAGGCCGGGGGCGAGCGGTTCTTGGTTGGGTGATTCTCGGGCCTGCAGGTGCGCCAGACGGTCCCATAGGGGGCTGACTGAGGGGCCGGGGGTCAAGTCGGGGTGGGGCCGCGCCGATGAGCGAGACAAGGACTCGTTTGCGCCCGCAAACGCCCGAGAAGTCGCGCCGGGAGGCCGCTGTGGATATTGCCACCGTCATAGGAACGATTGCTGGTCTGGCCCTGATCATGTTGGCCATCGTGCTGGGTGGATCGCCGGCGGCGTACATCGATCCCATCTCGATCGTGATCGTGATCGGCGGTTCATGCTCGGCGACGCTGACCGCCTTCCCGCTCAAGAGCGTGCTGGGTCTGCCCAAGATCGTGATGAAGACAATCTTCGTGCCCGGCGCCAACCCCAGCGGCCTGATCACCGAACTCGTCGGCTACGCCGAGGTCGCCCGCCGGGACGGCATCCTCAGCCTGGAGAATCACACCGAGGAGATGAGCGATGAGTTCATCGTGCAGGGAATCCGCATGGCGGTGGATGGCACCGATCCGGAACTGATCAAGCAGATCATGGACACGGAGCTGGACAACATCATGGAGCGTCACCGCCAGGGTAAGGGCGTGCTCGACACCATGGGGCGCTACTGCCCGGCGTTCGGCATGATCGGCACCCTGGTGGGCCTGGTGGCGATGCTGGCCAACATGGACGATCCCTCGGCGATCGGCGCCGGTATGGCGGCAGCCCTGCTGACGACGCTCTACGGCGCGGTTTTGTCCAACGTCGTCTTCCTGCCCCTGGCTGACAAGCTCGGCCTCTACGACGCCAAGGAGACCTTGCTCAAGTCGATCATCCTCGAGGGTGTGATGAGCATTCAGTCCGGCGACAACCCCCGCGTGGTCGAGCAGAAGCTCAAGACCTACCTGCCGCCCAGTGAGCGCAGTGCGGAGAGCGACGGCGAGGAGGCGGAAGCCGCCTGATCGAGAGCAGCGAGCGGGAGTCGGCGACCAACGCATGGCCAAGAAGAAGAAACAAGATGATGGCGGCGGCATCCCCGAATGGGTGGTGACCTACGGGGACATGATGTCGCTCTTGCTGTGCTTCTTCATTCTGCTGGCGGCGTTCTCCGAGCTGAAGAAGGAGCACGAGTACCGCCGCGTCATGGACGCGATTCACGAGGCGTTCGGCTACGTGGGCGGGGCGGGGCACCTGATCATCGACGATCCGCCCATGCGCTCGGTCGTCGAGGAGCTGGAGAAGGTGGCCCTGGAGTCGATGGAGACCACCAAGATCTCCCAGAGCGACATCGAAGGCATGGAGGGGCACGACGTCACGGTGCGAAAGATCCAGGAGGGGCTCATCTTCACCATCGGTGGGCACCTCACTTTCGAACCGGAGTCGGCGGAGCTGTTGGAGGGAGCGAAGGAGCCCCTGCACCAGGTGGCGGAGATGCTGCAGGGGCGCACCAACAAGATCGTGATTCGCGGGCACGCAGCCCTGAAGCAGCTCAGCCCGAACAGCGATTTTGCCGACCTGGACGAGCTCTCCTACCAGCGGGCCAAGGCGGTGCATGACTTCCTGGTGACCCAGTGCCAGTTGGATCCGCGGGCCCTGTCGATCGAGTCACGAGGGGCCAAGGAGCCGCTGGCGCCGCGGCGGCACACCGACGCGGAGCAGGCGGTGAACCGTCGGGTGGAGGTGGTGCTGACGGAAGTGCTGTTGGAGCAGTTGATCAAGGACCCGAACTACAGCAACGTGGATGTGGCCCGAGGCGAAATCGGAGCCTGATGGAGGTCGAGTGTCATGGCGGACAAAGCGGAAACCCAGGAAGCCAAGCCCAAGTCCAAGGGCGCCAAGACGATGATGCTGGTGGCGGCGTTGCTGGTTCTGGAAGGAGCGGGCATCTTCGGCGTGATGAAGTTCATGGGCGGCCCCAGTCCGGTACAGGGCGAGCAACTCGACCTGGAAGCGGAGGCGGAGCAGAATCGCCTCGTCGAGGTGATGGTCATCCGGGAGAAACTCCCCAACCAGAGCACCGGCCGGATCTGGCTCTACGACACCGAGATCTACATCAGTGTCAGGGCGCGTCACCAGGAGGAGGTCGAGAAGCTCCTCACGGAACGAGCCGCAGAGATCCGGACGAGCATCCGCAGCATCTGGGCCAGGGCCCACCACGAGGACTTCAAGGAGCCGCAGTTGCAGAGGCTGACCACGCAGGCGCACGACTACCTGATGCAGCTGGTGGATGGCGGCCAGGTGGAGGACCCCCGCATCGCCAAGGTGCTGATCGCCCGCTGCAACGGCTTCCGCGCAGATTTTTGATCTGCGAGCGCAAAAGCAGCCTATTCGTTGTGGTGCTCACGCCAGCGGAGGCCCGATAAAGAGAGGTGATCTTGGAGGAACAAGGCTAGGATGGCCGAACAAATTCCAGACCAACCGGACCCCGACGCCCCGGAGGATACGGGCAGCGGGACGGACGAGGCTCCGAGCGCTGACAGCGCGCCGGAGGACGATGCGACTTCGCCGTCGGCGGAAGGCGCAAATCTTGCCGATTCCGACGCGACGGGGGACCCGGCAGCGACGCCCGATGCGGCGGCGGTTGAGGACGAGATTGACGACATGGCCTCAGCGGCGCTGGCGGCGGCGCGGAACGCCATCGGCGAGTTGCAGGGCGAAGCCGAGCACGCCTCGACCGAGGACGAGGGGACGGATCCGGCCCTGGTGGAAGACATGATGGCCAAGCTGGAGGAAGAGGCCCGGGCGGCGGAAGCCGAAGAGGCCGCCGGCCGAACCATCGGCAAGGCCTCGGCGCGCGGCGGCACGCCCGAGGACATGGACCTGCCGGCGCTCTCCGCAGGCACGAACGGCCACCAGCCAGAGGGCATCGAACTGCTCGCCGACGTCGACTTGCAGGTGAAGATTGAACTGGGGCGGACGGTCATGCTGGTGGAGGATGTCCTGCGACTCAACTCGGGGTCGATCGTGGAACTCGACAAGCTCGCGGGGGACCCGGTGGATGTCTTTGTGAACGACAGGCGGGTGGCGCGGGGAGAGGTGTTGGTCTTGAACGACGCCTTCTGTGTGCGAATCAGTGAGGTGCTTGCCCCGGTCAAGGAGACGGGCAAGCCTTAGGTCAGTGTGGTCAGTCTCCGGCGGTGGAACCGTCGGGCCGATGCCAAGGATGGCGCATGGCGACGAGACGGCAGGTAACTCGGAGTGCAAGTGCGCTGTGCGCCGCCTGCGTCTTGGCTACATTAATGTGGCCTGCTTTTGCCCTCGCGGACACCACCTCCTCCAACGCCGACAGCGATGACAACCAACGGGGGACATTGCCGGCCGACTCCATGCTGCTCGACCTTCCGGCCGAGGAGGAGGAGGTGGTCGAAGCAACGGAGCCACCGCAGGACCAGGCTGTCGAGACACCGGTGAGCCAAGCGACCACCGCGGCTGAGGTTGTGGATCCCGGCGCTCAGGCCGACCCGCACCTTGAGGGGGAGGGAATCGAGGGGACGCCCGCTCAGCCCGAGGGTCAAGTCGGGTCGGGAGCACCGCCGGCGAACGTCAACGCCAAGGAAGAAGCAGCGCTGCCGAGTCGCGGCGGATGGATGGATCAGCGGACGCAAGCGCTGGAGGAGCAACCGCTGGGCGTGTCGGAGGCAACCGGGCCAGACGGGACGCCGCAAGCGAACGGCTTCGGCGTCTGGGGCATGGTGCGAACGCTGGTGGCGCTGGGCGTGGTTGTGGGGCTGGTTTTCGCCTGCCGGGGCCTCATTCGCAAGGCGGTGCGGAACAGCAGCAGCCTCTCCGTGCTCCTGTCGGCTGGGGGGCGGGCCCCGTCCGGAGTGCTCGAAGTGCTGGGTCGATACCCGATTGCCCGGCGAACGACGCTGGTGCTGCTCAAGATCGATCGTCGGGTACTGCTGCTTAGCCAGTCAGAACAAGGCTTCCAGACGCTGGCAGAGATCACCGACCCGGACGAGGTCGCTTCGCTTCTGATGAAGACAAGCTCCGAGCAGTCGGAGAGCCTGACGGATCGATTTCAAACGATCTTTCAGCAGTACGAGCGTGGAAGAGGTGTGGAGAACACGCCGGTTGCGCCCGAGATCATCGATTTGACCGGATCGCGTAACCCCTTGGGTTCACTGCGGATGCGATTGGCTGGGATGCAGGAGCGACAGGCATGAGACAGTTCTGTCTCCTTGTGAGTTGTTGCCTTCTGCTGTCGCTGGCGACGAGGGCAGCCGGCCAGGCCGCGGACCCGGCGGGCCTGACGACGCTCAATCCCGTGGAGGTGCTCGAAACCGCCGGAGACGTCGTCGGGGGGGGCGACGGGCGAAGACGTCGGCTTGACCGGCACCCTTAACATTCTGGTCTTGCTCACGGTGCTTTCCCTGGCGCCGGCGATCGTGCTCATGTGCACTTCCTTCGTGCGCATCATCATCGTGCTAGGGCTGCTTAAGCAGGCGATGGGCGCGCAGTCGCTGCCACCTCCGCAGGTAGTCACCGGCCTGACACTGCTCTTGACGCTGTTCGTGATGACGCCGACGATCGATCGAATCTACGCCGAGGCCATTGTCCCGTATCAAGAGGGGGAGATCAGCAGCCAACTGGAGGTGTGGGAGCGGGCCCGTCAGCCGGTTCGCGATTTCATGTTCGATCAGATCGAGGCGACGGGGAACTGGTCGTCTCTGTACATGATCCTGGAGTTTCGCGGCTACAACATCACGGAGCCGGAGCAGATCAAGCGTGGCGACGTGGACATGCTCAGTCTCGTGCCCGCCTACGTACTCAGCGAGTTGAAGATCGGGTTCCTCATGGGCTTTCGGGTGTACCTGCCCTTCCTGGTGATCGACATGGTGATCGCCAGCGTCTTGATCTCGATGGGCATGATGATGTTGCCGCCGGTGCTGGTGTCGGCGCCGTTCAAGATCCTGCTGTTCATTCTGGTTGACGGTTGGACGCTGGTGGTGGGGAGCCTGCTGCAGAGCGTCGCCCAGCCCGGGCAGTTGGAGTCGTTGTCGGCGGTTGTAAGTCTGTAGAGGGAGCTGCGCGCAAAGAGATGCTGGTATCGGAAGAGTACATCCTGCAGGCGGTCCGCGACACGCTGATGATCGCGCTGACGATCATCGCGCCGGTGCTGGGCGCGGGCATCCTGATCGGCCTGGTCTTGAGCCTGCTGCAGTCGATCACCCAGATCCACGAACAGACCTTGGCGATGGTGCCCAAGATCTTTGTGATGGTCGGCGTCGCCATCATGCTCCTGCCCTGGATCGCCGCCCAGCTCATGGCCTTCGCCGCCGAGATGTTCACGCTTGGTCTGTAATGCATGACCGGACTCGAGCCCATCCTGACGCATATCGCGCCCTTCCTGCTGGTGCTCTTTCGCCTGCTGGGGCTGTACTTCTTCTCGCCGATCCTGGGCAGCGTCATCGTGCCGAAGCAGGTGCGGGTGCATCTGGCGCTGGCCCTGACGGTGGTGCTGTACCCGGTGATGCCTTGGGTTCAGCAGACGGAGATTCAGCTCGATGTGTTTCTTCTGGCGCCTCTCTGCGCCATGGAGATGCTGGTTGGCTACGTGATCGGCTGGATCGCCTCCTTTCCCATGATCTCGCTGCAGATGTCGGGTGTGCTCATGGGCCGGCAGATGGGCCTGGCCATGGCGGAATTCTACAACCCGGGCACCGACATGGACTCGAACGTCCTGGGGCAGGTGCTCTTCTATCTGGCGGTGGGGGCGTTCATCCTCGCGGGCGGATTGGAGGTGATGCTCTCCGCCTTGGTCATGACCTTTCAGACCGTGCCCCTGGGCGGTTTTCGCGTCACCGACGGCACGATCGACACCATCCTGCGGTTCGTGGTGGCCTCGTATCACATCGCGGTGCGGGTCGCCGCCCCGGTGTATTGCATCATCTTCCTGCAGACCCTGGGGATCGGCCTGCTCAGCAAGACCTCGCCGCAACTCAACATCCTTTCCTTCGGATTTCCCATGCGAGTCGTTTCGGGAACGGTCGGGTTTCTCTTGTCGCTGACGGTGATGTACGCCGCCCTCAGCGAGGAAGTGCAGAACGTGTTGGTGGCGATCGGCGATTGGGCCTGGTCGTTGTCTGAAGCTGGAGCCATGACGGGTGCCTGAGGATCTGGGCGAAAAGTCTGAACTGCCAACCTCGAAGAAGCGGCAGGACGCGCGCGAGCGTGGCCAGGTCGCCAAGAGCAAGGACCTCTCCAGCGCCGTCATGCTGCTCTGTGGGCTGCTCATCTTCCGCTTCCTCGGCGAGTACATGTTTGAGGAGATGGGGCTCATGGTGGAGGTGCAGCTTGGCGCCGATGCGACGGGGAACCAACTCACCGTCGACGGCGTCGCGGGGCAGCTCACGCACGCCCTGGGCAGCATCACCCGCATCGTCGTGGCGCCCATGGCCCTCATCTTCCTGGCGGCGGCCATCTCGGGTTTCGTGCAGGTCGGGCCGCTCCTTTCCACCCAGGCGATCCAGCCCAAGCTGACCCGGCTCAACCCGATCAACGGCATCAAGAACATCTACGGCAAGCGCGGCGTCGCCAAGTCGGTGACGGACGTGGGCAAGTTCGCCGCCGTGGCCGTGGTGGTGATCGTGGTGGTGCACAGCAACCTGCGGGAACTCGTCCTGCTGCCGCAACTGGACGCCCCCCAGGCCTTCCTGCAGGTGGTGCTGCGGCTGTACGACTTGGCGCTCAAGATCATCGCGGTGCTGCTGCTGCTCGGCTTCTTTGAGTTTGCCTACCAGAAGTGGCAGCACACGCAGGACTTGAAGATGACCAAGTCGGAGGTCAAGGAAGAGCGCAAGGCGGCGGAAGGCGATCCCAAGATCAAGCAGCGCCGCGTACAGGTGGCCCAGCAGGTTTACTTGCAGCGGCTGGGCATCGACGTGCCCCAGGCAGACGTGGTGGTGACGAATCCCACGCACTTCGCCGTGGCTTTGAAGTACGACCCCGAGGAGATGCAGGCGCCCAAGGTCGTCGCCAAGGGAGCGGACCTGATGGCCATGCGGATTCGGCAGATCGCCGCGGGCAGCAGCGTGCCCATTGTGGAGAGGCCGCCCCTGGCCCGGGCGCTCTATCGGCAGGTCGAGGTCGGACAGGAGATCCCGCCGCTGCATTACGAAGCCGTGGCGGAGGTGCTGGCGTATGTCTATCGCCTGGAAGAGCGGGCGGCAGGGTAGAAGAGGCGAATGACGAGTGACGATTGACGAAGGCCTAATCCGGATCAGCGACGCCCGCTTGCGAGTGTCTGGCCCCGAAGCGAAGCGGGGCGGGCCGGCCCGCGAGGCAACCGCAGCAACCATCTAAGGAGTCCCCCGTACCGTGCCGCAGTCGAGGATGAACAAACCGCTTCCCTTCTGGGTGCAGAAGGTGGTGGCGCACAAGGGCCTAGTCGTGCCCTTGGCGTTCGTGTCGCTCATCCTCGTCATCATCGTGCCACTTAACACGATGCTCATGGACATCCTGATCGCCTCCAATGTGGCGATCGCGGCAATCATGCTGCTGACCACGATCTACCTGCGGACGCCACTGGAGTTCAGCGTCTTTCCGTCGCTACTCCTGGGTACGACGCTGCTGCGTCTGGTTCTCAACATCGCCAGCACGCGCTTGATTCTGACCGCAGACGCCGCCAACCCCGGGGAAGCTCTCAGCGTGGCGGGGAAGGTGATCCAGGCGTTCGGCGACTTCGTGGCGGGGGACAACCCGGTCGTCGGGGCAGTCATCTTCGTCATCCTGATCATCGTGCAGTTCGTCGTGGTGACCAAGGGCTCCACACGCATCAGCGAGGTCGCGGCCCGCTTTACCTTGGATGCCATGCCCGGCAAGCAGATGGCCATCGATGCCGACTTGAACGCCGGCCTGATCGATGAAGGCGAAGCCAGGCGACGTCGCGAGGACGTCATGCGCGAGGCCGACTTCTACGGGGCCATGGACGGTGCTTCCAAGTTCGTGCGCGGCGACGCCATCGCCGGCATCATGATCACGGTCATCAACATCCTGGGTGGTTTCCTGGTGGGCGCGGTGTCCAAGGGCTGGTCCATGACGGAGACGGTCGCAGTCTTCACCAAGCTGACCATCGGGGACGGGCTGGTCTCGCAGATTCCCTCCTTTCTGATCGCCATCGCTGCGGGTCTGGTCATCACCCGCAGCAGCGCCAAGCAAAGCCTGGGCGAGGAGTTGACCTCCCAGCTCTTCGACCAGCCGATCGCCTTGGTATTGACCGCCTGCTTCCTGATCTTCCTGGCATTCACGCCGTTGCCGGCGGTTCCGCTGCTCACCATGGGCGGGATTCTGCTTACCATCGCCTTCTTCACCAAGCGCAGCCGGAACGTGGCCGCAGACCAGAAGGAAGAGAAAGCGCGGGCGGCGACGCCCCCGATCGATACGCAGCCGTCGGTCGACTCGCTCCTCAAGGTCGATCTGCTCGAGCTCGAGGTCGGCTACGGCAACGTGGCCCTCGTCGATTCCTCTCAGGGCGGCGACCTGCTCGATCGTATCGCCATGGTGCGCAGGCAGTTAGCGGTGGAAATGGGCTTCGTCATGCCGCCCGTTCGCATCCGCGACAACATGCAGATCGACCCCAACGCCTACCGCGTCAAGCTCCGCGGTGCGGTCGTCGACGAGGGGCTCTGCTACACCGGCAAGCTGCTGGCGATGGACGCCGGGCTCGCTTCCGGCAAGATCGAAGGGCTGCCCACCAAGGAGCCCGCCTTCGGTCTGGACGCCTGGTGGATCGAGCCCGCCATGAAGCAGCGCGCTGAGAATCTCAACTACACCGTCGTCGACGCCTCCAGCGTCCTGGCCACGCACCTGACGGAGGTCGTCAAGCGCCACGCCGAGGAGCTGCTCAGCCGCGAAGAGGTGCACAACCTTCTGGAAGGCATCAAGGATCGGGCTCCCAAGGTCGTGGGCGAGGTGATCGGCGAGCTGGTCAAGCCGGCCGACTTGCAGCGGGTGCTGCAGAACCTGCTGCGCGAGCGCGTCCCCATCCGCGACCTGGAGACGATCATCGAGACGCTGGGCGACTGGGCCCCCAAGTCGAAGGATCTGGATGTGCTCACGGAATACGTGCGGCATGCGCTGCGGCGGACCATCTGCGAGCAGTACGCCTTCCCCGGCGACGATGGCCAACCGCGGCTCGTGTGCGTGACCCTGGACTCGCAATTGGAGGACCTGATCAGCAGCTACGTCGACCGCAGCGCTGCCGGGACGGTGATCACCATGCCGCCACAGCTCTCCAACCAGGTGTCCTCCACGATCGTGGAGTCGTTGCGTCCGGTGATCGCCGGCGGGCACCAACCGCTGGTGCTGGCCTCGCCGCCGGTGCGGGCTCCAGTGCGAGAACTTGTGGAATCGCACTTGTCAAACATCGCGGTTGTCGGTTACAACGAGGTGGTCTCCGGCGTGCAGATTGAGTCGTTGGGCTTGGTGCAGGCGCCGGCGGAGGTGAGTGGGGTCTCGGCCGCATAGGAAGGCGGCCCTGGAGGCGAGCGTGCAACCCGCGCTCGAAACAGCCATGGATGGCGATGCGATGACCCTGAAGACCTACCAGGCAAAATCAATGGCCCAAGCCCTGGCCGCGGTGAAGCGCGATCTCGGCAAGGACGCCGTCATTCTGCACACCCGCACCTTCAAGCGCGGGGGATTCTTCGGGTACGGGGCCAAACTCATCGTGGAAGTCACCGCCGGCACGGGCGTGGCCCTCGGCAAGCGCCGCCGCCGCGAAACGAAGACCGAATCCCTGGATCTGCGCACGCGGGCGCAGCGGCATGTTCTCGATCGCACCTACAAAGCCACAGCGCCTCGGGAGGAGAAGGCGCCGTTGGCCGCTGCGGTCGCTGTCGCCGCCCAAGCCGGGCCAGATGAGTACCTGGCGTCCCAGGGCCAGGCGGTCGGCGCCGCGACGCTGGCGGAGCCGCCTGCCTGCGACGCGTCAACCTCCGCCGTGGAACTCATCGAGGATCCGCCGCTCGTGACGGCCAGCCCGTCGCCGACCGAACCACCGGTGTATCGTGCGGCCAGAAGGCTGGTGACACAGGAGACCCAGGCCGCGGCCCCGGCGGCGGCGGAGATCAACGACGCCCTCAACACCCAGATCTCCGACCTGCGCTCCATGGTCGCCCAGGTCCTGCAGCAGACCCATCGACCGGCCCAGCGCGCGGACATGTCAGAGGCGCTCTTTGACCGCTACCTGTCGCTGCTCAAGTCGGAGGTGTCGGCGGACATCGCCAATACCGTCGTGGAGCGGGTCAGCCGGGAACTGACGACCGAGGAACTGGAAGACGCCGGCGTCGTTCGGGCGACGGTTCTGCGCGAGCTGGCCTCCTACATTCCGGTGGCGGAAGTGTCGCTGGACAAGGAGAAGCCGCGTGACGGCCGGCCCCTGACGATCGCCCTGGTCGGGCCGACCGGCGTGGGCAAGACAACGACGACCGCCAAGCTCGCCGCCGCCTACAAACTGCGCCACAATCGCAAGGTAGGGCTGGTGACGGCGGACACCTACCGCATCGCCGCCGTCGATCAACTGCGGACCTACGCCAACATCATCGGCCTGCCCCTGCGTGTGGCCCTGACGCCGAACGAGATGGCGTCAGCGGTGGAGTCGCTGCGCGATTGCGATGTGGTGCTGATCGATACCGCGGGTCGTTCGCAGCACGACGGGGAGAAGATCGAGGACCTGCGCAAGTTCGTCTTCGCCGCGGAGCCGCATGAAGTGCACCTGGTGCTCTCCTCGACATCGAGCGAGAAGCTGATGCTGCGGGCGGCGGAGCGTTTCGCCCCGGTGGAGCCGACCAGCCTGATCTTCACCAAGCTCGACGAGGCGGTGAGTTTCGGGGTGCTGATCAACGTGATTCAGACGGTCAAGAAGCGCATCAGCTTCGTCACGACCGGCCAGGAAGTGCCCGACCAC
>SWCB01014374.1_pt1 | contig 15799 bp, 20 predicted proteins | sample 4692901 | NCBI WGS metagenome assembly SWCB01 (sample SAMN10267276, study PRJNA491770) | bioreactor metagenome | isolation source: DHS bioreactor inoculated with subseafloor sediment | place: Japan: off Shimokita Peninsula | collected 2006-08 | reverse complement strand
GAGTGTGGTTGAATCAAGAAAGTTAGTATTCTCAACTTCATTCAAGACAATAAGATAACGAGTATTGTTCAAGTAGATGATTCTCTCATGATTCGAGAAATTAACTGATCTGAACGGAGGCGATGATATGTATCAAGATCTTTTTAACAGTTTCTATGAATCAAGTAATCCTGATAAAGCAGTCAGTATGAAAACCTATATGAAGAATCAGTTCGAATTTTTGGGCATTCAGACACCTGAACGCACCAGGCTCAGCAAGGAGTTTATGAAATCTATCCCAAAAAGTGAGAATATTGACTGGGTGTTCGTCGAGAAATGCTGGGAGTTGCCAGAGCGGGAGTTTCAGTATCTTGCCCTCGACTATCTGATCAAGTCGAAGGGGCTCCTTAAGGCTGATGACATCCTAAGAGTGAGAGAGATGATTACCACAAAATCCTGGTGGGATACGGTGGACCTTCTGGCATCTCATCTAGTTGGAGGAATATGCCTGATGTATCCGGAACAGATAATGGAACATGTTCTCTCCTGGAGTCAATCGGAGAATCTATGGCTTAGACGGACTGCTATCCTCTTTCAGCTGAAATACAAGGAAAAAACTGATACGGTGTTATTAGCTGAGATTATTGGATATAATCAGGAGTGTGAAGAGTTTTTTATCGCAAAGGCAATAGGATGGATGTTAAGAGAGTATTCAAAGACAGATCCAGACTGGGTCAGTGACTTTATTGAGACTCATCAACTGAGGAAATTGAGTATTAGAGAAGGCAGCAAGTATATTTAGGGGGGTCAAGTGGATTATATAATCAAAGAGGTTCAGGGACTATACAAGGTGATTATGCTGAAAGAATTTAGAAGAACGGAGGGCGTTGCTTTTGATGTTCTAGTCAAGTCCATGATTCCAAGAGTCGATGCGATTGACAGGGTGATCCACAAAGGGGCGGCTATCTCACCAGGACCTGTGGGGACTGTAGAGAGACCGTGGTATATGCATCCCCATCAAGATGACAATCTATTTGTCCTTGCAGGAGAACGCCATGTTGAGGTATATAACCATGCTCATGGCAAGGTCGAAGTTTTTGATATCACACCTGAAAAAATCATGCAGAATGGCGATTTGCTATATGAGGGTCCTGCACTTTTGGTCTGGCCTCGAAATGTTTTTCATCGGATCAGAAGCGGTGAAACTGGATCGGCTTCCATCAACATGGCCACCCATTATGAAGGATTTGATATTCATACAAATTTCAATATCTATGATTTAAATACAGTAACCGGCGAGCACAAGATGATTCGGCAAGGCTCGCTAGATCAAAAATAGACCTGAGTGGTCTTTTTTTGTGCAGGTGGTATCGTTCTGATAAATTGATAAAACGATAAAAGAACGAGCAAAAAACTAGTATGAGATTAGAGATGATTTCAACAATTTTATGACTTTAAATGGCATTGAAAATGAAAAAAGTGCAGTAGTTGAATATCTCAAGAAACAAGTTCAAAATCATAACACATACAAATGCACAAAAGAAAAAACCGGACTATATCGATATGAATTCACAAGATACACTCATCCAATTGCTAGTAAAGCAACTGGAGTTAAACAAATAGCTTGTATAAGTGATGTATCTTCAATGATTAAAAATCAACTAGCAAAATCGTTATCATATGCTGCACATCAGACAATTGATAGTTATTTTAATTAACTAAGAAGTAGTTTAAATACCTTTGAAAGACCAATCTCAGGATCTGCTTCTGGGCAAAAAAAAACGGTACTCAACATTAAATCCAAAATATGCACATTATTTACTGGTGATTTTCCGCTTCAAGCATAATTTTTTAAAGTTCGAAACTACGTTAATAAAAAAAAGACTCCAGCAATGCGCATAGGGATTGCAGATAGACCCTATACTTTTGAAGATGTAATGTATATGAAATGAGAAGATGTTTATTCATAATTAACAAGCTTTATTTTACAATTTGCCTCGAAATTTCTTAGTCCATTATAGTCGTTTCTTATAAGTCTTTAATGTGTTATTGAACTTTGAATTGCTTTGAAAAGTTCATCTTGGTCATCTGTACCAATTAGATATCTTTTCCCGTTTTTCATGGTTATATGAACTGCATTTAGTCCTGAAACAGCAAATAGCCAACCATTTATAGTTAAACGTATTCCAAGTCCATAGTACCAATGGGTTCTCACTATTACACATGATGCAATATCATCTAAAAGAAAAGCTTTCTTAATAAGACCCTCTCCAAATCGTACTAAAAGATACTCTTCATCAATAACAATAACGAGTTTTCTGAATTGGTAAAATATATATAATAAGATTAAAAATATATATAAAATTATAAAATTAAAACTTGCTATTAATACAAATGATACGAGTAACATGGGTATTGATGATAAAATTAAAATTGCAAACCCTATTTGAGTATGTTGGTATTTATTGTTCATAATTCCTTGTATAATAAGTATATCTTTGGTTAATCATATTCTAATAGCTTTCTAGTAATATTAGTAAGATTTTTATAAAGTTAATCAGTATCAGATCTTCTTACGAGGTTGGTGAGATTGTCTAGATGCTCATCTGTTTTTTCTTAGTAAAGTTGTCGTTTTCATGATAAGCTCTATGTTTGTTAGCTACCCTTCATTTGATGAAGTTAACAAATCAAACAATTACTAAAACAAAAAAATCACATAATTCTGTGATTTTTTTGTGATTATAGATTGTTTTATTAAAAAGCATCTCTTATCGGAATAAATAACCCGAAGGCTTTTTTGTTTTAGAACTTATTTAGAAAATCAATCGCAAATCGAACGTAGAGTTCAGTGCCTATTTCTAAGCTATCCTCATCGATATTGAATCTTGGATGATGGTGTGCAAAGTCGGATTCTTTTTTCTCGTTCCCTGAACCGACAAACGCGATTAGACCAGGGATTTGTTCCAGATAGTAGGCCATATCCTCGCTGCCAGTGGTTTTCTCATAAGTGTGGAGTCCCACTTCTCCCAGGTAATCAAGTACTGTCTCTGCTGCGATTTCCGAGCACCTAACATTATTGATTGTTGGTGGCATTGCCTCGCGATATTCAAGAGAGAATGAAGCGTTATATGCGTTTGCGATATTTTCTCCATATCGCTTGATGATCTCTGGAAATCTAGCTCTGATTGTAGGGTCAAAACATCTTATCGTTCCTTCGATATGCGCTTTAGGGGCTATGACGTTGAAACGAGTGCCTGCTTTGACTTCACCAAATGTCAGAACCGCTGTATCCAATGGATTGATTTCACGGCTGACTAGCATCTGTATATTTGTCAGAAAAGCGGCTGCTACCAGAGCTGCGTCCACGCCTTGATGAGGCATTGATCCGTGTCCGCCTTTTCCCTCGATGTCCACGATGATATAGTCACCGGAGGCCATTCTCGGTCCCGGATCTACTGATACTTTCCCGGTTTCAACCCCAGACCAAAGATGGATCCCCATAATGCCATCCACGCCAGTAAGAGCGCCTTCTTTGATCATTGTTTTAGCGCCCTCTGCCATTTCCTCGGCAGGTTGGAAGAAAAGTTTTACCGTGCCGTTAATCTGATCTTTTAGTTGATTCAGTGTTTTGGCGGCTCCCAGGAGCATGGCAGTGTGACCGTCATGTCCACAGGCGTGCATGGTACCGGGAGTTTCTGAAATATATGAAACCGTATTTTCTTCTGTGACAGGCAATGCATCCATGTCTCCTCTTAAGGCGACAGTTTTTCCAGATCGGTTTCCTTCTATTGTAGCGATGATACCAGTCTTGGCGATAGAGATATAGGGAATGTCCATTATATCCAGTTCTGCCTTAACGTATTTTGAGGTCTCGAATTCCTGCCATGGCAGTTCAGGATGCTGATGAAAGTGTCTTCTCAAAGCGATGACATAATCACCCGTATCTTTTATAAGCTGATTGATCATCGTTATGCCTCCTTCAAGAAGTTAAGAGCAAATTGTGCATAGAGACCAGCTGCTACTCCTAGCGCATCTTCATCAATGTCAAATTTCGGATGATGATGAGGGTAGTAATCGAGTTTTGCCTTGTTTTGGCAACCTACAAATGCGAAGGCTCCTTTGGCATGTTGTGTGAGGAATGAGAAGTCTTCTCCTCCAGTTGTTTTTTCATAAGTGACTAGGGCCTCTGGTCCGTTGACCATTGTAACGGCATTTTCGGCGAGCGCTGACATTTTAGGATCGTTGATTGTAGGAAGAACGAGTTGCTTGTAGTCGAGTCGTGCTTCAGCTCGATAAGCTTTGGCAGTGCTCTCCACAACGCGTTGAATGCGCTCTTCGAACGTATCGTTAACCTCAAGATTAAAGCATCGTGTTGTTCCTTCCAGATAAGCTTCACCTGCCATGACGTTGAAACGTGAACCTGAATTGAAGATTCCTATGCTGACAACAGCAGGGTCAAGAGGATTGGTTTCTCTGCTGACAATTGATTGAAGATTGATCAGGGTCGACGCGCCTACAACCGCTGCGTCTACACCTTGATGAGGCATCGAACCGTGTCCACCTTTTCCAGTGATATATACCTTGAAGATTCCAGCTGAAGCCATACGCGGTCCAGCTTCGACGGATACTTTTCCGACTTCGCAATCATTCCAAAGGTGAATACCGAAAATACCGTCGACGTTATTCATAGCACCATCTTCGATCATTGCGAGTGCGCCTTTAGCGACTTCTTCGCCTGGTTGAAAGAGTAGTTTGACGGTTCCGTCAAACTCAGATTTTAGCTCACTAAGAATTTTAGCAGCGGTCAGTAATCCAGCGGTATGACCGTCATGTCCGCAACCGTGCATAAGACCTTGGTTTTGGGATTTATATTCTACATCGTTTTCTTCAGTCAGTTCAAGGGCATCCATATCTGCTCTTAATGCAATTGTTTTTCCGGGACCTTTTCCGCTGATGAGGCCTACAACGCCAGTGCCCGCAATTTTTTCACATTCGATTCCCATGGATTGAAGTTCTTCCATGACTCTTTTTTGAGTATTGAACTCTTTCATGCTCGCTTCAGGGTTCATATGGAATTCTCTTCGCATATCTTTGGCGTAATCCTTATACTGTTCAACTAATAATTTTACTGTCATTTTACTTCATCTCCTAGTTCGATAATTGCTTCAAGAATTAGTTCGATTCCTTTTTGAAGATCATCATAATCAGTCCATTCTTCAGGACAATGGCTTCTTCCGTCTTTGCTAGGTACGAAGATAAGACCAACTGGCGTGATAGCTCCCATAATCATGGCATCATGTCCAGCGCCGCTCATCATCATTTCATAAGAAAATCCACACTTTTCAGCATGCTTTTTAAATAGATCGATGATTGTTGGATCCATTTCGACTGGTTTGACATCAAGTAATTCAATTACTTCAGCAGTAACTGCCGACTTTGCTACCTGTGCATCCAGTGAAGAGAGGATTTTCTTTTTAACATTTTGAATACTCGAATAGTCTTTAGAACGGATATCTATAGTGAAGCTGACTTCACCCGGCACGATGTTCGCTGCGCCCGGTTGGATATTGAGAACTCCTACTGTTGCCACTGTACCGTTGTTTTCCAGAGGTGGATAAGAATCAATCTCTGCGATTACCTTGGCAGCAACGGATAGAGCATCAGCTCTCATATCCATTGGTGTGGTCCCTGCATGATCAGGACGACCGGATAGGACGATTTTGAGTTCCATTATACCGACAATAAAGTCGACAATGCCAACATCTTTTTTCTTTGATTCAAGAACAGGTCCCTGTTCGATATGAAGTTCGATAAATGCTCTTATATCTTCAGGATTTCTTTTAGCGGTATCGATTTTTTTAGGATCAAAACCGAAATCCTCAAATGCCTGTGCCATTGAGATGTCATCAGCATCCTTGTTTCTCTGGAGCTGTGCATAATCAACCAAACCTACCATGGCGCGACTGCCGAAAACTCCTCCTCCGAAGCGGCCGCCTTCTTCCTCGATCATGGCGACAAACTCGATAGGATATTTAGTTTTTATATTGTTCTCTACTAGAACGCGCATGATTTCAAGGCCCATAAAGACTCCGGCGGGACCATCAAAGTTTCCACCGTTCTTGACAGAGTCAAAATGAGAGCCAATCATAATCGGTGGTAGATGATCTTCAGTTCCAGCTTTTCTACCGAAAAGCGTACCAGCTGCATCTTCATATATCTCTAGATTCAGCTTTATAAGTTCTTCTCGAAGATATTCACGCGCTTGTCGATCTTCAGGCGTCAATGAGAAACGTGTTAAACCTTGTCCAGGTGAACTGTTAAATTTTGATAGAGTTTCTAAGTCGCTTTGAATTCTTGCTAGATTTGTCTTCATATGAGTCTCCTTCAATTAATTAATTCATACTAAATAACAAACGTATTATACACTAAATCGACTGTTTTTGATAGAATTGCACTGACATTACAGTATTTCTCTTCAGCCAATTTGATGGCTTTTTCAAGCTTGATTATTTCAAGATTCTCACCGCTAAAATAGAAGTTGATCATAATTTTACTGTACGTTTTGGGAGAGGCTGACTCATCCAGTTCCCCGGTGATTTCAAGTTTGAGATCGGTAAGTTCTACCTTCATTTTATTTAAAATTATTTTAACGTCGATCCCCATACACCCGCCTAATCCGATTAAGAGCATGGGCATGGGTCTGAAACCGGTATTGTCTCCACCTGAAGCACTACCGATATCCATCAAAGTTTCATGGCCATCTGAATCGGTTGCGCTGAATTGCATATTTTCTTTCCATGTACAAGTGATTTGGTGTGAATTCATCATTATCTCCTCGTATAATTAAATTTAGTTGAAATTGATAATTGTGGTGTTAAACTGAGTATATCAGGTCATATTGTGGTTTTCTATGGTGCTAAAAACAAAAAAACAAGTGTAAATTCGAATTAAAGATTATATTAACCTTAACAATGATAGGAAAAACATTTTGACGATTTATTAAAACTTATGATTTTCCATCATTAATTGTTGTATCATAAAAGAAGCGATGGAGAGGAGATTTGAGAATGATAGATATAGTAAATGTGATGGATTATATTGAAGGATTAGATAAAGCGATTGATTATATACACGGAATCTGGGGAAATGAAACAAACAGGGCTTATTATGAAGATGCAATTAAACACGGATCAAAGGACAAAAAGAAACTGCCAAGATTTTATCTGCTTTTAGACGGAGAAGAAATCATTGGATGTAGTGGACTGATTACCAACGACTTTATCTCAAGGCACGACCTATATCCGTGGCTTTCATCACTTTATATCGAGAAAGCATATCGTGGGAATGCCTATGCGCGACTGTTGATGGCCTATGTGATCAAAGAAGCGAAGATATTGGGCTTTAGCACTGTCTATCTTACGACGAATCATCATAATTATTATGAAAAATACGGATGGAAGCGAATGGAAGACGGGATTGATCTTTTCACTGGGAAGCATACCCGCATCTATATGAAGGAAGTTGAACATGATTCAGACCATCAATAAAGAGATGGCGAGGAGATTTCTCCTTATCAAACAGGGTCTAAGTGGAAAGAAAAGGTTCTTAGGCAAGAATGGGATCATGGACTGGATTGGAGAGGTTGGGTGCATTCAATATGATCCAATCGACATTTGCGGTAAGAATCACGAACTGGTTCTACAATCAAGAATAGCGGAATTCAAACGCGGGATGATTGAAGAGTTGCTCTACAAAGAAAGAAAACTGATGGACGGATGGGATAAGAACATGTCCATCTATCGGATTGAGGACCACCCCTATTTCGAGAGAAAAAGAAAAGCGGCCAAAGGGTGGGAAAGAAGCCGAGACGTCATTGATACTGTTCGCGATGAGGTGATTGAGAGTATCCGATTGAGAGGTCCGATCTGCTCCAAGGATTTAGATTATAATCAGAAAGTAGACTGGGCGTGGGCGCCAACTAATCTTTCCAGAGCCGTACTTGAGAGGCTCTATCATGAAGGTGAGTTGATAATTCATCACAAGGAAAACACGAGGAAATATTATGATTTGATCGGCAGACAGATTCCGGGAAGTCTTCTGAATATGGCGGATCCGAATCCAGAAGAGGACGATTATTATCAATGGCATCTTCTCCGCCGGATAAGAAGCGTCGGTATGATGTGGAATCGATCCAGCGATTCATTTTTGGGAATCGGCGGATTTAAAGCAGATAGAAGGAAACGAACGTTTAAGCAATTGTCGGAAAAGGGTTTATTGACTGAGATCAATGTGGCTGGCATTCAATGGCCATTCTATATTGCGACAGAGGATTTGAGATATCTGGCATATGATGATCAAAGTGAAAATCGCATGGAATTTATCGCACCGCTAGATAACCTCATATGGGATAGAAAACTGATAAAGGAAATCTTTGATTTCGATTATAAATGGGAAATATATACGCCACAACCGGATAGAAAATATGGTTACTATGTCCTCCCGATTCTCTATGATGATCGTTTTATAGGACGCATCGAGTTGATTAAAAATCGAAGTCTGGGTGTGTTTGAACCGAAGAACATCTGGTGGGAAGAGAAGGCATGTCCGGAGGAGCAGCTATTAGCGGAGACGTTAAATCGATTTAATAATGCTATGAATAAATGAAAAAGATTGCAAAATGTAATAAATATATTACATTTTGCTTTTTTATGTTACAATTATATTTATAAGGGAGGAATAGATCATGAGTCGACAGATGCGTTTTCATATTTATCACTTGATTCTATGGTTAATTGTGACGATTGGTTTTTTAATAGCGTTTTCCTCAGGCAAGACCATTGAAAATTGGGGGGACAACCCAAAAAAAACCCTCTTAGTTGCTATCTTGTTTGTGATTGGATACGGTGGGGATACCATACTTCGATATATATTCAGAAAGAAGAAAGATCGTGTTGAGATTGACGAGAGAGACCTGATGATTCAACATCGATCGCTTATGATTGCTTTTATTATGGTGTTGCTCTATGCTTTCCTTCTCACAATTACACTCTATATACGATTTGAAGCAGTTGGATTTGTGCCAGTGGGATGGCTCTGGTTTATCGCCTATTCATTGATTCTTGCAGCTAATGTGTTTTCTTCTACGGTTACCCTTTTCCACTATGTAAAGGGCGGTAAATGATGGAGAGAAAACTGATAAATGATCTGAGAAGGATCAGGCGAGGCAAGGCAGATTTGACCCAAGAGGAATTGGCACAGAGAGTCGGATGCACACGGCAGACGATCGCTGCCATTGAAAAGCAGAAATACAATCCGTCTTTGATTTTGGCGATGAGAATTTCCGAAGAAATGGGTGTTGAGATGAGAAAATTGTTCTGGTTGGAGTGACACGTTGTATAGAATAAATAAAATTGGTGTTCGAGAACACTTGTCGCTTTTTCTTTGAGATTAGCAAGAAAAAGATGGGTTATATTCATGAAAAGGTTGAGTAGGTTATTGTGAATGATTTTGATGTTTGAAAGATTTAGTAAAGAGTAGTTTGAAGAAAAATAATTTTGGAATGAATCACTTCCTGGGGGATGTTCACATAATAGGAAGTGATTTTTCTTGTCAAGAGACTCATCGAATGAGAAAATAGAGAAAAGGAAAGAATTGAGGAATGCTCATGATAGGTATATTTTTTTCACTACTAGCAGGAATTTTCGTCGCTATGCAGACCGTATTCAATGCCAGAGTCAGTGAGCACGTTGGACTATGGGAGACAACGACAATTGTCCATCTGGGCGGGTTTCTGTTTTCGGTGGTTATGGTGATGATGTTTGGAGACGGTCATTTGGGAAAATGGACGGAAATAAACAAACTCTATTTAATGGGCGGCGCTTTTGGGGTCATGGTGATATACAGCATTACGCGGGGGGTTGTAACCATCGGAACAACCCTGGCCATATCATTACTCATTGTTTCACAGCTGGCATTTGCGATGATCATCGATATGTTTGGCTTGTTTGGGACTCAGAAGCTTATTATTGACTGGACAAAACCATTGGGAATAGTCATTATGGTCGTTGGCATCATCGTATATAAGTTGAAAGGATAGGTGAAATTATGTTAAAAGATTTAATCGCAAAGAACAGGACATACAGACGTTTTTATCAAGAAGAAAAGATCACAGAAGAGATGTTGATGGAGTGGATTGAACTCGCGAGACTGACTTCTTCAGGAAGAAATATTCAGGCGCTTAGATATATTCTGGTGACGGAGAAGGATCAGCAGGAAAAGGTTTACAAGAACATTCGATGGGCAGCAGGCTTGAAAGATTGGGATGGACCGGAAGAGGGGGAAAAACCCAGCGCATATCTTGTGATGGTTCTAGATACCGCGATTACTAAAGGCTGTTTTTGGGATCATGGACTAGCGGCTCAAAGCATTCTTCTTGGGGCCGTCGAGGCGGGATATGGCGGTTGTCAGTTCGGAGCCATAGATAAACCGGGGCTAATGAAAGATATGGGAATCGATGAGCGTTATGAAATTCAAATGGTAATCGCTCTGGGCAAGCCTAAAGAGATTGTGGTATTGGAAGAACTCGACGAAGATGGTAATCTCGGATATTGGCGAGATGATGAAGCCGTCCATCATGTGCCAAAAAGAAAATTGGAAGATTTGATTATCAAATAGAGAAAAGACTGTTGATTGAAGCAATGACGAATTGAAGTAATGGGGGATATAATGAGATTAGTTAAAAGCATTTTGGTGTTTATCGGATTCTTAGTGATTGTGGCGATTGGATTGGCGATTGCTGTAGTCATGACGGATTACGTTCCCGATCTTATTGAAGAACACGGATTTGTTGTGAGAAATGATGAATCGCTGGGAGAGGAAATCAGTATCACGACATTCAATATCGGGTATTGCGGTTTAGATATGAATCAGGATTTCTTTATGGATGGGGGAACTGGATCCAGATCATCGAGTGAGAATCAGACCTGGGTCAATCTAAATGGCAATATGGCTGTAATGGAAGAGTTGGATACCGATATCCTTTTGATTCAGGAAGTTGATGTGGATAGTACACGCAGTTTTCATATCAACGAGATGGAAGAAATCGCTCAGTTGACAGACTACAGTTATTCTTTCGTCTATAATTATCAGGTTCCTTGGGTGCCGGTCCCCTTGAAATTGCCTATGGGTAAGGCGTTGTCGGGTTTAATGACCCTGACCAAGAGTGAGATTGTCAAGGCGACCCGTTATGATTTACCTAAGGATCAAACAGTCCCAGATAAGTATTTTCTTCTTGATCGCTGTATCGATGAGGTAGTTGTCCCGCTTCAAAATGGAAAGCAGCTTCATGTAATTAATCTTCATTTATCTGCATATGACTCAGCGGGTGTGATAAAAAAAGAACAGATGCAGTGGCTGAGGGAGTTTATCATGTCTAGAGACTTGGAGAATGAGTACTATGTGTTCGGCGGAGACTGGAATCAATTGTTGTCAAACGAGATTGTTATCGATCGAGAGACTTACAATCCCGAGTGGCTGGGCGAACCTCCAACAGAATTCAATGACCTGCCCGTGACCTGGGCGTATGATATCGCCACAAATACAGTGCGAGATCTTTATGAGGCCTATATCCCCGGGCACACATTCGAGACGGTGATAGACGGATTTCTAGTCTCGGACAGCATAGAGATTTTGGAAATTGAAACGGTGAATTTGGGATTTGAGTTTAGTGATCATCATCCTGTGAGAATTAAAATACGGATCAAATAGTCATAATTAAGCAGTAAAACAGAAACAGCCAGAAATCGAGGAAGTGTGATTTCTGGCTGTTTCTGTTTGGGTTAAAAAACGTTAAAAAAAAGAAGAAATTGGAATAAATACTTAAAGAGAAGGGTAGAATCTAGTATAGCGGGTTAATCTTACTCTTCTGATTTTTTAAGTTGCGTATCGCAATATGAAAAATCAGATAGGATTCAAAGGAGGGACTTATTTTGTATCGAAAAACGAGTATGATGTTGGTGTTATTACTGGTAATCAGTATTTTCTCAACTGCAGCTTTTGCTGATCAGTATGTTGTGCAATCTGGAGATACGCTCTCTGGAATTGCGGCGGAGCATGACGTTGATATCAAGATGTTGATTGAAGCGAACGGCATAACTAATCCAAATTTGATTTATCCGGGTCAGACGATCAATATATCCAAAGGCAAGCGTATTGATATTTTGACTACAAATGATTTCCACGGCAATCTGGTAGGTGGATATGAATCTGGCGCAGCTAAACTGGCCGCTTATATGGAATATTACAAGAGTATGAACCCAGATGGCACAATCATTCTGGACGGTGGAGATTCCTTCCAGGGAACACCGATGTCCAACCTGCTCAATGGGGCGCCCGTTGTTCAAATGATGAACACTGTTGGTTATACCGCTACTACAGTAGGTAATCATGAGTTTGACTGGGGTATAGAGACAATCCTCAATACGATGGATGAGGAAATGGCAACATATCCTATGTTGACCGCGAATGTCTGGGAAGGCAATAACTTTGCAGAGTGGTCAAAACCTTATACCTTGGTGGAAGTGGATGGAATCACAATAGGGATTTTAGGACTTTCCACTCCGGATACAGCTGTTACAGCACATAAAGATTATGTCGGTACATATGAATTCAAAGATCCAGCAATGATCGCTGAAATGTATCTGCCGGTTATTGAGGCAGAAGGTGCAGATTTGGTAATCGTTTTATCCCATCTGCCGGCTTATCAAAACAGTGATACTGGTGAAATTTCCGGCGAATTGGCGGATCTAGCCGCTTCAGTCGAGGGTTATGACGCATTTATCGGTGGACATTCCCATGCAAGTGTGACTGGAATGATCAATGATACACCAGTCATCATGGCTTACAAGAATGGTCGAATGATCGGTCATATCACACTTTACTATGATGAGGCAACCGATACGGTTCTAGATAGTGAAATCACACTTCATGAAGTGAGAAAAGCAGAGTTACCTATAGATCCTAACGTGGGAATGCAAGCAATTTCAGATGGATACAGAATATCAGCACCTGTCATAGTTGCGGTTACTGCTGTATTGTCAAACGGCATAATCTCATAGAATTACAATATCACAACGGCACCGGGCAACTGGTTTACAGATGTCATGAGAGAATTTGAAGGCGCAGATGTCGCATTCACTAACGCTGGTGGCATTCGTGTCGACATTACAGCCGGTGAAGTGACCATGGAAAAAATCTATGAGATTATGCCGTTTGACAATACAGCAGTAACCGCAACTATGACAGGTGCTGATATTCTTGAAGTGCTTGAACAAGGTTGTACCTTATCAAAGGGTATGATTCAGATTTCTGGATTGACTTTCACATATGATTCTACAATGCCGGAGTATGAGCGGGTAATAGATGTCAACATGATGGACGGTTCTCCTCTTGATCTTGAGAAGAGTATCTCGTTGTGACGAATGACTTCCTGGCAGGTGGACAGGATAATTATGTGACACTTGGTAATTTCACATGGCAAAACGATTATGATTTATTGAGAGATATGTTGGCTGATGATTTGGAATCAATGGGAACAATCACCCCTGACAACACTCTCAGAGCTGTAGATATCACTCAATAGAACAAATAGAGGTCCGGGTCGTTTCCGGACCTTTCTTTTTTTCATGTTATCGAAAACAGAGAGGATTGTATTAAATAGCATATTATTGAGATGACAATGAGGAGTCGGGTCAAAATAAAAAGTCAGAAAAGTCAAAAAAATAGAGGGTTTGATAACCCTCTATCGAATAAATAATTTATACCGAGTTTCATACACAATTCTTTTGGGCACCTGCAGGGGTGCTCTTTGTTTTACTCAAAAGGTGTTCGACTGTCAAGATAATAGATGACATCTTTTCTTTCAACGATGATTTGGCATTTATCTTTCAGCTCCGGATCTCCGGTAATCATCTTGAGAAGTTCATGGGATGGGTTGATGGCGGTGGGATGTCCCACCAGCTTGAGCATCGAGTAATCACCATTGGTGTCGCCATATGAATAGGAGTTTTCAAGGTTGATGGAGTATTGATCAATAAAGTCATGGATCGCTTTATTTTTGCTTTCAGAATCCCACATTTTATTGACCAGTCCGTTAAAATTGCCGTCAGCATCCAAGAGGTATTCACTGCCGATATAGTCGTCCGCACCGTATTTTTTAGCCATTTTTTCAACTAGAAAATCGGGACTGCCTGAAATGAAAATAATGCGGTGGCCCTGAGCCTTATGCCATTCTATACGTGAACGGGAGTAACGATAGACAGCATCACCTTTGAGGTTGATGACTTGATCGGAAATAAATTCAATATGATTGAGGTTTTGACCAATCAGATTGGCGATGTATTCTACAGCCAATTCTTCCATGAAATCATCATAATTTCCCTGGCGGTTTTTCCATGATACATATAAATCGTTGATCTTGTTGTACCAAATTTGAGGTTCGATTACTTCGTATTTTGTCAGTTTTCTAAAATGCTCGATCATCAGAGAACCACGATAAACGGTTCCGTCAATATCAAAAAATGCGACTGTATTCATTAATGATTCCTCCTCTATAAAATAATCAAATAGATGGTCTAGACTGTTTGAATCATATCCTCTGGGGTAAAATACTAATAACGAAATCCCCCTGTGGGGTTTTAGATATAGTGAGAGAGGACGTCGCTTTGAGCGTAGGCTCAACTTGTAACTGAATGTACAAAACGCAACAAATGTGCAAGTATGAAACATTGTTTTATCGATTAACATCGAATGGAGGAATGCATATCAGAATGTACACGTCAATTAAAACTGAATATATGAATACTAAACGTGCTCTAACTCACTAGAAAGGACTATCGTGATGAAATCATTCCGGTAGTCCTTTAATAATGCGCACAAAGTTATTGACAATTCTGGCGGTGATGCCCCATATAGTGTAGTTCTGGTATTGATAGAAGGCAACCTTATAATATCCTTTTTTCCACGGATAATCCTTTTCCATTGGAATGCGATTGAAAGGGAATTCCTTTGGGAAAATCATCTGATTGTAAATTCGGTACATTTCTGGTGGTTGATCTATAAAAAATTGAAGAGGCACGGTGAACAGATGGTCCACTTCATCGGGATTGAAATTTATCGATTCGAAGGACGGAACGTTCAATTTGCCGACGAATGGATAGACAATCAAGTTGAAGGGGGTAATAATGGGATCGATTCCCCCAAATACCTCAATCAGTTTATCGTCCAGCATCAATTCCTCTGATGTTTCACGGATTGCGGAGAGGATGGGGCGTTCCCCATCTTCGTTTTTTCCTCCTGGCAGACAGATCTCACCAGGCTGTGAATTCAGATTATGGCTTCTGACTTCAAAAATAATATGCATGGCATTGTCGATTTCGATCAATGGTAGAAGCACTGAAGTCATTTTATTATTGCCCTCCGGTGTTATATGATGGTTGGCGATTATGTTTTTTATATTAGTCAACATGTTAAAGTCTCCTTTTGTATTATTATAACGAATAGAATAGAATAGTAAAGAGAGAAAGAGATGAGGAGGACAAGATGATTAAGAGATTTTCAAAATATTTTCAACCCCATATGAAACTATTTATTATTGATATGATTGCGGCGCTATTTATTTCAGGAGTAGATCTGGTGTTTCCGATTCTTTCAAAAACATTTATCAATGACTATATTCCCAATGGACAGGTAGATATGATTTTTCGAATGACAGCGGCGATCATCGCTTTGTATATCCTGAGGATGGGGGCATATTTCTTTATGG
>SWCB01005556.1_pt1 | contig 15881 bp, 13 predicted proteins | sample 4692901 | NCBI WGS metagenome assembly SWCB01 (sample SAMN10267276, study PRJNA491770) | bioreactor metagenome | isolation source: DHS bioreactor inoculated with subseafloor sediment | place: Japan: off Shimokita Peninsula | collected 2006-08 | reverse complement strand
TAATACCCGGCACCGTCAGCGAGGTCTCCGCCACGTTCGTCGCCAGGACGATGCGTCGGCCTCGATGCGTGCGGAAGACGCGATCCTGCTCCGCAGCGGAGAGTCGGGCGTAGAGCGGCAGCACTTCTGTATCGTGCGGGTGGTGCTTGCGCAGGGCTTCCGCCGTCTCGCGAATGTCGCGCTCACCGGGCAGAAAGACGAGGATGTCGCCGGGGCCATCCATCGCCAACTCGTCGACGGCGTGCAGGATCGCCTCCTCCATGTCGCGGTCCTGCTCATCCGGGTCGTCGCTGGCGAGCGGCCGATACCTCGTCGCCACGGGGTACGTCCGTCCCGAGACTTCGATGATGGGAGCGTTGTCGAAGTGCTCGCTGAAGCGCTCCGGATCAATCGTGGCGGAGGTGATGATGATCTTGAGGTCGGGTCGCTGGGGCAGGATGCGCTTGAGGTAGCCCAGGAGGAAGTCGACGTTGAGGCTGCGCTCGTGCGCTTCGTCGATGATGATCGTGTCGTACTGGCGCAGCAGCCGATCGCCTTGCGTCTCGGCGAGCAGGATGCCGTCCGTCATGATCTTGAGAAAGGACTCCGGGCTGGTGCGGTCGCCGAAGCGAATCTTGTAGCCGACGGCAGCGCCCACCGTCGTGCGCAGCTCCCGGGCGATGCGGGCGGCGAGACTGCGGGCGGCGATGCGGCGGGGCTGCGTGTGGCCGATCAACCCCGCCACGCCCCGGCCGATTTCCAGGCAGATCTTGGGAAGCTGCGTCGTCTTGCCCGAACCGGTCTCGCCGCAGATGACGACCACCTGATGGTCGCGGATGGCTTGGGCGATGTCCTCCCGGCGGGCGACCACGGGCAGATCCTGCGGATAGGTCGGCTTGGGGAGCTTGGCCTGGCGCTCGGCTCGGCGGCGCTGGGAGGCCTCCTGCTCCGCTCGCAGCCTCGCCTGCAACTGGTCGGTCGGCTGGCCGTCTTTGCGCCGGCGCTCGAGTTGCCGCCGCAGACGCACCAGCGCACCGACATCGCGAAGCATGCAGTCATCGAAGCTTCGGTGCGCGGAAGCGGATTGGCGGCGCGATCGTCTCGGCATGATCGTTCGGCTCAGTCACAGCCCCCCGAGTGGTCGGTCATTGTAGGAACCAGCGGGCAGGCGACCTCAATCTCCCGACCAGAACCGCGGGAAGAAGAGCACGGCGACGGCGAAGATCTCCAGTCGGCCGATCGCCATCAGGATTGACATGACGATCTTGGCAGCGTCGGTGAACCAGGCGTAGTTCTCGATCGCCCCCACCCGGCCCAGGCCCGGACCGATATTGAAGAGCGTGGCGACGCTGGCGGTGCCGGCGGTGGTGATGTCGATCGAGTGCCCCGCCCCCTCTTCGAAGATGACAATAAGGAACGTTCCTGCAGGGACGATCAGCAGGTAGCCCAGCACCATCGCCAGCGTCCCGTAACGCATGGGGGCGTCGATGGCGGTTGAGCCCACCTTGACCGGCCGAACCACGTAGGGGCGGAAGGCCCTTTCCATCTCGGCAATGAGCACCTTGGCCACGATCCAGATGCGGATGATCTTGATGCCGCCGCCCGTCGAGCCCGCGGAGGCTCCGATGAACATGAGCGTGATGAGCACCGCCTTGGCGAGGTAGGGCCACTGGTTGAAATCAGCGCTGCAGAAGCCGGTCGTCGTCTGCACGGAGACGGTGGTGAAGAGCCCGTGCCGAACCGCCTGGGCTGCGGAGGGGTCGAGCACCTCACCGCTGGTCAAGGTAATAGGCGAGCCCAGGATGCTGAGTGTCACCAGGGTGGTGGCGACGAGGATGATGCCCACGTAGACGCGAAACTCGGTGTCGCGCCAGAGGACGGCGTAGTCCCGGCGGATGAGCTTGTAGTACAAGCCGAAGTTCACCCCGGCGAGGAACATGAACGTGATGATGACGATGTCGACCGCCCAGGCGTTGAAGCCGCCGACGCTGGCGTCGATGGTGCTAAAGCCCCCCGTGGCCAGGGTGGCGAAGGTGTGGCAGACGGACTCGAACCAGTTCATGCCGGCCAGCCGCAGCGCCACGATCTCCGCCAGGGTGAGGCCGAGGTAGATGAGCCAGAGCACCTGGGCGGTCTCGCGTATGTGCGGCCTGACACCTTCGGGTTCGGGCCCCGGCGCTTCGACGCGGAAAAGCTTCTTGCCGCCCGCCCCAAGGGATGGCAGCACGGCGACGAAGAGCACCACGATGCCCAGCCCGCCGAGCCAGTGCGTCGCCGCCCGCCAAAGCACGATGCTGCGCGGGAGTTCATCGATGCCGGTGAGGATGGTCGCCCCGGTGGTGGAGAGCCCGCTCATTGCTTCGAAGTAGCAATTGACCGGTGAGAGAAAGGCGTGCTCCGGATTCGCCGTGGCGGTGAGGTTGGCCCAGATCAGATAGGGCAACCCCGCCAGGGCCGCGCCCACGAGCCAACTCAGCGCCACCATGAGCAGGGCTTCCCGGCGTTCGAGCGTCTTGGCAGCCGTGCGATTCACCAGCCACAACGCCCCGCCGACCCCAAAGCCGATCAAGGCGCTGAAGGTAAAGGCGCGGGCTGCCAGCAGCTCAGCGTCGTCACCCAGCAAGAGCTGCAGCGAACTCCAGCCGGCGATGAGGAGCTGCAGAGCGCTGAGCACACAGAAGAGGAGGCCAAGTTGGTTGAGCGCGAAGCGGAAGTTGACCAAGGCCTAGGCTCCGACGAACGTCTCTTTGAGCTTGTCTTCCATGCCGTGCCGGCCCACAACCAGAGCCGTATCACCCGCCCCCAGGATGTCGTTGGCGCCGGGAACGAAGACACGATCCTCCTGCTGGGCGGCGGCGACGATCCAGTCGGAGCCGATCTTCAGGTCACGCAGCGGCCGACCCACGACCGCCGCCCCTTCGTCCAGGCGGACCTGGTAGACGTCCAGCACCCCTTCGCCCAAGGAGGCGATGCGGCGGAGCGGGCTTTCGTCGATGAGATGCTCGATCTCCTTCACCGCCACCATGCGCGGGCTAAAGGCGCGGTCGATGCCCACCGCTCCCAGCATGTGCAAGTAGTTCGGCCTTTGCACCACGGCGATCGCCTGCCGCACCCCCATGCTCTTGGCCCAGGCGCTGCCCAGGATGTTGTGCTCATCGTCATCGACCAGGGCCACGAAGGTGTCCGCCTGGGCCAGCGACTCCTCCTTGAAGATGGCCGGGTCAATGGGGTCGGCGTTGAAGACGGTCACCCAGTCCAGCTTCTCCGCCAGCTCCTCGGCCCGGGCTGGATCGCGCTCGAAGAGGCGAATGCCGAAGTTTCGGTTGCGCAAGGCCCGGCAGACCCAGACCGCGATGGCGGGACCGCCCATGATGACGATGCGCGAACGATCCGTTTTGTGCGTGCCGAACCATTTGCGCGCTTCTTGGAAGGCGTCCGTGTTGCCGGCGAGGACGATGGTGTCTCCCGGCTCGATCGTGGTGTCGGCGGAAGGCAACGTGACTTGGTGCTTGCGCGTGATGCCGACCAGCCGCGTCCCGGCGGGCAGACGCAGTTCCGCCAGGGATCGGCCCACCGCCTTGGCGTTCTTGGTGACCACGAGTTCCTGCATCTGCACCTGGCCGCGGGCGAAGCCCTCAATGGCCATGGCTCCGGGATTGCGCAGAGTGCGGGCGATGGCCTGGGCGGTCGAGAACTCCGGGCAGATCAGGCGATCGATTCCCAGGTGCTTGCGGTAGCTCAGGCCCTTTTCTTCGAAAAAGGCGCGATGGTGCACCCGGGCCACGACCTTGCGTGCTCCCACGCCCTTGCTGACCGTGGCGGTGAGCAGGTTCACTTCGTCCACATCCGTGGCGGCGACGAGCAGATCCGCCCCCTGGGCCCCGGCCGTTATCAGCACTTCCGCTGAGGCGCAGTTGCCCACCAGCGTTCGCACGTCCAGCGAGTCCTCGATGGTGCGCAGGCGGCGGGCGTCCTTGTCGATCACCGTGATGTTGTGGTTGCCGGCGGCGAGCACCTCGGCTGTGTAGGTGCCAACCTGGCCTGCTCCGCAGATGACGACATCCATGCTGCTGCTCGTGGCTCGCTCCGCCAGGTGGGGCGGCGGGCGGCGTGGTAGTGGGGGGATCCGAGGCTGATTCGGGTGTCGATCATAAACGCCGAGGGCCCCGGGGGCCAAGATGGCCCCTCGCCTCGGCCATCAGGCGATCTTGCGTTCCGGGGAGGCGGGCGGCAGCAACTTCGCCAGGATGGCGATGGTCGCGATGTTGATCGCCAGGGCGGGGAGGACCGGCTTGACGTCTCCCAGGGCTGCCGACAGCCAGCCAAACTCCTCCGCGACCTTCCAGACGAGCGCCATCCCCAGCCCCGCCGCCATGCCACCTAGAACCGCCCCTGGCTGCAATCGAGGCAGGAAGAGGGCGCACATCAAGGCTGGGGTCAGGGTGGCTCCGTAGAGCGTGTAGGCGTAGATGGCGACATCGAAGAACTTGTCACTTGTGTAGGCCAGGCCCAGGGCCACAACACCCAGGATGAGCACGATGATTCGCTGCTTGGCGGGGGTGGTCAGCCCGCCCGCGAAGTCCGTCGCCAGCGAAGTCGCCGACCCCAGCAGGTAGGAATCCGCTGTGGTGACGATGACGGCGACGATCGTCGCGGCCAGCACCACGCCCACCACCGGATGCACCAGTTGGAAAGCGGTGTCGACGACCGCGTGCGCGTGGTTTGTGGGCGCTTCGGTGAGCATGTTCCGGCTGAGCAGGGCGATGCAGATGATCGCCCACTCGAGGATGACGACGCCGACGAACATGCCGATCGCCGACCGCCGGGCGATCTTGGGTGACCCCGCCGACATGAAACGCTGGTGCAGGTTGGCATCGCCCAGGACCAGCAGGAAGGGCGGCAGCATGATGCCCAGCCAACCGATCGGTGAGATCGGGGGCGCGTTCCTCTGGATGGCGGCGATCTCCTCGATCGGTTTCATGTCCGACTTGTAGGCTGCGAGGAGCAAGCCGAGCGCCACGAGCAAGCCGATCGCCATGAGGACGCCGTTGATCAGGTCCGTCCAGGCAACGCTGACCATGCCGGCGAGAACGGTGTAGAGAACGACGAAGGTGGCGAAGAAGACCGGCATTAACGTGGTGCCGGTGAGACTCAGCCCGCCGAGAGAGAGTTCGCGTGCGGCCAGGTCGGGGAACAGCTTCTCCGCCACTGCTGCCCCGGCTCGGTACTGGTAGGAAACGATGATGAGATACGCCCCGATGAGCGCCAGCGCCCCCAGCACCTGGGCGCCTCGGCCGAAACGGATCTTGAGGATCTCGGGCACGCTGTCGGCGGGCAGTTCCCGCACCCTGGGGGCGAGGAAGGAGAGCACCACGATGCCCAGGGCCCCGGCGATGGGCAGGAAGAGGGCGAGCACGCCGATCTCGTAGGCCTTCTCGGTGCTGCCGAAGATCGAGCCCGTGCCGATCCAGGTGGCGACCAGCGTGCCGATCAGGACGCTGGGCCCCAGGCGCCGGCCGGCCAGGGCAAAATCCTCGCCGGACTTGATCTTGCGGGCGTGGTAGATCCCCAGGCCCGTCAACCCGGCCAGGAAGGCGAGGATGAACCACAGGGCGTACGTGTGCATCAGGGCGTCGCGTTCCATGGCCCGACACTGTACCGGCTGGGGCTGCCCCCGCCGAATCAGGCCAGTCCCGCCACCGCCGCAACCGGGGTGCTTCGAATCCCAAGGACAGGGTAGGGCGGCGATCTCGCCGTCCGTTATCGCGCGCTGCTTCGGACGGTCTGCACCATGCCCCTGCCACACTTCTGCGAGCACTGCGGCTTCGATCTCACGCGGGTGCGCCCGCAAGCGGACCCGGTCTATCAACTGCCGCTCGTGCTCTGTCCACAATGCGAGACGGCCTGTGTACGGCGGCGGCATCCGCTCAATCGGCGCTGGCGGCAGATCCGCCGGGCCCTGGCGTCGTGCTGGGTGCTTGCCTGGCAACTGGCGCTGCTTTGGAGCTTGCCTGGCGTGATGGTGGCGCTGGCCCTGCTCCTGGCGGAATTGCGCGCGGAGGGGGAGTTCCACGCCCGCAGCATGGGAGCGGTGTTCTCCCTGGGAATTGCGGCCGCCCTGGCCATCTTCGCCGGGATGTGGTTGACGCTTGGGTTGGCCCATTGGCGCCGCTGGGTGGTCTGGTTGACCTGGTGCGGAGTGCTCAGCCTGGTGATGCTCGGTTCCCATGTCACCGTCGCGGGCGCGCACCACAGCGTCGACTCCGTGTCGGAACTGCTCATCGCGGCCTTGGCCGAGCGTAAGGAGTTTCTGCACCGTTTCGTCTGGTTGGGCGGACTCACGCTCGTCACGGGGTTGGTCATGCTCTGCGCCCGACCCCTGCGCGGGCTGTGGATTCGGCATCGCCGGGGACGCTGGCGGGCGCGGCTGCGGCGCGCGCGCCGAAGGAGAACCATCTGATGCAGCTTGAACACGCCAAGGTCGCCGACCACGAGGGTGAGGGCGAAGTCTGCTCTTCCCTGATCACCGCTGACCGGCTCTGCGCCAAGTGTGGCTACAACTTGATCGGCCAGATCGTCCGTCGCGAGCCGCGTTATCGGCTGCTCGTCGCGCGCTGTCCGGAGTGCGGCACGGTGGCGGCGATGCAGGAATACCCGCTGCTGGGACGCTGGGCGGCGCGCTGGGGCCTGGTCATCGCAGCGCTTTGGTTCCTGCTGCTGCTCAGCGTCCTGGTAGGCATGTCATCCGCCGTCATGGGTATGAGTTGGGGCATCGCCTACGAAGGGAGCTATCCCCTCGCCCAGGAGATTCGCCAGCAGCAATCCGACTGGCAGCAACAACAGACGGGCGGCACGACCACCCAACAGCCAGCCTGGATGTCCTGGTGGAGCGATCTGGACCCGAACTGGTGGACGCAAGCGAAGGGCCGGGAGATCCTCGCTGCCGGCGGCGGCTGGGCGGGCTACGTGAACCCCGACGCCTACTGGATCACCCTGGTGGCGGGGCTGGTGATGTTGCCCTTTGGGATCTTCATGAGCGTGGCGCTGATCCACCTGCAGCGGTGGCGGGCGGCTCTCGTAACGCTTGTGCCGGGATTGGGTCTGGCGGCTGTCTTTCTCGTGGTCCGCTTCATCGCGGAGATGGCGGGCAACTCGATGCAAGTCGGTAGCAAGGCGATTGAGTTGATGGGCGTGCCCTTGTTGGTGATGGGGTTCTTGGCCTGCGCCGTTTCGCTCGCCCTGTCCGTCTGGTTCGGCAGGCCGATATTGCGGCTGGCGATTCGGATGCTGCTGCCGCCGCGCTTCCGCGGCGCTTTCGCCCACCTCTGGATCGCTGAGGGCAAACGGCCGCCCGCCGTGGGCCAGAGCGCCACGGGGATGACCGCTTAGGCGAAGGCCAGGCAGCCGGAAACTCGCGTGTTACGATGGTGCCGCCGGCGCTCGTCGCGCCCGCTGCCGCGCCGCTCGAGAGGATCGTCCGCGCATGAATCAGTTTCTCATCATCATGGCGATCGCCCTGGGGCTGGGTTTGGTGGCCATCATCGCCTTCATCGTCATGGCGGTGAAGCGGGCCAGCGAGCAGAAGGCGGCCCAGCGGGCTCGGGCCCTGGAGACCTTGGGGCTGCAGCCGCTTGAGAAGGAAGCCCGGTCGGAGGCGCTGGCGTGGGTCAGCGCTCTGAAGAAGCTGAGCGGCGGCGCCAAGAACATCGTCCACGCCTGGAGCGGCGAGTCGGGCGGCCGAACCATCGAGTGGGTCCAGCACCGCTACGTCGTGAGCACCGGCCAAACCACCGTCGTCGTCCAGCATCGAATCGTGGCGCTCTCCGTGCCCGAGACGTGGCCCGGTGTGCACCTCGCCGAGGAGAACATCTTCACGCGCATCGGCTCTGCGATCGTCGGCGAGGATCTGCAACTCGAGGACGAGGCCTTCAACAAACGCTGGCGCATACGCACCGACGACGAAGCCTTCACCATGCTTCTGCTCGCCCCGGACTTGCAGCAATCGCTGCGGCAAGCCCCGCGCGGACAGCAGTGGATCATCGCGAGCGGCAGACTGATCCTCATGGAGAAGGGCGAGGTCCGCCCCGAGGACGTGCCGCGGATGACGGAGTTGCTCCTCGAGTTCCAGCGCCTCATCCCGCCGGAGTTGGATTCCTGGCAACCGGACGATGCCGTTCGTTTCGACGTTGAGGATGTGGACGATGTACTAAGGGTGGACGACGATGAGCGATGAAGAGGCCGACCGCAAGCTGACGCATGTGAACGAGCAGGGCGAAGTGCGCATGGTGGATGTGGGCGGCAAACCCCCGATGCGCCGCCAGGCCGTTGCGGAAGCTCGCTTTCACGCCGCGTCGCCGACACTGGAGGCGATCATGCGCGGGGATTTGCCCAAGGGCGAAGCGCTGGCGGCAGCGCGGATCGCAGGCATCGCCGCCGCCAAGAGGTGCGATGAACTCATCCCGCTTTGTCACACCTTGCCGCTCGACGCTGCCTCGGTGAGCTTCGAGCGCCAAGACGATCACATCCGCATCGAGGCAACCGCTTCCATCACGGCTCGCACCGGCGTGGAGATGGAGGCGCTGACCGCCGTCTCCCTCGCTGCCTTGACGCTGTACGACATGACCAAGGCGATCGACCGCGACCTGCGCATCGAGGGCGTGCGTCTGCTCAGCAAGACGAAGACACCGATCTGAACGTGACGAGTGTGGGGAGCGCCGCTCGTTTACTGGCGCTCGTAGGTAATTTCCATGACCTTGGTCTTGCCCTCGGGGAAGACGAGATCGTGGATCTCCATGATGTGCTTGTCTTCGCTCAGGAGGCGAATGACCCAGCGAAACACCTTGTCGCGCTCGCCGGTCATGGGCTCGTCCATGAGACCTTCCATGGTGATGACATCGCCGGCTTCGTTGGCGGTGCCGTGGGCGAGGTACATGGCGGTGCTCATGTTGTCGACCCAGACGCCGACGTACTGCTCGTTGTAGTTGTCGTAGCCGAAGACGCCGAACCCCTCGAAGGGCATGCCCATCATCTCGCTGACGTGCTTCTCCATGAGCCAGCGGCCGCCCATGGTCGCCTTCATGGTGGCTTCACCGGTCGCCTCCGTGGGAGGGGCGTCCGGGCCGTCCATCCAGGTCTTGAGCTTGGTGTTCCACTTGCCGGCTTGCGTCATCATCTCCTGATGCTGTTCGCGGGGTGCGGCGAACTTCATCCAGGCGTCCATCATCTCCTGCATCTGGGAGGGATCGCCCATGGGGGAGCCGCTCTCCTCCTGCGATTGTGAAGAGGCCCGGCCGACGAAGAAGAGGCTGACAGCGAGCAGTGCGAGGACAACGATCGCGAGGCGGTGTTTCATTACAGTTCCTTGGGGCTGAGGATTCGGGGCTGAACACCGCTTCAAGGCGGCCGGCTGGGGCGTCAGGGCGGGGAACGGTAGAGGCGCTGGCCAGGCTCGGTCAACCGACCGGGCCGTGACATCTCTCGGGTGATCAATGTCGGCAATCGTCGTCCGCCGCGTAATCGGACCTGTCGGCGAGATCGCAACTCTGCAGAATCCTTGGGCTTATCGCTTCACATTCGATTCCTGGGAGGTATTCTCCTCCTGAACGGATGTGGAGCTTGGGCCGCTCGCTTTGGGGCGGCGTGAACCGGGGTTAGCCGATGGGTGATCAGGATCCTGCCAGCGCGGTTGAGTTTGTCGAGCGCCTTGAGAAAGGCGAGCTCGAGAGTGAACGCCTGGCGCACTGGCGTCGGCTGTACCAGCAGCTTCGCGCCATGGCGGGCGCTTGTTTTCGGGGCCAGAACGCCGACCAGACGCTTCAGCCCACCGCCCTGGTGCACGAGCTCTATCTGAAGCTCGAGCGCCACGCCGACCTCGACACCGAGAATGAAGGCGCCTTCCTCGCCCTTGCCGCTCGGAGCATGCGGCACATCCTGGTGGATCGAGCCCGCCGTCGCTCCACCCTCAAACGAGGCGGTGCGGCCCGGATCGTGCCGTTCCGAGATGACCAGGTGGCGACCCCGGCGGACGCCCCCGACCTGCTCGACTTGAACGACGCCTTGGAGGAACTGGAGTCGCTGTCACCGAGGCAGGTGCGCATCGTGGAGCTTCGCTACTTCGCCGGTCTCACCATGACCGAGGCGGCAGAAGCGCTGGGAGTCTCAGAGAGCACCGCGAAGGTCGACTGGACCATGGCCCGCGCCTGGCTTCGCCGGGCCCTGGGCGATGGAGAGTAGTCGTGGACGCTGCCACCTATCAACAGATGACCGAGCTCTTTGCCCGGGCTCTGGAGCTCTCCACCGATAAGCGGCGGGCATTCCTGGAGGCGGAGTGCCCAGACGAGGGGATGCGCGGGCAGATCCTCGAGCTGTTGGGGATCGCCCAAGCCGACGCCAGTTTCATGGCGACGGCCGGCGCGACCATCGGGGCCCTGCGACAGAGTGTCGTTGTGGGCATCATGGGCGAGGATCAACTCCCCGAAGAGATCGGCGGCTATCGGATCATCCGTTTGCTCGGGCGCGGCGGGATGGGTGTCGTCATGGAGGCGGAGCAGGAGCAGCCCCGGCGCCGAGTCGCCCTCAAAGTAGTGCAGAGCGGGCTGGTCAGCACCCAGTCGCTCCGGCGTCTGCAGCGTGAGGCGCAGATCCTCGCCGTGCTCGACCATCCCGGTATCGCTCACATCCACAGCGCCGGCGTCGTCGACTTCGGGTTCGGCGGCAGACCCTACTACGTGATGGAGTTGATTCAGGGGACGACCATCACCGACTACGCCAGAGCCGGCGACCTCGATGTCAGGCGTCGCCTGGAGCTCTTCGTCAAGGTCTGCGACGCCGTGCAGCACGCGCACGAGAAGGGCGTCGTGCACCGCGACATCAAGCCGGGCAACATCCTGGTGACGGAGGCGGGGCAGCCCAAGGTGCTCGACTTCGGTGTGGCGCAGACAACAAACGCCGATTTGCAATTCGCCACGATTCGGACGGAGACGCGCCAGATCGTGGGGACGCTCCCTTACATGAGCCCCGAGCAGGCCACCGGTGAGCGTGACCGCATTGGCGTAGGCAGCGATGTCTATTCGCTTGGCGCCCTGCTCTACGAACTGCTCACCGGTCGGCCGCCGCTCAGTGTGAAGGATCTGGCCATCCATGAAGCGGTTCTTATCATCCGCGATGAGGAGCCGACGCGCCTGGGCACGCTCGATCGCTCTCTGCGTGGCGATGTGGAGGTCGTGGCCCTCAAGGCCTTGGCCAAGGAGCCGGAGGAGCGATACGACTCGGCCGCCGCCCTCGCCGCGGACGTGCGCCGCTGGCTGTGCGATCAACCCATCCTGGCCCGCGCCCCCAACAGCATCTACCAACTGAGGAAGTTCGCGAGGAGGAACAAGCCGTTCGTCGCCGGCGTGCTCTCCACTATTCTGATTTTGGCGGCAGCTCTGATTGTCGTCTCACTGCAGGCCAACTCACTGGCCAAGGCGAAGAGCGACGCCGACTATGAGGCGCGGAGAGCAACCGCGGTCAATGAGATTCTGGAGAGCGCCATGGCCAACGCCACCGCGGTGGGCGATGGAAGCCAGGCGACGCTTGATGACTTTCTGCAAGCCATCCAGTTAAGTCTCGAAGCGGGCGGGCATGAGCCGGGTGTGGAGCTGGTCGCTCGCATAACGCTGGCCAGGGTCTTCACGATGGCCCTGCGGTTCGAGGATGCCGTCGAGCAGTACGAGTTGGCGCTCGAACTGGCAAAGGTCGCCGAACGGATCGATGAGCGGGCGATCGCCAACGCCAGGATAGGCATCAAGAACCTCCGGGAGATTCTCGAAGAGCAAACGGCAGCGGCACAGGGTGCGGTGCGACTCCTGACCATTCACAGGCGCATGCAGTCCTTTCAACAGGGGAGCCAGCTCGATCTGCTTGCCGAGACGGCGGGGTGGCTGGAAGAGATTCGCAACGAATCCCTCCTCACGCCGGCTCCTGACCCGCAATTCTACCTGCATTCCACACGTGATCTGGCCTGGGTTCGTATTTGGCAAGGCCGACCGGATGAGGCAAGGTCGCTGCTTCGTTCCGCCCTGCAAGATGCCGTCTCCGCTGAGTTACCGCCGACCGGTTTGGAGTGGCCGTCGCTGCCCGCAGCCATGCTCGACCTCGAGGTCTGCCTTGGGGCCGCCGATGTGGAGTTGGGCTACTTCGCAGAGGCGGAACAGCACCTGCTGCAGGCGGAGCGCAAGCTCTTGGATGGATTGACCGAGTCTTCGATGAAGGCCGCCGTCCAGACGAATGCGGAGTTGCGTCGCCTTCGAAGACTGCTCATCCGCCTCTACGACGAGTGGGAACAGCCGCAGCACGCCGATCGTGTTCGCGCCATGCTCGAAAGGAATGTGCGCGAGCCGTTTGATTTTGCCCCAGTTGGGAGTTGGCCGGGCGAAGACTAGAGCGTGCTTTCGCTTGTTGGTTCTGCTCACGAGGGCACCGGGTGAATGGCAACGCCTCCAAATGAGCGCTCTTGCTCGATCTGCTCAGACGACCCCCCCCCAATCTCGGGGCTGCCACGGATATCTCTCGAAGTCCTTGTTGCCCAGGTCCGCCTTTGAGGTACGCTGGAGGTGTTGTTGGGTTCGCCAGCAGGCGCAGCGTCGGTCGTCGTCTGCGGCCTCAGGGTCCAGTGGTGCGCTTGACTCGTCTCCCGTCAGGGGAGAGAAGGGAAACTCGCCATGTCGAAACTCCTTGCCATCGCAGCGGTTGCCTGCCTGGGATCGGCGGCGCAGGCGTCCGTCTGGTTCGACCTTGTCTGGGTGGATAACAGCCACGTCTTCGGGCCCGGCGTCTGGGACACCTACGACATCGTGGCGTACGTCGACCCCGGGAGTGATTGGACGTCTCAGGAGGCCTTTGCCGCGACGGATGGCGTCTTCTATGAGCACCCGCTGGGAACCGATGCGCCGCAACCGACCCTGTGGGGCGTCTTCCCCGAACTGGAGTTCGACTGCTTCTATGCGGTCCCACCCGACTTCGGGGCGACCGTGCGCACCATCGGCGACCTCATTGCGGATCCGTACTACCGCTACGCCACGTGGTTCAAGTCGGGGTACGCGGGCCAGGGCACGTACGTGGTCGCGCGCTACACCGTTTCCCACGGCTCCTGGCTGCAGATCAGCGGGCACTACACGGATGCCGCGTACGGCGGCGAGCTCTTCCCGTACTACATCGGTGTGCTCACGTACTTCGCGGCGGCGCACCCGGATTCGCAGGCTGTGCCGGCCACCGGTGGTGAGTTCAGCGTCGATGTCGTCGCCATCCCATTGTGCCGCTGGACGGTGTCAGTGGATGCGGACTGGGTGACGATCGACCCGGATTGGTCCGGCGCGGGTCGCGACGAGGTCTTCTACACGGTTGCGCCCAACGACTCCCCGACGCCGCGCGTCGCCACGATCTCCGTGGAGCGCGACTTCACCTTGGACACGCATGTCATCGAGCAGGCGGGCGGCGTTGCGGGCGATCTCAACGGTGACGGCTGCGTCGATCAGGAAGATCTGGGCACGCTCCTAGCCAGTTACGGAATCGACGGGGGCGGCGATGTCGACGGCGACGGCATGACCGGCCAGGCCGACCTGGGCATCCTCCTCGGCAACTGGGGCGAGGGCTGCTAACCGCACGCGGCGGTAGTTCCCTGTTCCCACAGACGCCGTTGTCTCAGCTCATTGCCGATCCGCTTCCCGCACGGCTTGGCAGAATTCATGGATAAGCGCTTCGTCCTTGACGCCGCGCCGCTTCTCCACGCCGCTGGATACATCCACCGCCCAGGGACGAATCGCCGTGATTGCTGCCCCGACGTTCTCCGGTGTCAGCCCGCCTGCGAGCAAGACGGGTTTGTCGATCTCGTCCATGAGTTCCGCAAGTTGATCCCAGTCGAAGGTCTCTCCCTGCCCACCGCTTGAACCATCAACGAGCAAGGCGTCGACGGCATCGCAGACGTTCCAGCGGCGCACCGCCTCGGGGCTGAACTGAAAACCTCGAACGATGGGCAGGCACAGTTCCTCCAGTTGTTCTTCGCTCTCCTGGCCGTGCACTTGCAGCCAATCTGCGCCGACCTGCTCCGCAATCTTGACCGCACGCCCGGGGGCCATGTCCGCCGTGAGCACCACGCTCTGCGCAAATGGAGGCAAGCTGCAGGCGATCTGTGCGGCTGTCCCCACATCGACGCAGCGCGGCGACGATGCCACGAAGACCAACCCGATTGCATCCGTTCCCGCCTGCAAAGCCCAGGCGGCCGACTCGAAATCGCGAATCCCGCAAATCTTGATGCGTGTGCGCTCGCTCATAGGCCGAGCTCCTCTCGCAAGGTCTGGGCTAACTGCGCGTAGGGTCCGTCGCTCAGGCGCTCGCCGGCTGCGAGGACGAGTTCCTTGGCTCGCCCGCGCTTGCCCAGGTAGCGGGTATAGATCAAGCCCAGCATGAGCTGCACCTGGGGTAGGTCGCGGTACTGATTGTGTTTCTCGAGGAAGAGCTCGTAGGCCCGCGCCGCTGCCCCGTGCTTGCCTTCGCTGGTGAGCTGGTTGGCAAGGTCGAGTTGCACTTGCTGCGAGAGCACGAAGTCGGGGTTCGCTTCCAGGACGGAGAGGTACTTGCTCGTCGCCTCCGGCAACTGGTGCTCGCTGGCGAGGCGGGTGATCTCCACGCGCTTGGTCTCCAGCGCTTGCGCCTCCGGCGTGAGCTTCTCCTTTGCTTTCAGTTGCCGGGCGGCGTCGCCGCGCCAGGGACTCGTACTGCGCGCCGTCGCCGCCTTGAACTTGCGCCGGCGGTAGGCCTGCTTGAGCAGGTGGGTCATATCAAACGGCTCATGCTTGAGTAGGCCCGTCCAAAGCAGCGTCATACCGGTGAAGAAGCCAAAGAGGTTGCCGCCGATGTGCGCCATGTAGGCGACACGGTCCGTCCCACCCTTGAGTTGAAAGAAGAGGTCGCGCGCGAAGGAGAAGCCGATGAACCACAAGCTGGGGATCTGGAACCAGGTGATCAGGATGAACACCCAAAGGACGAGGATGCGGCTGCGCGGAAAGAGCGCCAGGTAGGCCCCGGTGACGGCGGCAATCGAGCCGCTGGCTCCGATGACTGGATGGTGCGAGATGAGGACATGCATCAGCCCGGCGAACGCCCCGCCTGCCAGGTAGAAGGCGAGATACCCGATCCGCCCCAGGCGGTCCTCCAAGTTCTGGCCAAACACCCAGAGAAAGAGCATGTTGAAGAAGAGGTGCGAGATGCCTTGCTGATCGTGCAGGAACTGATAGCTGAAGAATTGCCAGAGCCGAGGTTCGTCGCCGGCGAGATGAAACGTCGCCAGCAACTGTTTCGCCAGCTCGGGCTCTTCCGCACCGAGGTAGGCCAGCACCACGGCGACGAGGAAGTTCACCACGATCAGCAGGTGGTTGACCAGGATAGGAGAGCGGATTGGCCGGTCGGTTTTGAGTGGGATCATGCGTGAGGAAAGATAGCCCCGCCGTCCGGGCAGGTAAACCGGGGAATTCTGTCAGTTGCGCTGGGCATCATGACCGTGGACCGATCTGGGAGTCGAGCCACCGACCCGCGATCAGTCGGCCAACAATGAAATCATCCTCCCAGGTGTGGAGGAGTCGGCTGATCAGGTATTCGTCGATCTCCAGGGGCGGCCTGAGCAGGAGCAGATCGGCGGCGGCCCCGATCTCGAGCCGGCCCGCATCATCGAATCCGAGCGCCTCGGCGTTGCCGCGAGTAGTCAGCGTCCAGGCCTCCGCAGGCGTCGGCACGTGGGCCTTCGGTGCCACGGTGGAACGCCGCAGCTTCGCGACGTCGATCATGCTCCGGGCGATACGCGGCATGGCGGCGTCGCAGCCCGCCCCGATGTCCGAGCCCAGCGCCAAGCGGACGTCGTGCTCGCGCGC
>SWCB01004189.1_pt1 | contig 15899 bp, 14 predicted proteins | sample 4692901 | NCBI WGS metagenome assembly SWCB01 (sample SAMN10267276, study PRJNA491770) | bioreactor metagenome | isolation source: DHS bioreactor inoculated with subseafloor sediment | place: Japan: off Shimokita Peninsula | collected 2006-08 | reverse complement strand
ACCGGCATCGACTTTGACGATGCCACTCGCGACTGGCCAGGCGACTTCGACTGCAAGCTCATCGACATCACCCCGGACGCCGACTTCACCTCGGATCGGGTCATGAGGACGCATCGGCTCGATGCCTGGATCCACGTCGAAGGCGCCGCCACCGAGACCGACTCCCTGGGCCAGCCCTACCTGATCCAGACCTGCGATCCGGAGCACATCATCGCCCACGTCCTGACGCCGGATCGGGTCGGCAAGCCCGCAGCGCGGACGGACTTCGGCAGGCCCCTGCCGCTCTCCCTCTCCCAGTCCTTCCCCCCCCGCGCGGCGACAGCGGCGAGACGCTGCTCTGCGCGGTCGACACCGACTGTGCCAGCCAGCGCGAGGCCTTGCTTGACTTCGCCTTCGCCCAGGCGGCGCTGGCGCGATCGGCCCACCGCCTGACACTCAGCGATCTCTGGTCGGGCCGGCACCCCTGGCAGTCGAATGAGATCTCCCGCGTCATCGGCACGCTCCTGCACCGCGAAGGCAAGTCGGCGGTCCACCTCGCCTGCGCTCGCTTGGTGGCAGCCTGGTTCGGCCAGTCCGGCCACGCCGACTCGCGCGGGCCCTGGGTGCATGGCGTCCTGGAAGCGACCGGTCGCCTGCGCAGTGAAGCGGGCGCTCTCCTGCAGCGCGGAGCAGCCTTTGCGGTGAACCAGCAATTCGACGAGGCCGTCCGGGCCTTCATCGACGCCTCGCTGCGGATCCAAGCCGGCGACACCGCCCAGGACCCCGCGAACAGTCCCTTCCTGCAGCACAATCTGGAAGCGCACCGCCGCCACGACCCCGCCGCCATCGGCCAGCTCGCTGCCAGCATCACCGCCCAACTGGCGGTGGCGGAGCGGGAACTGCGGCGTTACGTCCGCCAGGACATCGAGGACGACCTGGCCCAGGCCCAGTGGATCACGGATCGCGAGGACGACCAGCGTTTCCTGCAGCGGCTGATCGAGCGCCTGCAGCAACTGCCGCAGCAGTTGCCGCTGATTCCGGCAGCCTGAGAGCAGCGAATGGGCGGCTAGGGGCCTTCCCTGCCCGCCGGGCCTGCTCGCCGAGCCTTCCGAGCCAGGCCGTTGACCCGCGCCGGGGCATCTGCAAGAATGCCTCCCCGACGGACAGGTGGCCGAGCGGCTGAAGGCACCGGTTTGCTAAACCGGCGTAGGGCGATTAGTTCTACCGTGGGTTCGAATCCCACCCTGTCCGCTTTTTCATGCGCCGAGGTGGGGTGGCTGGGGGGTGCGCTGAGGGGCGCTTTTCTCCAGCCGTCCCGGTGGCCCGCATCGCCCCCGCCGAGTCCCCAGACAACACTCCGCCCAGGCTGTTCTGAGCACCATCGGCGGCCGCAGCTTCCGGGCGCAAGTAGGGGCTGCAGGTGACGCCGAGGTCGCAGTGGCGAGTAGGCAAATCCGCGCTCCTCTCTGGCCTGCCCCGAGCTGGCCAGGCGTCCACCTCCGCCCGCTTCCCTGGGGCAAGTGTCACGATCCGGGGGGGTGCACCAAGCGTAGAGTGCCAGGGTAGCCGCTCAACACCCCGCAATGGGTGGGGCAGACAGCCCATACACGCAGCGACTCAGGCAGGCTCTTGGTTGGCCAAACTACTACCTTGTGGTTTGACGGAGCCCCCGCTTGGCTCATACTTGAAGAACATCGAGTGGTCTCGACCCCTGATGTGATGTGCCGCGAGCACAGGCTGGCATCGTGATGTTGAATCGTGGTGGCTACGGAGGAATGGCGGGAGGTAAGGGAGAAAGATGTAGCGAGATGAACACTCTACAGGCACTGGGCTGTGTAGCGGTCGCAGCAGGAACGGTCAGCGCTGCTGACCTCTACACGAACAGGTCGGAGTTCGTGGGCCTGCTTCGAAGCTACTACCTGGAGGATTTCAACGGATACTCCTACGGGGATGTCTATCCCAACGACACCCACGCCATGGGTCCGGTCAACGGCTTCTCCTACGACCTCTATGCCTTCGACGGGCTCTGGGCGGGAGATGGGAACATGTCCACCAACAACTCGGCGTCCAGGCTTGACATCAGGATGACGGGGGACCCGGTGTACGCGGTTGGTGGCCTCTTCTTCGCTAGTGACAGCGACGGCGTGTACATGCCGGTCGAAACGACTCTCATCTTGGGCGATGGCACCACTCACACGTTCTTGCCAGATGACCCGTACGGGGCGGAGCCCAGCTTCGTCGGCTACATCAGCACCGTGCCCATCGTGAACCTCGCCATCGATGCCCGCGACGACAGCGCCTACGGCGCTGCGTGGTCGACAGTGGATGACCTCTACGTGGGCAGCCTGATTCCCGCTCCGACCAGCATCGTACTGCTCGGCGCGGTCGTTTCAGTCTCGCACCATCTAAGGAGGCGAACTGCTATCGTCCAATGAGTGCAAGGGCGTGGGGAGTTCTCTGTGTGGCGGCTCCACTTCGGCGGCAGATGAGAGACGGGTAGCGCCAGCAGGGCGGCACGGACATCCGCGGGGATGGCGGGCCATGCCGCTGCGAGCGGTGCCAAGTCGGTGTCGATGGGTGCCGTGACAGGTGCCTTCTCTGGGCCGGCGGAGAGTGCTGGCAACCCTCCACCGGCGTAGGGCGATTCGCTCTACCGTGGGTTCGAATCCCACCCTGTCCGCTTTTTCGTGCGCCCACCGAGGGATGGCATAGGGACCACCACCACAGCCACAGCCGATCAGGCGATATCGCCCCCAGAGAGCCGCGTCGGCCGGATCCGGGCTACCATGCGAGGTGGCTGGAGAGCCGACGATGAGCGAACTGGAGTCATGGTTCTGGTACCTGAGCGGCTTGGCCTGCCTGCCCCAGGCGGTCGCCACCTACATCCTTGCCTTCCGCGCAGGCACTCGCTGGCACATCTGGCTTCTCGTGGTTGCGGCCACCCTGCTCCTTTGCACTTTCACGTGGTTCTCCCACTACTTTGGGCACGCACTCGCGGGTGGGGACGATGTCCCGTCGTGGTGGTTCCCTCATTTCCTCGTCGCGATCTGGGTGTCCGGCATGGTGTGCGTGTTCCTGCTCGACAAAGAACGCCTGGCCACCCGGAGACAGCGCCGCAGTCGGCGGTGACGAAGCGGCCCTCGCAGCCTGGGCACAGCGGGCAGGGCGACACGGCGCGGCTCTGTCCAACTCGGCCCTCCACCGGCTCCAACGGGGCCCCTTTCTCGCTACGATCGTGGCTTATCTTCTGCTGGATCTGGAGGTTTGAGCCATGACCATCGGTGTCGGTTTCATCGGAGCGGGCGGCATCGCGGCTGTCCACGCCGCCCATCTCAAGGAGGCGGGGCTGGGGTTCGCCACGGTCTTCGATGTCGACGCCAGGAAGGTCGAGACCTTCTGCAAGGACTTCCCGGAAGCGACGCCGGTCAAGACGCAGGAAGCGCTGCTGGCGGACAAGCGCGTGGAGGCGGTAATCATCGCCACGCCTAACAAGTTCCACGCCCCCGCTGCCATCGCCGCCCTGGAAGCGGGCAAGGATGTCCTGCTCGAGAAGCCCATGGCGATGAACGTCGCCGAGTGCGACGAGATCGTGGCAGCGGTGCGCAAGAGCGGGCGAATCCTGCAGATGGGCATGATCAATCGCTGCCTGCCCAGCACCATCGCCGCCCTCACGTTCATCGAGGCGGGCAGGCTGGGGCAGATCTACCACGCCAAGGCGGCGTACTGTCGCCGGCGCGGCATCCCGGGGCTGGGCGGCTGGTTCACCACCAAGGATCTCTCCGGCGGCGGGCCGCTCATCGACATCGGCGTGCACGTCATCGATCTCGCCTGGCGGCTCTCGGGTCGACCCAGGCCCCTCCGCGCTTCCGGCGCCTGCTACGCCAAGTTCGGCTCGCCCATCGCGAAGTACACCTTCGCCGAGATGTGGGCCGGCGGGCCCTTCCTGGACGGCACCTGTGATGTCGAGGACTCGGCGATCGGCACTATCCGCTTTGAGGGCGGGATGACGCTGCAGGTCGACGCCGTCTGGGCAGCGAATACGCCGGATGACATCATCAAGGACGGCATCCAGCTCTGGGGCGATCAGGGCGGGCTCTATCTGAATCACATCACCGGCGAACTGCGCCTGATCCACGAGGACTGCGGCCATGTCGTCGAGGTGCGGCCGGACTACGCCCAGAAGGAAGCCTGGGTGACGCAGGCCGAGCGTTTCCGCGTGGCCATCGAGACGAGAGAGCAACCGGATGCCGACGCTGAGCAGGGCCGAGCCGTGCTGGCCATGCTGGAGGCGCTGTATCGCTCTTCGGAGCTCGAGCGCGAAGTCGAGATCGACTGACTCACACCAGAGACGAAAGGTGCAACGATGAGCGAAGGGCAAGGCATGGGCAGCAGGCTGGGCGTGTGCAGTTGGTCGTTGCAGGCGGAGACGCCGGGCCAGTTGATCGAGCGGGTGAAGCAATGCGAGGTGGATCTGGTCTCCCTGCATCTCGACCCGCTGCACCAGCAGGCGGCTGTCTGGGGCTCGGCGATCGAGGCATTGCAGCAGGCCGGCATTCGCGTGGGATCCGGCATGTGGGCCTGCGCCGGCGAGGACTACGCAACGCTGGAGACAATCAAGCTGACCGGGGGCATTCGCCCAGATAGCACCTGGCAGGAGAACGAGGCGGCGATTCGCGCCAATGCGAAGATCGCCCAGGCGCATGGCATCCGGGTCATCACCTTCCACGCCGGCTTCCTGCCGCACGAGGCGGGCGACCCCGTACGGCTGGCGATGATTGAGCGCTTGCGCTTCGTGGCGGACCTGCTCGCTGAGCATGAGATCGAGATCGGCCTGGAGACCGGCCAGGAGACGGCGGGCACGCTCATCGACGTGCTTGAGGAAGCGAATCGACCCAACCTCGGCGTCAACTTCGATCCGGCCAACATGCTGCTCTACGGCATGGGCGATCCGATCGACGCCCTGCGTCAGTTGCGGCCTTACCTGCGGCAGGTCCACATCAAGGATGCCACCCGCAGCCAGACGCCGGGCGAATGGGGCGCGGAAGTCACGGTCGGCACGGGCGAGGTCGACTGGGAAGCGTTCGTGTCGCACCTGCAGGAGACCGGTTACGAAGGCGATCTGATGATCGAACGCGAAGCGGGCGATTCACGCGTCGAGGACATTGGCGAAGCGCGGCGCGTGATCAGCGAGATCGCCTGAGACATGACCCAGAAGCGCTCCGCTGCGCGTCGCGGCTAAGCGAGGCAGGCGGCGGATTTGAGGTGTCCATGGACGATTACTTGAAGCTGGTGCAGCCTTGGGAGATGGGGCCGCCATCGACGTTGGCGACGACGCGGATCTTCACGCTCAAAGAGCGGCATGGAAGGTCGCCGACCTCTGCGGGCAAGGAGGGCGAGTTCGTCTTCCTGGACTCGGTGGATTGGGTAAACGTCATCGCCCTGACGCCGGACGAGCAGGTGGTGATGATCGAGCAGTTCCGCCATGGCTTGGAGGAAGTGACGCTGGAGGTGCCGGGCGGCATGGTCGACCCGGGCGAGAGCCCGGCGGAAGCGTCTCTTCGGGAACTGGCGGAAGAGACGGGCTACGTCGGCGGCGCTTGCGAGATCATCGGCTCGGTGTCGCCCAATCCCGCGATCCAGAACAACCGTTGTCACACGGGTCTGGTACGGGGCGTGACGCTTGGCGGGCCGGTGGAGTTCGACTCACACGAGGAGATCGCGGTGCGCCTGGTGCCCCTCGCGGAGATCCCCGATCTCATTCGCCGCGGCGTGATCCATCACGCGCTGGTGATGTGCGCGTTTCATCACTTCGATCTGCTTGGCTAGATACGCGGGGACTGAAGTCCCCGCGCCACCCGAATTCCCCAGTTCCCAAGCTCCCCAATTCCCATTCCCCCTACTGCGTTTGCGTGTCGGGCGCGGGGTACTCGGGCTCTTCGCCATTGAGCACGCGCCAGATATCGCGCACCACCCAACTCATGTTGAGCAGGGCTGTCGCGGTGCGGGCGGCGACGTGTGGATACAGGTACGCGTTCGGCAAGCCCAAGTAGGGATAGTCTGCGGGATACGGCTCGGGGTCGTGCACTTCCAGATGGACCTGGGCGGCGGGGTTCTGCTGCAGGTAGCCGGCCAGGGCGGCGTTGTCGATGACGAAGCCGCGGCTGGTGTTCACCACGACCGCATCCGGCTTCATCGTCGCGAAGCCGTCCGCGCTTAGGAGGTGCTTGTTCGAGGGGCGACTGTCAATGTGCACCGTCAGCACATCCGACTCGCGCAGGAGCGTGGCCCGATCAACCGGCTGGGCCCCGAAGCGCTGGTCCTCGGGAATCTCTATGAGATCGGTGTAGAGCACGCGGGCGCCGATGGCGGTCATGACTCTCGCCATGCCCTTGCCGATGCGGCCCAGGCCCAGGATGCCGACCGTCAGTTCATTGAGCTGCCGACCCAGGGCGACGCTGTTACGAAGGTCTTTCCAGGCCTCGACGTCCATCACCTCACTGACGAAGACCGGCGGGCGAATCGCCTCAAGGATGATGCGGGAGGCGTACTCAATGACGGCCTGGGTATTGGCGCCGGCGGTGTGCACGACCTCGACGCCGCGAGCCCGGCAGGCGGCGACATCGATGTTCTCCAGAGCGACGCCGGCCCGGCCGACGACCTTGAGCTTGGGGGCCTTGTCGAGCAGGGCCTGGTCGACCTGGGTGTAGGTGCGCACGCAGAGGCCATCCGCCTCGGCGAGGTGCTTTTCCAAATCCGGGCCGCTGCTGGCGGTCTCGATGAAGTTGCAGCGCTGGCGCATCCAGGCGGCGGGCTCAGCCTCAAGATTCTCGGTCTGCAGAACGGTGAAGGTGCTCATGCCCGCATGATGACGAAACTGCAGAGAGCGCACCAGTAGCGCCGGCCCTTTGAGAGCCAAGTCCGCTGCAACTGCAGAAACTCAGTAGTGGGCGCCCTCCAGCTTCACCTTGCCGCGGAACGTCCAGTAGACGATCGTGGTGTAGGTGAGCACCAGGGGCATGCCGATCAGGGCGATGATGAACATGATCTTCAGCGTCTTCTCGCTGGAGGCGGCCCGGGAGATGGTGAGGCTGTTGGCAGCGTCGTTGCTCGCGGTGACCAGGTTCGGCCAGAGGGCCAGGCTGAAGAGGCAGACCAGGGCAATGATGGTCAGCGAGGAACAGATGAACGCCTGCCCGGGTTTGTCGGCGGAGATGGCCCGGGGGATGTTGGCGATGGCCAGGACGTTGACGACGACGACGGCGACGGCCCAGGGGAACTGCTCGAAGTTGGGGATGGCCCGCTCGACCGCGATGAGGGTGAAGATGGTGGCCAGCATGTAGAGCACCAGAAAGATGCCCCAGGTGTGCCACATCCAGCGGCGCAGGCGATCCTGCAATTCCCCATCGGGGGTCTTCAGGAAGAGGTAGAGCGCCCCGTGCATGGCGAAGAGGCTGACCGACAGCGCCCCGATCAGCAGCGGATAGGGCTTGAGCAGGGTGAAGAACGTACCGGTGAAGATGTACTGCTCGTCCAGGGGGATCCCGACGATGGCGTTTCCGACCGCCACGCCGAAGAGCAATGTCGCCAGGAAGCTGGCCAGGAAGAAGCCGAAGTCCCAGAAGGAGCGCCAGCGCGGCGACTGGATCTTGCTGCGAAACTCCAGGGAGACGGCTCGCAGGATCAGGGCGAAGAGCAACGCCATGAAAGCGAGGTAGAAGCCGGAGAAGACCGTGGCGTAGGCGGAGGGGAAGGCAGCGAAGAGCGCCCCGCCGAAGGTGATCAGCCAGACTTCGTTGCCATCCCAGATCGGTCCGATGGAGTTGACGAAGATGCGCTTCTCACGGTCGCCCTTCGCCAGGGGGTGCAGGATGCCCACGCCGAGGTCAAAGCCATCGAGCACCGCGTAACCGGCCAAGAGCACGCCGATCAGGACAAACCAGACGATTTGCAGCCAGGTGAAGTCAGCTTCCATGGTTCACCTCCTGAGTACCGGCGCCCGGGGACTGCTCCGGCGCGGGCATGGGCCCGACTTTGATCTTGTGATCGAGCACGTAGAGCCAGATGCCGCCGAGGAGCAAGTAGATCAAGCTGAACATGATGATCGATCCCAGCACCTCGCCGGCGCCGACCGATTCGGAGACGGCGTCGCTGGTGCGCATGCCCGCGGTCATCACGACGCCGGGCGGCATGCCGTCGATGTCGATGGTCTCGTAGGTCACCAGCCCGTTCTCATCCAGCAGGGGTTGGCCCTGGTCGTCGTAGAGGATGGGGGCTTGCACCACCCAGGGCTGACGTCCGACCTCGGCGGCCACCCAGCCAAGCTGATTGGCGGCGACGGCGAGAATGACCGTGCCCATGAAGAGCCGCAGCAGCCAACGTTTCTCGAAGAGCGTGCCGCGCCAACGGTAGAAGGAGCCGACCAGGGTGATCAGGATGAAGAACGTTCCCAGCCCAATCATGATGTGGTAGCTGGCGAAGGTGATGACCAGCGGCGGCCAGTCTTCCTTGGGAAAGGCCTTGAGCCCGAGCACCTGGGAATCGAAGTCCCAGTCGACGAGGAAGCTGACACCCCCGGGGATGCCGAGGCTAAAGAGCGTCTTCTCCTGCTCACGATCGGGCAGGCCCAGGAGACTGAGATCGGCCGGGCCCGTCTCAAAGTGGCCCTCGAAGGCGGCGAGCTTGGCCGGCTGGTACTCGGCGACCATGTCGGCGTTGGAGTGGCCGCTGGCCAGTTGGGCCAGGGAGAAGATCGTGCCCAGCATGAGCGCCCCGGTGAAGGACCGCTTGGCGAATTCCAGGTGCTTGCCGCGCAGGAGGTAGTAGGCGGAGATGCTCATGATGAAGAAGGACCCCATGAGAAAGGCGCCGATGATCGTGTGAACCAGGCGGTCGATCGTGGAGGGATTGAAGACGACCGCCCAGAAGTCAGCGACCTCGGCTCGGATCACGGGCAGGCCGTCGACGAACCAGGGCACACCGTCGCGCATGACCTGCACGTAGTGGTGTCCCTCGGGCGTCTGCTGCCAACTGTTGGCGACGATGATCCAGACGGCGGAGAAGATGGAGCCCAGGGCGACCATGAGGGTGGCGAAGAAGTGGAAGCGGGGACTGACCTTGTCCCAGCCGAAGACCAGCACCGCCAGGAAGCCTGATTCGAGGAAGAAGGCGAAGATGCCCTCGGCGGCGAGGGCTGCCCCAAAGACATCGCCAACGAAGCGGGAATAGGCGGCCCAGTTGGTGCCGAACTGGAACTCCATGACGATGCCGGTGGCGACGCCGACGGCGAAGCTGAGGGCGAAGAGCTGCGTCCAGAAGCGTGCCGCCGTCTCGTAGATCGGCTCCCTGGTCTTGAGGAACATGGCCTCGAGGTAGACCATCACGATTCCCATGCCGATGGTCAGCGGCGGGAAGAGGTAATGGAACATGATGGTGATGGCGAATTGGATCCGGCTGAGCAGCTCAACGTCCATGGTCCGGCCCTTGCGTTCGATACAGGAGTGTATGGTCCGCCATCATACCAGCTTCCCCCGTCCCTAAATGGGGGATGGGGCCTATCTTCACCCTCGACAAGCCCCTGGAATGTCAGGCGCGGCGCTGGAAGCGGGAGATGCCGGGATTCCCTTCTTGCATTCGCGCTCGGTTTGCCTATCATCCGGCCTGCACCCGGCGCGGCGTGTACGCTCGCGTCCGAGAAGGTGTACCGGTCCGCCCCCTCTTGCCCAAGGAGCGGGATATGAGCGACGAAGACGAGACCGGCTTGCGCTGAGGCTTACTCTCGGTGCAAGCCGAGTAGAAAAGCCCGGCCGCAACAGACACACCCGCGGTCGATTTGACAAGACCTGCCAACCCCTGAACATCTCCGCAATGACCCGGTGGCGCGGTCCGGCGAGAGCTTCGCTCCAGCCCCGCGCTTCGCTTTCAGAGGACCCTCTGATGACTGACATGGCCCATCTTCGCAACATTGGCATCTGTGCCCACATCGACGCCGGTAAGACCACGGTCACCGAGCGCGTCCTGTACTACACCGGCAAGAATTACAAGCTCGGTGAAGTGCACGAGGGCACCGCGACGATGGACTTCCTGCAGGAAGAGCAGGAGCGCGGCATCACCATCCAGTCCGCCGCCACCACCTGTCCTTGGGTGGCGAACGGCATCGAGTACACGGTCAACCTCATCGACACGCCGGGCCACGTCGACTTCACCATCGAAGTCGAGCGCGCCATGCGCGTCCTCGACGGGGCCGTGGCCGTATTCGACGGCAAGGAAGGCGTGGAGGCACAGTCGGAGACGGTCTGGCGGCAAGCGGAGCGCTACCAGGTGCCTCGCCTCTGCTTCATCAACAAGATGGACAAGATGGGGGCCGACTTCGAGTTCAGCTACAACTCGATCATCGAGCGCCTCGGGGCGAACGCCATTGCTGTGCAGTTCCCCATCGGCGCCGGCCAGACGCTTGAGGGCATCATCGACCTCGTCCTCATGGTGGCCTACTACTTCGACGCCAGCGAACTCGGGGCCCTGGTGGAGATTCGCGAGATCCCCGCGGAGCTGCGCGAGACGGCAGAGAAGTGGCGACACCAGATGATCGAGCAGGCCGCCGAACTCGACGATGTGCTCATGGAGAAGTACCTGCACGACGAGCCGATCGAAGAGGCCGACATCAAGCGGGCCCTGCGCAAGGGCACCATCTCCCTCGCGTGCACTCCCGTGCTCTGCGGGGCGGCCTTGCAGAACATCGGCGTGCAGCGTCTGCTCGACGCCGTCATCGACTACCTGCCCAACCCCACCGAGGTGCCGCCCGTCGAAGGCCTCGACCCGGATGACCCCACGAAGAAGCTCACCCGCGAGCATTCTCCCGACGCGCCTTTCTCGGCGCTGGTCTTCAAGGTGGTTTCCGACGCCCACGGCGACCTGACCTACCTGCGCATCTACTCCGGGGCCATCGAGAAGGGCAAGCGCCTCTACAACCCCGCCAACAACAAGAAAGAAAACCTCTCGCGCATCTTCGAGATGCACGCCCGCGAGCGCATCGCCCAGGAGCGGGTCGAGGCCGGCAACATCGTGGCGGTCGTGGGCCTGAAGCACTCCTTCACCGGCGACACGCTCTGCGATCCCCAGCATCCGATCCTGCTGGAGAAGATGGACTTCCCCGAGCCCGTCATCTCCATGTCGATCGAGCCGGACAGCAGCGAAGACAAGCAGAAGCTGGCGGAGGCCCTGGTGACGATTCGCCGCGAGGACCCTTCCTTCCGCAGCCACTTTGACGACGAGACCGGCCAAACGATCATCGAGGGCATGGGCGAACTGCACCTGGAGATCATCAAGCACCGCCTGATCCGCGACATGAAGGTCAACGTCAAGGTCGGCAAGCCGCGCGTGGCCTATCGCGAGACGATCAGGGGCAGCGCTGAGAACGTGCGGGGCAAGTTCGTCAAGCAAACGGGCGGCCGCGGCCAGTTCGGTGACTGCGCCATCAACATCAGACGAGTCACCAAGGAAGAGGTGGAGGCGCTCGAACTCAACTTCAAGGACAACGTCGCCTTCCAGAACAAGATCATCGGCGGCGCCATCCCCAAGGAGTTCATCCCCTCCGTCGAGATCGGCGCTCGCCAGGCGGCCCTCTCCGGCGTGCTTGCCGGCTATCAGATGATCAACGTCCTGATCGAGCTTGTGGACGGTTCCTCGCACGCGGTCGATTCCAGCCAGGTCGCCTTCGAGCAGGCCGGGGCCCTGGCCTTCCGTTCCGCTTGCGAGAAGGCCGGGCTGACGCTGCTCGAACCGATCATGAAGGTGACGATCACCACCCCCGATCAGTACCTCGGGGCCATCACCGGCGACCTGAACGCCCGCCGCGGCATGATCATGGGTACGGAGGATCGGGGCACGACCTGCATGCTGCACGCCGAGGTGCCCCTCGCCGAGATGTTCGGCTACACCACGACGCTGCGTTCGCTCAGTCGCGGCCGCGCTTCCTCCACCATGGAACCGCTCACCTACCGCGACCTGCCGCCGAACGTGGCCAAGGAAGTGCTGGCGACGGTGTGAACTTGTCCTGAAGCAGGAGTTGGGCCGGGGGAGGGCTGTGGGTGTGCCAAGAGATACCCAGGGCGGCGCTGCGCTCTGCCCTGGCTTGGTCAGACAGTAGAGTCTTGGTGTTGTGCGGGTCAGCCCAGGACGAGGAAGGTGCTGAACATCACCACCCAGACGCCGTCGAGGAAGTGCCAGTACATCGACAGGCGGCGGACGGGCTCGCTGTTGCTCGGGCCGTAGTGGTCGCTGAACGCCTTGCGCAACACCACCGCCATGGGCAGCAGACCGCCGATGACGTGCAGACCGTGCACCACGACCAGGAAGACGATGAGGGCAAAGAGGTAGACGTTCCCTTCGCGGGCGGTCTCGTGCTGTGATACCAGAGCGTACAGCCCCGGCGCCTGGATGGCGCAGAAGGCGAGGCCCAGCAAAAAGGCGAAGAGCAGGCCCAACTTGAAGGCCTTGAGATGCCCGGCCTTCAGGCTGAGGACGGCGTAGTGCAAGAAGGCGGAACTCACCACCAGCAGGCCCGTGGAGAACCAGAGCGGCAAGGGCAATGCGACGTCGATTCCCTCGACGCGGCTGCGGATGATGCCGTAGCCGATGAGGCTGGCGGCGAACAGCATCGTCAGCGACATCAGGAAGAGCACCATGCCCAAGGTGCCGGTCCCCGGGGGGGTCTTGAAGTCAACATCGGCGTCGAAGCCGGCCTGGGTCGGATTGTCGGTCGCCTCGTTTGTCATTCGTACACCGTGACCCCGCGCGGCACGTCCATGTCCGGTTGGTAGTTCAGCGTGTCCATCAGGGCAAAGCCGATGAAGACCGCGACGAAGAGCAACGCACAGATCAGGATGACGGCGTTGAAGGGACTGTCCCAGCGCAGGTGCATGAAGTACAGGGCCACGACGCTCGCCTTGATGGCGGCGATGATGAGGGCCAGCCAGATGTTGAAGGCGCCAAGATCGACCCAGGTGACTGCCACGGTGACGAAGGTCAGCACCAGCAGCGCCGCCAGGACACCTACCAGAAGGGGCAAGGGGACAACGTGCCCGATGCCGTGCTCATCGCCGTGCGTTGCCGTTGTGTCATCCATCGTCTGTTTCCAATGCGCTCGAGCGCCCGCGTTGGGCGGGACGGTTTAGTCAATCAGGTACAGCAAGGGGAAGAGGAAGATCCAGATCAGGTCGACCAGGTGCCAATACAGGCCGACCAGGTCGACGGGGAGGAAATTCTTCGGCCCGAAGTCCCCCCTTGCGCCGCGGATCAGGATCCAGGTGATGAGGCCCATGCCCACGAGCACGTGGATGCCGTGCAAGCCGGTCATGCCGAAGTACCAACTGAAGAAGAGCCGAGTCTTCTCGGGCTCCTGCATCTCGGCTTCGTGCCCGGCGCCCGCCTCGAGATCAAGCAAGCCCGCCGGCCCCGCCGGGGGAATCGCGATCGACGAACGCTCGTTCAATCCCGCAGGCGCCTCCACCGGGACCTCCGCCGGGGTTTCGGCCGGAGGTTCCGCAATCGCCCCACTGTCTTCCGCGTGATCGGTTGGATCCAATTCGACTGCTTCGGCATGCGTTTCCTCGGCGTTCGCCTCCTCGCCATGCCCCTCCGCCTCGCCATGCCCGCCCGGGTTGTAGTAAGCGCCCGGGAGCAGGCCTTCGTGCCACTTGTGCTGGTACTCGACGAACTTGATCCCCATGAAGCCAAACCCGCCGAGCAGCGTCAGGGCCATGAGCAGCACCAGCAGTTGCTTCTGTCCGAGCTGCGCTGCCCGCACGCCCCAGGCCATGGTGAAGCTGGAGCAAAGCAGGACCGCCGTGTTGATAGCGCCCAGGTTGGTGTTGAGGAACTTGGCGCCGTACTGGAAGATCTCGGGGTGGTTGGCCCGGTAGACGGCATAGCCGCAGAAGAGCCCGCCGAACATCAGTATTTCGGTGGCGAGAAATACCCACATGCCCAGCTTGCCCGAAGCGAACTGCTGCTGGGGCGTGTCGAAGTGATGCGCCAGATGCGCCTCGCCGTGGGCGTCGTGCGGGTCGTGTTCAGCTTGCGTGGTCGTGTCGCCCATAGTGTTCCAACTGTTCCTGCGGCTGGCGCGGTACCTGAACGCCGAATGAAGGCGGTCTTAGCCAATGTAGTACGAGCCAGTATCCTCGTCGTATTTCATCTGCGAGTGGTCGTAGGGATCGCCCACCTCGGGCGCCTCGTCGAAGTTGTGCATGGGCGGCGGCGAGGTGCACTGCCACTCCAGTGTCGTGCCGCCCCAGGGATTCCCCGGGGCCTTTTTGCCCTTCATCAGGGAGTGCACCAGGCAGCCCAGCAGCAGGAAGAGCCCCACCGCTGTGAGGTAGGCGCCGATCGTGGAGACGAAGTGCATCAGCTCGAACTCTTGCACGTAGTCGTAGTAGCGACGCGGCATGCCGCGGCTGCCCAGGACAAACTGGATGAAGAAGGTCAGGTTGAAGCCGAGGAAGAAGAGCAGCCAGGCGAGGCGGGCGGTGTTCTCGTGGTACATCTTGCCGGTCATTTTGGGCCACCAGTGGTGCAGGGCCCCGATGAAGGCGAAGAGCGTGCCGCCCACCATGACGTAGTGGAAGTGAGCCACGACGAAGTAGGTGTCGTGCAGGTGGATGTCCGTGGTGAGCGTCGCCAGGAAGAGCCCGGTCAGGCCGCCGATCGCGAAGACCCAGATGAACGACATGGAGTAGAGCATCGGCGCCGTGAGCTCGATCGTGCCCTTGTACATCGTCGCCAGCCAGTTGAAGACCTTGATGGCGGAAGGCACGGCGATCAGCATGGTGATGATGCTGAAGATGACGTTGGCGAGGCCCGACTGGCCGCTGGTGTACATGTGGTGGCCCCACACGAAGAAGCCCACGAAGGCGATGGCCAGCGAGGAGTAGGCGATGAACTTGTAGCCGAAGATGTGCTTGTGGCTGTGGGTGGCGATCATCTCGCTGACCACGCCCATGGCCGGCAGGATCATGATGTACACCGCCGGGTGGCTGTAGAACCAGAAGAAGTGCTGATAGAGCACCGGGTCGCCGCCCAGAGAGGGATCGAAGATGCCGATGCTGAACATCTTCTCAGCGATGAGCAGGAGCAGCGTGATCGCCAGAACCGGCGTCGCCAGAATCTGGATGATGGCGGTGGCGTAGAGGGCCCAGAGGAAGAGCGGCATGCGGAACCAGGTCATGCCGGGCGGGCGCAGCATGTGAATCGTGGCGATGAAGTTGACGCCGGTCAGGATGGAGCTGAAGCCAAGTATGAAGGCCCCGGCCGTGGCGGGAATCACGCCGCCGAACTGGCTGCCCACGGTGTCGCTGGTGCTGTAGGGCGTGTAGAAGGTCCAGCCGGTGTCGAGCCCGCCCATCAGGAGCGTGAGCAGAAAGAAGAGCGCCCCGAGCACGTAGATGTGATAGCTGAGCAGGTTGAGCCGGGGAAAGGCGACATCCTTGGCGCCGAGCATGATGGGCAGAAAGAAGTTGCCCATGGCGGCGGGGATGGCGGGAATGATGAACAGAAACACCATGATCGCGCCATGCAGCGTGAACATCTGGTTGTAGGTGTCCGCGTCCATGATCGTCGGGCCCTTGGTCGCCAGCTCCGTGCGCACGAGCATGGCGAACATGCCGCCCAGGAAGAAGGCGCCGATCACGGAAACGAGGTACATCATGCCGATCCGCTTGTGATCGAGCGTGAAGATCCAGGACAACAGACCGCCCCGTCCGCCGAGATAGCTCTCCTGGATGGAGGCGTGGCCCGGGACAGTGTCAAGATTCGGTTTCGTCAGGCTGGCAGCCATGGCTCTCTCCGCTCACGGGCTCTTAGTACTTGAGCGTCTTCATGTATTCGATCAAGGCGGTGATCTCACGATCCTTGATGCGTCCCTGGAA
>SWCB01005064.1_pt1 | contig 15917 bp, 12 predicted proteins | sample 4692901 | NCBI WGS metagenome assembly SWCB01 (sample SAMN10267276, study PRJNA491770) | bioreactor metagenome | isolation source: DHS bioreactor inoculated with subseafloor sediment | place: Japan: off Shimokita Peninsula | collected 2006-08 | reverse complement strand
AACCCCGGCGACAAAGAGCATAGAGTCACTAACATTTTAAAAGTAACCTCAGGTTCAACCCCCGAAATAGCGACATTAGTTGATGACTTATATCGCTCAATTATTGTTGCAGGCACACATAAAGCGAGTTCTATTAAAGTGGCGGAAGCTGCTAAGGTAATCGAAAATACTCAGCGTGATGTTAATATCGCTTTGATTAACGAGTTATCAATTATTTTTAATAAGCTCAATATTGACACCTTAGAAGTGTTAGAGGCAGCGGGCACCAAATGGAACTTTTTACCATTTCGCCCCGGTTTAGTGGGCGGACATTGTATTGGTGTTGATCCTTACTATTTAACACACAAAGCACAGTCAGTAGGTTATCATCCTGAAATGATTTTAGCCGGTCGCCGATTAAACGATGGCATGGGCGCTTATGTTGTTTCACAGCTAGTAAAACATATGCTACATAAGCGTATTCAAGTGGAAGGCGCTAACGTACTTATTATGGGCCTTACCTTTAAAGAAAACTGCCCTGATTTACGCAACACTAAAATTGTTGATATTGTTAGTGAGCTTAAAGAATATAACATTAATGTTGATATCACAGACCCGTGGTGTTCATCAGAAGAAGCCGAGCACGAATATAATTTAAGCCTAACAGAACAGCCAAAAGCTGATCATTACGATGCTATTATTCTTGCCGTATCTCATAACGAATTTAAAGTAATGGGGGTAGATACCATTCGTGCATTAGGTAAAGCTAACCATGTACTGTACGACTTAAAATATGTTTTACCGAAAGAGTCAGTTGATATACGTTTATAAAAAATAGAAACTGACAGTGTTAAGCTGTCAGTTATCAGTACAAATAAAACACTGTAAAACGGATGCAATAATGGCTAAGTATGATGATGTACAAAAACAACTTAAACAAGCCCCCAAAACGTGGTTGGTAACCGGGGTTGCTGGATTTATTGGCTCTAATTTGCTTGAAACCCTGTTGCTATTGAATCAAAAAGTGATCGGCTTAGACAATTTTGCTACAGGCCATCAACATAACTTAGATGAAGTGCAAAGCCAAGTGAGTCATGAGCAATGGCAAAACTTTGCCTTTGTTAAAGGCGATATTAGAAATATCGAAGACTGCCAAAAAGCACTCAGCCTTAATAACCAAAATGTTGACTATGTTTTACATCAAGCGGCTTTAGGTTCAGTACCGCGCTCAATTGCCGACCCTATTTTAACCAATTCGGCCAATATAACTGGCTTTGTTAATATGATCACCGCAGCTAAAGACGCTAAAGTCAGTACTTTTGTTTATGCGGCATCAAGCTCAACTTATGGCGACCACCCAGCCTTACCAAAAGTAGAAGAGCATATTGGTAAGCCATTATCACCCTATGCAGTAACTAAATATGTTAATGAACTATACGCTGATGTATTTCATAAAACCTATGGTTTAAATGCCACAGGTTTACGTTACTTTAATGTATTTGGCAAGCGTCAAGACCCTGATGGTGCCTATGCTGCGGTTATTCCTAAATGGACGGCAGCGATGATCGAAAATCAAGACTTGTTTATCAATGGTGACGGCGAAACTAGCCGAGACTTTTGTTTTGTTGAGAACGCAGTGCAAGCCAATATTTTAGCGGCAACAGCAAGTAATGAAGGCAAAAATCAAGTGTATAACGTTGCACTAGGTGATAGAACAACACTCAACGAATTGTTTTCTAGTTTAGCGAACGCTTTAGCCTCAAACGATGTTAGTTATACAAAACAGGCCATTTACCGAGATTTCAGAGCGGGTGATGTACGACATTCACAGGCAGATATTTCAAAAGCGAAAGAATTACTCGGTTATCAACCCGAGTTTAGAATTCAACAAGGTATAGATAAAGCCATGCCTTGGTACATAAAATTCTTAACCAATAAATGATTTTGTAGGTCGGGCTTTAGCCCGACAAATAAACAAACAAGATATAAATGAAACAGGCCTTGTAATATTAAATTTTTGACAACACGTGCGAGGTAATTTACATTTTATGTGGAGTTTCAAGATATTAAGCATCACAGATAAGGAAATTTCTTTGCACCCCAACTAAGTTGAATCTATTTATATAAATCGTCTATCTAATAAAACCATAATAATCAATGAAGTAATTTATAAATGAAACCATTCTTCAATAAAGTCATTCTAAGTTCTACCCTCGTATTTGTGAGTTACTTCACAACGGCCGCTGAAATAAGCCAAGCACAAATTGAACAATTCAAAAAAATGTCGCCCAGTCAGCAGCAGGCATTAGCCAGTAGTATGGGCATTGACTTATCTAGCATTAACGCTTTAGGTAAAAAAAGCATCAACAGTAATCAGCAAAATTCACCATCGTTAAGTGAACTTGTACCCGTTCGTGATAATGCCACTAATAGTGCTGCTGAAGAACAAGTGATAGTAGAAGAGCAGACGGTTGAAACCGAAAACTTACAATTTAGTAGCAATGCCGATAGCGTTAAACTAAAGCCTTTTGGTTATGATCTTTTTGCCGGTGAACCATCAACATTTGCACCTGTTTCCGACGTACCCATTCCTGCAGAATATAAAGTTGGCCCAGGTGACAGTTTATCTATTCAACTTTACGGTAAAGAGACCGTTTCATACAGCTTGACGGTAAATCGCCAAGGTAATATCGATATTCCTAAGTTAGGACCTATTAACGTTGCAGGACAAAATTTTAGCGAAGTTAAAAACCTGATCAGTAGTATTATTCAAGAGCGAAAAATCGGCGTTAAAAGTAATATCTCCATGGGCGAATTGCGCTCTATAAGGGTATTTGTGTTAGGCGAAGCTTACCGCGCAGCATCATACACTTTAAGTTCATTGGCAACGGTTACTCAAGCAATATATGCAGCCGGCGGAATTAACGACATAGGTTCATTGCGTAACATTCAAGTTAAACGCCGTGGCAAAGTAGTAGCAAGTTTAGATTTATATCAACTGCTCTTAGCGGGTGATACATCAGGTGATATCAGCCTAATGGCAGGCGATGTGGTTTTTATACCAACGGTAGGAAAAACAGTAGGTGTTAAAGGTGAGGTTAGCCGACCAGCAATTTATGAACTTAAAAATGAGCAAAACATTGGCGATGTTATTAAGCTGGCAGGCGGTGTAACAGCAACGGCTTTTCAAAAAGTAGGTAAAATTGGGCGTATAAACAATAGTGGCTTACGTTCAGTGATCAGTGTCAACCTCAATACCTCACAAAATAGCAAAGTACAAAATGGTGATGTAATCGAAGTTGGCTCGGTATTATCAGCCTTAGAGCAAAGTATTACCGTAAAAGGCCACGTACAACGCCCAGGAATATACGGCTGGCATAAAAATAGTAAGCTAAGTGACATTTTAACCAGCATTAATGACTTTAAAGAGCAGCCTGACCTTGAGTATATTTTAGTCACTCGTAAAAACCCAATAACAGGAAAACTCAGTAGTTATAGTGTCAACTTTTCACATTACATAAAAAACAAACATCAAGCAGCCGATTTTAAACTGCAAGCACAAGACACTGTTTATGTGTTTAATAAACAACGCAACCGCAGTGCGAGCCTATCACCGTTGTTAGAGGTGCTTAAATCACAAACAGAATTGTCAGAAGCCGCAAAACTGGTCACTATTTATGGTGCCGTACGTAACCCCGGCGAATATCCACTAACGGTAAATGCCAGTGTTGAAGATTTATTAAATGCCGGCATGGGCTATACGCAAAAATCCGAACTGCAATTTGCTTTATTAGCCAGAAAAAACGAACAGTTAAACACCGAAGTTATTTATCTCGATTTAACCAATAAAGCAGTGTTAAATAAACCCTTAGCAGCGTTAGACAAATTATACTTATTTGAACATGACCAGCCACGTATCGAATTACTAGAAGGTTTAATCGCAGAGTTACAGCAACAGGCTGATAAAACGTTAGCTCAAAACATAGTAACAATTTCTGGCGATGTACACTTTCCTGGTCAATATCCTTATGTTGTTAACATGACCAGCAAAGAACTGATCAATTTAGCCGGAGGCTTAAAAGAGTCAAGCTATTTAGTTGATGCTGACTTAGTGCGCTTTACTCACGACGGTATAAAAAATGCTGCAATAACTCATCAAAATATTGAGCTGACCAGTGGCTTTTTACTGCAATCGTCAGATACCTTACATATTAAGCGCATTCCAGAATGGCAAGATAATCGAGAAATAAAATTAGTAGGCGAGGTAGTATTCCCTGGTAGCTATACGCTGAAAAAAGGAGAAAAACTCAGTGATGTTATAGCCCGTGCAGGCGGGCTAACCTCTGAAGCTGACGCAAAAGCCGCCATATTTACTCGTGAAGCGCTGAAAAAACAAGAAGCAGATAAAATAGCTCAGCTACAAGCTCAACTGGCAAATGAAACCGCGCAAATGAGTTTAACTGATGATGAGACAATTAATACAACGCTTGTCGAGTCTAATGATTTATTAAGTAAGCTTAATGTTGCAGAGGCAATAGGGCGTTTAGTTATTGACCTACCAAGCGTATTAGATAAAAACATAGCTGAAGATATCCGTGTAGATAATGGTGATGTGCTATACATTCCAAAAACTAAACAGTCGATCAGTGTGATAGGTGAAGTACAATATGCCACCTCACATATTTATAAAAATGCTTTTGATCTGCATGACTACATTGATAGATCAGGCGGCTTAAAAACGCGCGCAGATCAAGACCGAATTTATGTTATCAAAGCTGACGGTTCAGTAAGGCTAGCAAGTGCTGATAACTGGTTTGCCAGCCAAGGTGAGCTATTATCATCGGGTGACACCATTGTAGTACCATTAGATTTAGAATATAAAGATGGCTTAACACTTTGGTCTGCGGTTACACAGATTATTTATAATTCGGCAGTTGCTGTGGCAGCTATCGGCAGCCTTTAAATAACTGTAAGCTGTAAGCTGTAAGTTTTTAGCTTTCAGTTGTAGCTTTTAGTTTATGACCGTTAACTGCTTATTGTATATATGTCATAAATTGAATTTAATTAATTAAAAAGGTAAACAGCTATTTTAATAGCTGTTTATATTGTTATAATAGCCACCGATTTGGGCGCTATTGAGTATTTACGTAAATATAGCGTTAGAAAGGACAGCTTTTATCATGAAAAAATATGTGAGTTATTGTGAAAAACCATAAATTGCAAGGAAGTACTTCAAAAGAAGTAGAAGCAATGAATTCAAAAGAATTTTATCAGCAACAACCTTTCCCCGAAGACGACGAAATTGATCTAGCAGAGCTTTGGCATGCTATTTGGTCAGGCAAGCTATTAATAATTGCCATCAGCGCTTTATTCGCTATCTCATCTGTTATTTATGCGATTAATCAGCCTAATATTTATCGAGCAACCACTTTACTCGCCCCTGCAAGTGAACAAGGCGGTGCAGGCGGCCTCGCAAAAATGGCCGGACAATTTGGTGGCTTAGCAAGTTTAGCTGGCATTAACCTTGGTGGCGGCGGTACCGATAAAACAGGCCTAGCGCTTGAAGTGCTAAAGTCTCGGGTATTTATAGAAGAGTTTATAAATAAACACCAGTTGATTGTTCCGTTAATGGTAGCTCAAGGCTGGGATGCTGAAAGCAACAAATTAATACTTAACGATAAGGTTTATGATGAAAATGCTAATGCTTGGCTAGTTGAAACAGCTCCCTCACAATGGCAAGCATACAAGGCTTTTATAGCAAGTTTATCTATAACAAAAAGTGCTGAAACAGGCATGATCACACTGGCCATTGAGCATTACTCACCAGAAGTTGCAACTCAATGGTTACTATGGCTAGTTAATGACATCAATGCAACGATGCGCGAGCAAGATAAAGTTGAAGCACGAAATAGCATCGACTATTTATCGAAAAAATTACAAGAAACACAATTAGCGGATATGCAAACCGTGTTTTACCAGTTAATTGAAGAACAAACCAAGACTATTATGTTAGCTGAGGTTTCTCAGGAATATGTATTAAAAACGATTGATCCTGCAAATGCACCTGAAGAAAAAGCCAAGCCTAAGCGTGCGTTAATCGTTATTTTGGGAACCATGCTAGGTGGAATACTATCTGTATTGATTGTGTTGATACGTCATTTTTATTCTAAAAATGGGCAGGGGAAATTACTATGATAACTGCTGCTTTTACTGCTTTTTGTTTTGCTTTCATCGCCATAAAGTTAATTAAGCCTATTGCGATAGATGTAGGCTTAGTTGACAAACCCAATGCACGTAAACGACATGATGGACAAATACCATTGATTGGTGGTATTTCGATATTCGTTGCCGTGTTAGCTGCAAGTCTTCTCTGGTTGCCGAATACTTTAGAGTTACGCATGTATCTTATTGCCTCCGCAATGATGGTGTTTATTGGTGCCCTTGATGATAAGTACGATCTCAGAGTGCGTATTCGCATTGTTGGGCAAATAATCATTGCTAGTTTAATGATTTATGGTGTTGGCGGTTATATTGCTAATTTAGGCGATCTATTTGGTTTCGGTGACATCGAACTAGGCCCCGTTGGTATAATCTTTACTTATTTTGCCATCATAGTAGTGATAAATGCCTATAACATGGTAGATGGTATTGATGGTTTAATTGGCAGTTTAAGTTTAAATACATTTACGGCAATTGCAGTATTATTTTTAATGAGTGGTAATAAAGGGTACTTGACTTACCCACTGATTCTGGCAACAGCGACGTTGCCCTATCTAATTTTCAACCTCGGATATTTTAAAGGGTTTAGCAAAAAAATCTTTATGGGCGATGCCGGTAGTATGTTTATTGGCTTAAGTGTTATTTGGCTATTAACGATTGGAACACAGGGTGAAAACGCATCTTTTAGGCCAGTAACTGCTTTGTGGATATGTGCCGTGCCTCTCATGGATATGCTAGCGATAGTTATGCGTCGTTATCGTAAAGGCAAATCACCCTTTAAGCCTGATCGTGACCATTTACATCATATATTATTACGTGCGGGTTTATCATCCAGGCGTGTCTTGGTGTTAATTACAATTTTCTCTGTTTTAATGTCTTCTATAGGGTTGTTAGGCGAGTATTTTCAAGTGTCAGAAACTATTGAAGTAGTTTTATTTGTACTGATATTTATTCTGTACAATAAATATGCAAGGCACTTTAGTTGGAAGTATGATGAGTAAATAAATCTCTACTTTCGGTTGTTTAAGATTGTTAAAAGCACAAAGATGTTATTTATTAAGGTATAATTTGTTGTAATTTAAGATATTTATACTGTTTTATATATTTTGAAGCACAACCATGAATCCACCGTTGTTTAACTTTTACTGGAATTAAAAATGAAAAATTTTGCTCTGATTGGTGCTGCAGGTTATATCGCACCTCGTCATATGAAAGCTATTAAAGAAACTGGAAATAATCTAGTTGCTGCACTAGATAAGAATGATTCTGTTGGCATAATTGATAGCCATTTTCCCAATGCAGATTTCTTTACAGAGTATGAACGTTTTGATCGCCATATTGACCTACTAAAACGTAGCGGCACTCAAATTGATTATGTCAGCATAGCAACGCCCAACTACCTTCATGATTCACATATTCGCTTTGCATTACGTAATGATGCACATGCCATTTGTGAAAAACCATTAGTACTAAATCCTCATAATATTGATGCGTTAGAAGTTGTTCAAGAAGAAACAGGTAAGCAAGTATATAATATTCTTCAACTTCGCTTACACCAAAGTATTATTGATTTAAAAGCCTACGTAGCAGAGGAAATAGCTAAAAACCCTAGTAAAGTTTTTGATGTTGATTTAACGTATTTAACTAGCCGCGGCCACTGGTATTTCACGTCTTGGAAAGGTGATGATGATAAGTCAGGTGGTATTGCCACCAATATTGGAGTGCATTTTTACGATATGCTAGGTTGGGTGTTTGGTGATTTGGTTAAGAATGAAGCCCACTTAAAACAAGCAGATGCTAATGCTGGATATTTAGAATTTAAACACGCGAAAGTTCGTTGGTTCTTATCTGTTAATTATAATTATATTCCAGAAGACGTTAAAGCAGCAGGGCAGCGAACATATCGTTCTATTACGGTTGATGGCAATGAAATTGAATTTTCTGGTGGCTTTACTGATCTGCACACTAAAAGTTACGAGCATATTTTAACTGGTGGGGGTTTTGGTTTAGGTGAAGCACGTAAAAGTATCGAAATTGTAAGCGCTATTCGTGAGCAGGACATAGTTACCAACCACTCTGATGTTCATCCATTTGTATCAAAGGCCCTTGCATAATGAATAGCTATCACAAACATGAAAGCGCCATCGTCGATGACGGTGCAAAAATTGGTGCGAATACACATGTGTGGCATTTTGTTCATGTCTGTGGTGGCGCAGAAATAGGCATGGGTTGCTCTTTAGGGCAAAATGTATTCGTTGGTAATAAAGTAACTATTGGTAATAACGTTAAGATTCAAAATAATGTTTCAGTATATGACAATGTGCATATAGAAGACGATGTTTTTTGTGGGCCAAGTATGGTGTTTACCAACGTTTATAACCCAAGATCTTTTATTGAACGAAAAACTGAATACCGAGACACGCTTGTCAAAAGGGGAGCAACGCTAGGTGCTAATTGTACTATTGTATGTGGTGTCACCATAGGTGAGTACTCGTTAGTTGGTGCTGGTGCCGTTATCAATAAGGATGTCCCTGCGTTTGCTTTAATGGTAGGGGTACCAGCTAAACAAATAGGTTGGATTAGCAAATATGGCGAGCAACTCTCACTTGCACTTTCTGGCGATGGTGAAGAAACTTGCCAGCATACCGGCGATAAGTATCAACTTAGAGGGACTACTTTAACCCTCATTTCAAAAGATTAATTATAATGCAATTCATAGATTTAGCAGCACAATACAAACATTTGCAGCCTAAAATTGACGCGCGTATTAAGCGTGTCTTAGAGCATGGCAAGTATATAATGGGGCCCGAAGTACAAGAGCTTGAGCAGCAGCTAGCAGAGTACGTTGGGGTTAAACATGCAATTACCTGTGCAAATGGCACAGATGCACTACAGCTTGCCATGATGGTACTAGATATAAAAGAAGGCGACGCAGTTTTTTGCCCTACCTTTACTTTTTTTGCGACAGCTGAAGTTGTTTCATTTGCTAAAGCAACGCCTGTATTTGTTGATTCAAATGAACAAACATTTAATATTTGCCCACAAGACCTTGAAAGACAGGTACAAAAAGTTATTAGCGAAGGCAAACTGAAAGCAAAAGCAATTATTGCTGTTGACCTTTTTGGCCTACCAGCTAATTACCCTGAAATTGAAACTATTGCTAAAAAATATGATTTGAAACTAATTGAAGATGCAGCGCAAGGCTTTGGCGGCTCAATTACCGACGAGCAAGGCAATAAGAGAAACGCAGGGAGCTTTGGTGACCTGGCAACAACGAGTTTTTTTCCGGCAAAACCTTTAGGTTGTTATGGAGATGGCGGTGCCATTTTTACCAATAATGATGCGTATGCAGAGCTGATTAAATCCTATCGTGTTCACGGTAAGGGCAGTGATAAATACGATAATGTTAGAATCGGTATGAATAGTCGATTAGATACTATTCAAGCAGCAGTTTTATTAGAAAAATTGGCTGAATTCCCTAAAGAGCTCATAAATCGCAATAAAGCGGCGACATATTATGAAAATAAGTTAGCTAAACGACATATAACTCCCCAAGTACCAACTGGCTATGAAAGCTCTTGGGCACAATATACATTGCTGAGTGATAATCGTGAGCAAGTAATGGCCGAATACAAAGCGTGCGGTGTACCCACGGTTATTTATTATGGTACTTGTATGCATCAGCAAACTGCATTTGCCGATTTAGGTTACAAAATGGGGGATTTTCCTGTTGCGGAGCAGTTAGCTAACCAAGTATTTAGTTTACCTATGAGTGGTTATTTAAAGACAAGTGATTTAGAAATTGAATAATGCTACTAAGTAAAAGCAAAAAGTCAGAATATACTAAAAATATTTTGACTTTAATCACAGGGACGGGAATAGCTCAACTTGTTCCAATAGTTGTCTCTCCAATCTTGACTAGATTGTATTCGCCAGAAGATTTTGGTTTGTTAGCCTTATATCTTAGCCTCGTTTCAATATGTACAGTACTTTGTACTTGTAGATACGAAATGGCAATTATGTTGCCAGAAAAAAATAGTGATGTTAATAGCATAATAAAACTATTAGTGCTGGTAACATTAATTTCATCATTTGTGATTTTTTTATTTTTATTTTTTTATTCTTTTGAAGTCGCTGCTTTTTTTGGAAACCGAGAACTTTCCAGTTTAATTATTTATCTCCCATTATCGATAGTATTGACAGCACTATTTCAGGCGCTTAATTACTTATTAATTAGAGATAGCCACTTTGAAAGGTTAGCTAAAAATAAGGTGATTTCGTCTACGAGTAATGCATCCGTACAACTAGGTTTTGGTTATACAATAAATTCATCATGGGGTCTTTTTTTTGGACACTTAGCTAGTTTGTTTGTATCAATTTTCATTATTTTTAGATCAAAAAAAGTTAATCATTACTTCATTTTTAAGAGAGCGAAAGCTAGAGCAGCTGCGAAAGAGCATCAAAAGTTTCCACGCTATGATATGCCTGCCATATTGCTGAATCTTTTTGCCAACCAGATACCATTATTAGTGTTGGGTAAGTTTTTTGGTCTTAGCGTTTTAGGTGCTTACTCGTTCATGTATAAAACCTTGATGATGCCTGTAGGGCTAATTTCAAACAGTGTTTTAGATGTCTTTAAAAATAAAGCTACAGAAGATTATTCGAAAGAGGGAACTTGTGTAGTTGTTTATATAGAAACACTAAAAAAACTGATTTACTTAGGGCTCCCAATATTTATTTTTCTAGGTTTTTACTCTCCTAATTTGTTTGCTTTTGTTTTCGGTGAACAATGGCGCCTTGCAGGACAATTTGCACAGTATATGGCGCCAATGTTTTTTTTCAATTTTATTGCTAATCCATTAAGTTATACTTTTTTTATTGCAGGAAAACAATCAGTTAACTTAAAAGGGCAAACCTTAATATTGCTTTGCTCTGTTTTGTCAGCTTTAATTGGGTATTATGTTAGTAATGTAACGGTCTTTATTATAGTTTTTAGTGCTCTTAATAGTTTGATTTATATGTTATATATTTATCTGTCATACAGTTATTCAAGAGGTAAAAATGCTATTTAGGTTCATTAAAAAAAGAATTCGACAAGCCTCTGGCAATATACCACTGAATATATTTTTTACAAATATGTTGTTTCAACGAATTTTTAGAATAGATAGTGATTGTAAGCATAGTAAATGCTACACATCACGAGTTGTCACTCCTGAAAAACTCACAATTATTGATTTACGCCCCAATTCTTCTGTCCTAAAAAGCTTAGCGGTAAGTGGTGGTTGCTACATTCAGGCGAGTGAAGGTATATCAATTGGTGAAGGTACTATTTGGTCATTCAATGTTGTTATAGTTAGTCAAGGGCACGAATTAGATAATTTGAATAAGATCCCTAAATCATCGCCAATTTCTATAGGGAAAGATTGCTGGATAGGTGCAAACTCTACTATTTTACCTGAAGTATGTCTTGGCGATAAAACAGTAGTTGCTGCTAATAGTGTTGTAACTAAATCTTTTCCCGCAGGTCATGTTGTAATAGGTGGTGTACCTGCCAAAGTAATTAGAGAGTTAGTATAATGTGTGGAATTTCTGGAATCATTAGTAGTGACATCCTAGAGCCAAGTGTCGCTACTAAGAATATATTAGATATGAATAACTTAATTAGCCACCGAGGTCCTGATGATAGTGGTTTACATATCGGGAAGCACTTTGCATTCGGACATACGCGCCTATCAATAATAGATACTAGTAATGGTGGTCATCAACCGATGATATATCAGTCTCGTTATGTTATAACCTTCAATGGTGAAATATATAATTATGTAGAGTTGAAAAAAGAGCTCGAATCACTTGGATATAAATTTAACAATAGCAGTGATACTGAAGTTATTTTAGCTGGTTACTCTCACTGGAAGGAGGAGGTTGTCCATAAACTTAATGGAATGTTTGCTTTTGCCATCTATGATCTAATAACTGAAGAGTGCTTTATGGCACGTGATCGATCTGGTGTAAAACCGCTTTATTATTACGAAAAAAATAATCTAATATACTTTTTCTCTGAACCAAAACAAATAGTTTTAAGTGATATTATCAAAGCAGTTCCAAATCACAATGCAATTAATGAGTATTTAGCCTTCCAATTTACTTTAGACGAAAAAACGTTCTTCAGTGGCATTAATAAATTACTTCCAGGACACAGCTTAAGATATAAAGATGGTGCATTAAAAATAGAACAGTACTGGGCAATCGATGGAGTTAAAGCTGATAAGGAAATAAGCTATAGTACAGCTAAAGAGAATATATCTAAACTTATTGATGATGCAGTTGATATTCGTCTTCGTGCTGATGTTGAGGTGGGGTCTTATTTGAGTGGTGGTATAGACTCAAGTGTCATAGCGAGTATAGCAAGTAAGCATAAAGGCAGAATACGGACATACACATTTACTTCAAAAGATGCTCCAAAATACGACGAATCTGAATTAGCTAGAGTGACTGCAGAGCGAATAGGAAGTGAACATAACGAGATTGAATTAAACTACAAAGATATTTTGGATGTCTGGAGGAAGTCTATATATTTTATGGATGAACCTGAAGTCGGTTATAGTTTGATTCCCCAATTAGAAATTAGTAAAGTTGTAGCAAGAGATATAAAGGTCATTTTGGGAGGGCAAGGAGGTGACGAACTTTTTTATGGCTATGGGTGGCATAGTCAACTTTTTGGTGGCCTCTTTAGTACCCTATCAGATGTTTCTTTTAGTCATAAACTCAAAGTATTTTTTGCTTTGGCTAAAAGTGTCTCATTTAAAGGTAAGTTGAAAATTTTAGTTGATACGATTAAGAATATCTGCAGAACAGTTGAGGCGCAGTACTTTGAGAATTGGGCTTCTCATGGCGCGTTTGAATTACTGATAGATAAAAGCATAAAGTCTAATTTTTATAAAAAGTTAAATTTTGACGGTAGTTTACTTTCAATAAAGAAATTTGAATATAAATATTGGTTGCACGCGTTACTGCATGTGGAAGATAGAAGTAGTATGAGTGCAAGTCTTGAGTCACGTGTTCCTTTACTTGATTACCGTATAGCTGAATATGTTTTTCAACTTCCTCCTGAGTATATGATTAACGGAGCATTGAATAAAAAAATATTAATCGATTCTCAAAATGAGCATTTAGATCGAAAGATAAGTCAAAATACTCACAAAAAAGGGTATGCTTCACCAATTGAGAGCTGGTTTCAAGAAGAGTCTGTAAAAAGCTACATAGGTGCGGTTATTAATAATAGAAGTTCATTTATATATCAATTTGTTAAGTTTAAACCTTTAGAGCAACTTACTGCTAGGCAAGTCTGGATGCTTATTTCTGTTGAAATATGGCACAAAACTTTTATCACTAAGGAGCTAAATGTTTTTCAATAAAATAATTTATAAATTAAGATACTTTGCAAAAGTTATACTTAACCCTGCTATTTTTTCTAAAGGTTCAGTGCGAATACATAGTGGTGTTAAAATCCTTGTCGAGGCAAATGGTAAAATCAAATTTGGTGAAAATGTAATATTAAAGTCAGGTACAACTATTTATGCAAAAAGCAACTCTGAAATTATAATTGGAGATAACACTAGTACCGGGCATCATACAGAGATTTCTGCTAATAGATTAGTTGTTATTGGTAATGATGTTATCATGGGTGCTTATACCTATATTACGGACTCTAATCATGGGTATAGCCTTAAAGATATCCCTATTCGAAATCAGCCTATGGAAACTGGTAGTGTTTTTATTGGAAATAATGTTTGGTTGGGGCGAAACGCTATGATATTGAAAGGTGCTAAGCTTGATGATGATATAATAGTTGGTGCAGGAGCTGTTGTTGCAAAGCACTTCGGCAAAGGTAGTATTATAGGCGGAGTGCCTGCTAAATTAATTAAGAGTATTCATGAATAAAAATATACTAATAGGTACAAATTTGAATGTGTGGTCTATAGCAAAAGGTGTAGGTGCACCATCATTCTATAAAACATTAGAGTTATATAACAATAACGGTTTTAACGTTTTTTTATACACAACAGAAAAAGATTTGGATATTCATGAGTTAGAAAATGTTAGATTAATCTATCTTCCAAAATTAACAGAAATTAAATCAAGATACTTATATTCATTAAGCCGAACTTTTAATTATTTTTTGTATCAACTCATATTTATATTTACCTTTTTTACTAAACAAAAAGATCCTATTGATATTTTTTATGGCTTTGAAATTGAGTTTGTACCAGCCCTAAAGTTCCTATCGAAACTCAAGAATAAGAAACTTATTACTCGGTTTCAAGGGACTATACTAGCCCCTTTGATCAATAAACTCTTTTGGAAAATAAAATATTTCCCCCACTATTTGTCGCTAAAAATTAAACCTGCATTAACGATAATGACAGATGACGGCACAAAAGGTGATATAGTCATTAATGCTATTAGAGGTAATGATGACCATCTATTGTTTATTAAAAATGGCATAGATATATCGAATGTTAATATAGATAGAGCAACCGACAAAATAGTTAATTTAATTAGCCAGACATCTAACTTTGATCATAATTTTATATCAGTCTCTCGTTTACAAAGCTGGAAAAGGCTTGATCGTTCAATTAGGGTATTTCAAGAGTTTTTGAGAACCTCACCTAATTGCCGTTATATAATAGTTGGTGATGGTGAAAATAAATTGGCATTAGAGCAACTTGTTAAAGATAAAAAACTTGATGAAAGCATTATTTTTACTGGCGGGCTAAATAAAGTAGATATTAATGCCCTTATGGTTAACTCTGATATTTTCTTATCTCATTACAACCTTTCTAATGTGGGAAATCCTCTCTGGGAGGCTCTAAGCAACGAATGCATAGTTGTGACGATTGCAAATGGTGACACTGGAAAGATTATTGTAGATGGTGTAAACGGCATTATATCTTCTGAAGATAATTACCTAGATAATGCTGGTAAATTAGAACAACTGCTACTGGAAAAAGATAAAGTTAAAGAGATAATTGCTAATGGGACAATAACATTAAATGAATCTGTCACCTCATGGGATGATAGAATGAAAGCAGAGTATTCCGAAGTTATAAAGTTTCTTAAGTAAGATGCGCTCGTAATTACGATAATGACATACGCCTTTTTAGTTTATTACTCCCTACTTATTTTAGGACCACTTATTTATATCGGCAATGCTCCCTTAGCAAGCTATTACGTATTATTTATTGGGGGGGGGGTTATCGTACTACTTGATGGTCTTAAAAATCGAAATACATTTTATTATTTCCCCCTGTTTTTTAAATGTTACTTATGCTTAATGACTGTTTATTTAATGACCTACGCATTCAATTTTTTTGAAGTTGATTATATCTCCAGTATTCGTGACTTTATTATTATTTATGCACCCTTACAGTATATGTTATTAATAAATTTACTTTATTTTGTAATGATTAATATCAAGTCTGATGGTGAGCGGTATGCATTTATTAAATCTATCATTAAGTTACACTTGTATTTGTTACCATTAGTTGGACTAATAGCTATTTTGCAGATGTTTGATTTATTTGATACCCAAAATATACTGTCAAGTTACTATGGTCGAGTGGATGTAGATGTTTGGAAAAACTATGTAATGTATAACCCAAGAGCTAGTGCAACTTTTAACTTGGAACCGAACACTTTAGGCTTGTATGCAGGTTTTT
>SWCB01006141.1_pt1 | contig 15961 bp, 9 predicted proteins | sample 4692901 | NCBI WGS metagenome assembly SWCB01 (sample SAMN10267276, study PRJNA491770) | bioreactor metagenome | isolation source: DHS bioreactor inoculated with subseafloor sediment | place: Japan: off Shimokita Peninsula | collected 2006-08 | reverse complement strand
TTCGTGCGTCCAGACGGCAGGTAGAGCGTGTCCCTCCAGCAACAGCACCAGCGGATGCAATCCCACCTGTTCCCAGAGACCGGCCAGCATCAGCGATAGGTCCAGGCAACTTCCCAGTTTTTCGCGGCAGATCTTGTCGGCGAGCCGCACCCGCTGCCCGTCTCGATCAAAACTCGAGGGCGGGTTGATGTACCCGAGCCCCTGCGCCAACACCGCGTTGAAACACGCCTCCGCGATCCGAGCCGCACGCTGCTTGCTGTCTGACTGGTAGCCATCGAGCGCATCGGACTCGCTGAGTGATCCCAATGACTGCCTGGCAGCCGGGAGCAGATCCGCGATGTTCTGCTGATTCGGTGTCACGAAGGCGGCGAGAAGCTCCGGGCAAACCCCCAGCCCGGGCCACTGGTCGAAGGCCAGGAGTTCCACATCCCCCTTCCAATGGGCCTCTTGCTCACCAGCCCTGGCCACGATCGACAAGGTCGTTCGCTCTGCCTCGGTCCGCTGCGCCATCGTCGCGGCACTGAGCTTCAGGCCCTCCGGCGTCACGCCATAAGTGCTCCCCGGTTCCACGCGGGCAATCCGCCCCACCCAATCCTCGCACTCCCCGTTCTCGAGGCGAGCGTGCAGCCGAATCTCCTCAACCGCGTCCTCGCCATCGTTCGTCACCGCAATCCGATCGACCATCGGCACGCGGTGCTGCTGCATCGCGAAGTTGATTCGATCGGAGAACTCGACCTGGAACGAAAGCGGTAGGGGCCCTGGCGTCCGGGTCTCATGCCCCGGTGAACTCACGACGTCATTCGCTTCCTCGTCCATGGCAGTCTCCCCAGCCACCGCAGGCTCTCTTCATCCGTCTCGCCTACTCTATCCGCCATTCAGATTCCCCGCGATCGCGGTGAACTGGTCCAGCGCTGTCTGCAGATCGTCCGCGATCTCCTGGGCGAGCACATCCGGCTCGGGGAGGTCCTCGCTGTCCTCCAGGCTCTTGTCCTTCAGCCAGAAGATGTCCAGGTTCACTTTGTCGCGCTTGATCAGCTCGTCGTACGCAAAGCTCCGCCAGCGGCCGTCCGGCTTCTTCTCGCTCCAGCTCGGCCGGCGCTTCTCGCGTGGCTCGCCCGGCTTGAAGCGCTCCACGAACTCATCCAGATCGTCACGCCGAAGCGGATTCGTCTTCAGTGTGAAGTGTATGTTCGTCCGCAGGTCGTAGACCCACAGCCGCTTCGTCCACGCCGCCTCCTGGGCAGGCTTCGCGTCGAAGAAGAGCACGTTCGCTTTCACGCCCTGGGCGTAGAAGATCCCCGTCGGCAGCCGCAGCAGCGTATGCACGTCGAACTGCTTCAGCAGGTTCCGCCGCACCGTCTCGCCGGCCCCACCCTCAAAGAGCACGTTGTCAGGCACGACGATCGCGCAGCGCCCGTGCATCTTCAGAATCGTCTTCACATGCTGCAGGAAGTTGAGCTGCTTATTCTTCGTCGTCGTCCAGAAGTCCTGCCGCTCGTAGGCGTGGTCCTCCTTCTCGAGGTCACCCTCCTCGTTGACGATGGAGATGCTGCTCTTCTTGCCGAACGGCGGATTGGTAAGCACCAGGCTGAACCGCCCGCCCGGGTCGCTTGCCAGGCTGTCCACGCCCGAGTGGATCGGGCAGGGGTTGGCGTTGATGCCGTGCAGGTACAGGTTCATGATGCACAGGCGCGCCGTCGCGGGCACCAGCTCCCAGCCTTGCACGAACTTCTTCCGCAGGTGCTTCTTCTGGTCGGGGTCGAGCTTCGCTCCGTGGTGCTTGGTCACGTACTCGTGCGCCGCGACGAGAAAGCCGCCCGTGCCGCAGGCCGGGTCGCAGACCGTGTCATCCGGCCCGGGCTGCATCACATCGACGAGCGCCTTGATCAGCTCGCGCGGCGTGAAGTATTGGCCGGCGCCCTTGGGAGATTCCGCAGCGCTCTTGGCGAGCAGGCCCTCGTAGACATCGCCCTTAACATCCGCCTCCATCGGCATCCACTGCTCGGTGTCGATGAGGTCAACGATGAGCCGCTTGAGCGTCGCCGGGTTCTGGATCTCCTGGCGGGCCTTCTTGAAGATCTCGCCCAGCATGCCACTCGTGCGGCCGAGCTCTTCGAGGATGTGCCGGTAGTGGAGTTCCAGGGCCTCGCCATCGCGGTCAAGCAGGCTCTGCCAGCCGAGCTTGGGCGGGACGATGGGCTTGCGGCTGTAGGGCGGCTGGGTCTGCTCGTGGGCCATCTTGAGGAAGAGCAGAAAAGTGATCTGCTCCGTGTAGGCCATGTACGACAGGCCGTCATCGCGCAGGACGTGCGCAAAGTTCCAGGCCTTGTTGACGATCTGTTGTGTAGTGTTGGTGGTCATTCTAGGCCTTAATTCCCAGGACTCTCCACAGACCGGCATGCACGTATACCTCGGTCTCTTCAGAAATCTCGGATGGCGAAACGTTGTAGCTCTCACTCGTCGCCCACTGGACAACATCGCCACTCGCAAGTTTCAGGCCGACGCATCCTGTCTTGAAGAGAATCGAGAGAATCTCGCGCCGAGCTTCCTCGGCGTCCTCCTTTGCATCAGCACAGCGCTTGGCGAGATGCCAGAGACTACCTCGCTCCACTGCATCTTGGTCAGCGACTGCCAGATCCAGTGCCCAATCACAGATATCGTTATCGGTGATAAACACAGCCGGGAAGTGTGACTCACGCCGAGCCAGGAGCGCCTTCACGCATGCTGGCAGATTCGGATACTCAGCATGCCACTCCTGCGTCAGTGCGCGAAGACGTCCTCGCGAGTACTCGCCCTCGGCCTCGGCAATTGTGTCACGCGAGAACTTAGCCTTGCCCTCAGACTTTCTGATGCAGGCATTGACGAAGTCGATCACATCGCGCGGTCTGTGCCACGTGCGCTCCATCAAGTAGTCCACTGGATCGACGCCGGCTCCACGCCCTGAACGGATCGACTTGGGGGCTAGGTCAGTGAATGCGGGACTGTACGTCGTGTATTGATCTCGGCAGAGCGATCCGATCCGCTTGTTTAGCAGACTGCTAAGCTGCGGCTTGCTCCATCGTAGATGCAAATAAAGCGACTTGTATTTGTCCTCTTGAAAGCCTGCCTCTGAGCGTGTGTGTTTGAATAGCTGTTCTAGACGATCGATCCTGACACCGATGACGATCTTCACATGCCGAGCTTTGCCGAACTCTCGGACGGTGTCGAACAGGCCTTTCAGCAGCCGGTATCGAATGCCCTCGTCCGCCCACTGCTCATCGAGCCGATCGACGAGAATGTAGAACGGCTACTGCTCGTCGTCGATGATCTCGTCCACAAGCTCAATGAGGCCTCCAAGCGCCTGAACCTGGATGGAGCTGATTACGGTCTGTGCGCGAGCGACTATCTCGCTGTGCTCTTCTGTCATCGCTTTGCCAGACGTGCTCTTCGCCGCTCCGGCAGTCAGGCTGGCCGATCCACCTACGGCTCCGAGGGGTGCCCCGGAAGTACCGCCAGCAGAGAGCGAGAGCCCTGCATGTTTCTTCACCTCGTTCTCGAACCGCTGAATCACTTCCTTTGTACGATGCTCAACATCTTCGAAGAATCTGTCTCCCCACTTGTTCAGGTAATCGAGGGCTCTTGTACGGCGATCTGCATCAATCTGCTTCGCCGACTTCGTGGCTCGGGATTCGAACAGGTTCATCAGCTTTGCCCGCAAGCCGCGCTGGCTCTGCTCATCCGTGACATCTAGGCGGTTCTGAATGACTGTGACAGCGAAGACGTGACGCCACAAGAGCTTGAAGAAGGGGTCGAGATTCACACCCAGAGCAGTCAGGTGTTGAAGTAGCGTCGAGTTGGTGATGTGGTTGAACCACCCGTCCATCCTTGACGTTTGCGGCGGAGATGATCGGTATTCCGTCCGGAGCAGATGGAGGGGTCTTTCCTCGGTAGTCGATCGTGAAGTGTGTGAGGGCGTCGAGAGTCGTCCAAAGCCAGCCCTCCGGGAGTCGAGGTAGGTTGTCGGGCAATCTCAGATCCGGCTCATCGTAACCCCGGCATCGACTTCGAGACACGAATCGAGCACTGCGAACGCCTTCGGACCGCGTACCTCAAGTACCTCCAGGTGTTCGCCGAACACGCGGAGCAGCAAGAGCCGTCGATGCGGGACCTGCAGCACTTCGCGGGACATGAGCAACTACATCTTCATCTGATCAGGCCCTTTGTCGCCGAAGTGCTTGAGTTGATCGACTGGCTGCAGGCGGACCACCCAGAGCTGTTCGAGGCCGCCGCGAGAATGCGAGACTGCCTGAAGGGCTCGCCTGGTGAACCTCGTGTCCTAAGTCGATACCTCGGGATTGACCCTGCAACGAGTCTGGCCGAGTGGCGAGAGGCGGGTGAGCGTCTCGACTCGGTTTCAGGGAGTCTCTTGGCGCTTGAGAAGGCGGGCAAGCTACCAGCGCGGAAGTTGGTGCTGGCCGATCGGAGGTGGCGGTGCGACATCCAAGCGGTCATAGCGCCCTTGCCGACCACGCCCGGCGAGCGCACAGACGATTGGCTCACCGTAACAGACGCTGGGCGACTGCTAGTGGAGGCGATGGCGGACCTTGGGATCGAACTCGGCATCGAGATCGACTTCGACATTGGCGACGCGAGACCCCGCATCTCAGCCGCTGCCAAGTCGGGCGACCTCCAGTCCAACGGTGCAGTCCGATCGCGCCGGCGCATCGACCCGTGCGCATGCGCGATCTGGGTCAGAGAGTTCAAGGCGAAGCAGCGAGAGAAGCACCTCAACGCGCGGACTGGAGCCTCCGGAGCGCGGTGCGCACCGCGCTGCGCGACCCAAACGGCCGCAAATCGGCCAAAGAGAAACACGACTTGCAATCCGTAACCCCCTCTCGTAACGTCGTTTAGACGACTCGGGCTGGACCAAGGTTGTCCTGTCGATCCGGTGGTTGCGGGTTCGAGTCCCGTCCGCCTCGCTTGAATAAGGCCCTGAGAAATCAGGGCTTATCTCTTTTGGATGAGCTGGCCGCAAGCGGCTCGGGATCGCCTCTCGCTGGCGTATTGAACCAGGCCCAGAAGGCCGACTGCGCGGTGGCGCTTCGCTAGGGAGAGACGTCCGCTGACGCAGTCGCCGGCTCGGTTGGCATCCAATCGGGCAGATGTGCGACTCGAGCGCGACTGGCTTCGAGCACCTCGATGCCCCACGCCTCGAAGTACGGAGCCAGGTTTCGGCCGGTCGCTTCGCTGAAGTGCACGAGCATCAGGTTCCGTTCCTGCAGGTCGTTTCTCGGGTGCCGATCGGCGGGCAGATGGCGCATGCTGTCGAAGGCCTCGCCAAACGCCTCGAATCCGAAGTTGTGCCAGAGCAGGGCGAAGAACTGCAGACGCGGGAACGGCCCACCCACCGCCTCGAACGGCTTGCCGGAGGCGCGGTGTGCCGCGAATGTCTCCCAGGCATGGCGGTGGTCGCTGCGCATCACCTCCGAGTCGAGCGGATAGCCGTTCACCATGTGCAAGGCGTACACCGTAAAGATGTTGACCGTCACCTCGCCCGTAGCGCCGTCAGTCCACAGGGGGTTCTGGTGGGCGTGGCCCATCTCGTGGTAGTGGCCCCAGAGGTGGTTGGGCCCTTCAGCGTCGAAGTTGGCCACATCGACCATCGCCCCGGCCGGCCCCAGGGGGATGGTGATCGGCGCGTTCGCCGGGCAGTACATGTAGCCCCAACTCACGCTCGTGTCGGCAACATAGCGGTAGGGGCGATCCGCCCAGTGGTTGCCTGTGCGCGGTTCGAGCGACTGCATCGCCCGGTGTACGGCGTCCCAGTGATCCATCACAAGGTCCGGCCGATCGAGCGCACGCACCACGGAGGAGGGCAAGGTGAGGACGAGGTGCTCCGACTCGAGTTCCGCCCACGGCGCCTGGCGCAGGCGGATGGTCTCCCGCCAGTCGTCGAGATCCGTTACGCCGTGGCGGTAATGCGGCGCTTCAGCAGCGCCGCGAATCTCAATATCGAGTGAATCGTGCGCCCAGTTACCAGCGAAGTCGGAGGGAAGGTCAAGGTAGATCGGGCCGCCAATGGCGCTCGCCACGGCTGTCTGGGCCGCTTCGATGGGGAATCGACGCAGGGCGTGCTTCAAGCGCAGGCGGTGGGTATGGGTGTGCGGGTCGCACCAGGCGCCGATCTGCACGACGAGACCTGCTTCGCTCGCCTCGGCCGGCACGCTGACCGTCACCACTTCGCCCGGCGGAGCGTACAAGCCGGTGCTGCGCCAGCCAGGCACGGTCGGATCCAGCGTCAGACGGGCGCGATCGACGCGATCCGTGCCAACGGAGCCGGGGAAGGCGATGCTGGACGGATGGGCGGTCACTTCGTGCGCGGGCAGTTCCTGGGCAAGCCGGTCGTCGAGATCGAGGAGCGCCCGGGCCAGGGGTTGTTCCTCCGGCGTGAGCCGATTCGCCGCCATGCTCGCGTATGCCTCGTTCAGCTCCTGGCGGCGGTTGGCAGCGAGGCGCTGGGCACGCTCGATGAGCGGGCTGTCGAGCGGCACCCCCTGGAACGCCTTGCCGACGATCTTCGCTGCGAAAGCGGCGTCGCCCTGACGCTCGCCGGCCAGGATGTCCAGGGCGCGATCGGCGTTGGCAAGCTCGAGAAGCGCCCGTTCAACGGCGTAGTTGCGTTCCTTGCCATACCCCGAATGCGCTTCACCGGTGAAGCGGATGCCGGCTTGGGGAAGGAGCCGATTGGCGGCGAGCGTCTCCAGCGTGAGATCAGGGTTCAGTTGCAGGATGCCCCAGGCGGTCTCGGTGACGAGCAGGCCACCCCCGCGGTGGAGCCACGCTTCCAGATCATCGAGCCTGCCGGCCTTGGCGAACGCCTGCGGCGAGCCGATGACGACATCCACGGACTCGAGCGTCAGTCGCCCTGGATGTCCCTGGAGGCGACTGAACGGGCGCTGTCGTCGCTCCATTTCGAGCGCGACGGGATCGCTGAGCCCCCAGACTCGCAGCGGCCGCTCAGCGGACGGTTGATGATCGCCGGCGAGCCATTCGACGGCGTTGGCGATGAACGCCGGAGAGTCAAAGCGATCGTTGGCGACGAAGCCGCCGTGGCCGAGGGCGATGAGGCGGCCGGCACCGAGTTCCGAGGCGGCGGCGAAGATGTCGCCTTGCGGTGAAACGACAAGCGGCTGCGCTTCCCCGAAGGCGAGGAGCGAGGCGGGATTGCCGCCGGTGTCGATGGCGGAGATGTCACGCAGCAGATCATCAACGACCGAAGCAGCGCTTGCTGGGTCGGCTGTGAGCAGAGGCAGAGCGAGCAGCAGGAGCGGGAGGAGCGTGTGCTTCATCATGCAAGGAGTGTAGTGGAGGTCCGCAGCGAGGGGCGGCACAGGGCACGTAGCGTGCAGCATCACCCCTCGCCCCTGAACATCCTCCCTTGCCGCCGCTCTCTTGCGGCTACGGCGGTAGCCAGCCGCCGCTTCTCTCATTCAGATCGAATGAGATGCTAGAGGTTGAGGGCAGGTCTCCGGGGCGTGCCCACGTTCCCTGGCCCGATTGGCGAGTCGCGAATCAGTAGCAGGTGTTGCCGTATTCCGAGAGCAGGATGCCGAGGTCCGCCTGATCGGTGTCGCCGTCGCCGTCGAGGTCGCCACCGTCGCCGAGTTGGTACCAGGCAAGCATGATGCCAAGATCCGACTGGTCGACCTGCCCATCGGCGGAGAGGTCAGCGTGCCAGCAAGGCGTCATTTGCCATTCAAAGGCGCCAATGTCGACGATGGGGGCATCGCCCTGACCAGTGTCCACAACGCCGGGATGGTCCACGAAGCGCAGACAGCCATCGAGGTCAACGGCCAGACCGGTCGCGACATCGTTGTCGCCGGCGTCAACGCACGCCGAGCCGCTGCTGAGGCGGCAGTCCTCATCGCCGCTGCCCCAGAGGCCGTCCGGACCAAGCTCATCGACGAAGGCGGGGTCGTCGCCCGTGTTGCCCGTACCACCGAGGCCGCCGGTCCATCCTCGAACGCAGGAGTAGTTGATCTCAAGCAGGCCGCTCTGCTCGCTGATCTGGGCGTTCTGGCCCCCACCTGAGTTGTTGGTGTTGCCCCAGAGAACCGTGTTGGTGATCGTCGCCGACTCGGTCCACCAGGCCACCCCGATACCGCCGGTCTCCGGGGCGTGGTTCTGGGTGATGGTGCTGCTCAGGATGGTGAGATTGCCCGCTGTGCTGATGGCGCCGCTGCCCATAACCGCAGTATTGCAGCTGATGAAACTACTGAGTACGAGCAGGTCCGCCTCGTTGGCGATGGCGCCGCCGTGAAAGTCGCTGTGGTTGTCGACGAAGTTGCAGGAGTCGACGATGACGATGTTGCCAGAGAAGGAGTTGAGGCCGGCCCCGAAGCCGCCGGCGTTACCCTCGAAGGTAGTGCGCTCGACCAAGGCGTTGCCGTGTCGGGTGTACAAGGCGCCGCCGGTGCGGCCGGTGTGGTTGTCGACAAAGCGGCAGTCTTGAATGTGCTGCTGGTAGGCCCCGGAGAGCACGCCGGCACCGCCGCTGATGATGGGGTCGGTGGAGTCTCCTTCAGAATAACCGCCTCGGATGGTGCAGCCGTGAATATTCATGGCCGCGAGGCCGTTGCGGGCATAGACGATGTGGCGGCTGTTGTCACTGCGGTTTACGAAGCCAGGCAGGTCATCTTCGTTGAGATCGCCATCGAGCGTGGTTACGTAGAGGTCGATGTTGCGCAGGTCGGAGTTGGGCATATCAACTCCGGCGAAACCACCCATGAGTGTCGAGTCCTCCGGTGGCTTGAACGAGGCCTCGCGATCACCGGTTCCATTGGGATACGCCTCGGATTCGTCAGGACGGTACACGCCTCCAGCGATCTTGATGATGTCACCAGGACTGGCAACATCCAGCGCATCTTGCAGGTACTTGAACGGGGTGTCCCAGGTGGTGCCGTCGCCGCCCACTGCTGCGTCGTCCTCGACATAGATGTCTGCGCCGGTGGCAGCAGTTGCGATCGCTGCGAGGGCGCACAGGAAACCAAGCGTGCGTGCCTTGTGTATTGTCGTGTTCATTGTGAGTCTCCTGTACCGAGGTAGTCTCGTTAGTCACACATCTCGCCGTAGTGGGCGAGGATCATGCCCAGATCTGCTTGATCGGTATCGCCATCGCCATCGATGTCGCCACCGTCGCCCTGGCCGTACCAGGCGAGCAAGAGACCCAGGTCCGTCTGGCCTACCTGCCCATCGCCGGAAAGATCGGCGAACCAGCAAGGTGTCATCTGCCACTCGTAGGCGCCCATGTCGACGATGGGAGCATCGCCCTGGCCAACATCCAGAACCCCAGGGTGATCGACGAAGCGCAAGGTGCCATCGAGATCGATGGACAGACCGGCTGCCTCGTCGTTGCTGCCGGCATCGACGCAGCTTGAGTCACTGGTGAGGCGGTGGTTCTCATCGCCAGTGCCCCAGAGCCCATCCGGACCGAACTCATCGAGGAAGGCGGGGTCGGCACCGGTATTGCCTGTTCCTCCCAGACCGCCCGTCCAGCCTTCGACGCAGGAGTAGTCAATCTCAAGCAGGCCGGTCTGCTCGCTGATTTGGGCGACCTGGCCACCCCCTGCGTTGTTGGTGTTGCCCCAGAGAACGGTGTTGGCGATCGTTGCCGACTCGGTCCACCACACCACTCTGATGCCGCCGGTCTCGGGGGCATGGTTCTGGGTGATGGTGCTGCTCAGGACGGTGATCTCGCCGCCGGTGCTAATGGCGCCGCTGCCCAAGACCGCGGTATTGCCACTGAGGAAGCTATTGATCACGAGCAGGTTGGCCTCGTTGGCGATGGCGCCGCCGTGCCAGTCGCTGTGGTTGTCGACGAAGACGCAGGAATCGACGGTGACATTGCCGGAGAAGGAGTTGAGCCCGGCTCCAAAGCCGCCGGCATTGCCGGTGAAGCGACTGTGCTCGAGCAAGACTGTGCCGTGGCGGGAGTAGAAAGCGCCGCCGGTGACGCCGGAGTGATTGTCTTGGAAGCAGCAGTTGCGAATGTGTTGGTTCATCGCCCCGCAGAGCAGGCCTGCGCCGCCGTTGATGGTGGGATCTCCGTCGGCATGGCCGCCCCGAATGGTGAAGCCGTCGATGGTGATGTCGTTGAGGGCGTTGCCTGCATAGACGACATGGCGGCTGTTGTCGCCTCGGTTAACGAAGTCGGGGAGATCGTCCTCGTTGAGATCGCCATCGAGGATGGTTTCGTAGAGGCTGGGGTCGCAGACGTCGGGATTGGGCGAGCCGAGCCCAGCGTAGCCGCCCTCCAGCGTCATGCCGCTGAGAATGTGGAAGGAGGCGTCGCGATCGCCGGTGCCATTGGGATACGCTTCCGACTCATCAGGACGATAGGTGCCTTGGGCGACCATGATCGTGTCGCCGGCGTTGGCGGCATCCAGCGCGTCCTGCAAGCACATGAACGCGGTGTCCCACGTCGTGCCGTCGCCATTCAAAGCCGCGTCGTCGTCGACACAGATCTCTGCGCCGTGAGCAGTGGCCGTCGCTCCCGCCAGAGCGCAGAGGAAACCGATTGTACGTACTCTTCGTACTACTGAATGCATTGTGTATCTCCTGTACGTGGGATTGTTCGCTAGTCACATGCCTCACCGTAGTGGGCGAGGAGGGTGCCCAAGTCATCGATGTCGGTATCACCATCGCCATCAACGTCACCGCCATCGCCGAGCTGATAGTCGGCCAGCAGGAGCCCGAGATCACGCTGGTTGACGAGCAAGTCGCCATTCAAGTCGCCGGGGCAAGGCGGGGCAGGACGGACCAGGCGGAAGCCGAAGTCATTGGTGAAGCCGGAGGGGGTCCGCATGTAGCGATCCGCAACCCTCATGGAAGTCGGTGGGTAACCCCATGAACCGCCGCGCACGACTCGCTCGGTGCCGCTGGTGGGTCCGGTTGGACTGTAGCTCGGGCTCGAGTCGTAGTAGCCATCGTCGTACCAATCGTTGCACCACTCGTAGGCATTTCCCCCCATGTCGTAGAAGCCGTAGCCGTTGATCATGTCCGTCCCCGGTGGGATCTGAGTCCCGTCGTAGTAGCCCACCGGGGTCGTGTTGGGAAGTGGTTCGTCCTCATATGGATCGCCAGATCCAGGGTAGTTGGCCATCGAGCCATCGAAGACATCGCCCCACGGGTAGCGATAGTAAGGATCGTCCTCGCCTCCGCGCGCTGCGTACTCCCACTCAGCTTCGGTGGGCAAACGGTAACCAGTCGCGTTGAAGTCACAGTCCCAGGTCGTGAGGTCGTAAGCAGCCTCAAGGGCATCCGCGGCGCTGCGCCAGTTCGCGTAGGCGGCGGCGCCGTACCAGCTCACTTCGACGATTGGGTGATTCTCCTTGCCGCTTGCAACAGAGAATACGGTGTCGTCGAAGTAGATCCTGCTGTGGGGGTCGGCAGAGTGGGTCTGGCAGAGAGGCTCATCACCACCGTTGAGGTAGATCACGCCGTTGTGGACTCTGATGAGTCCCTGTGTGTGAACGACGTTGAGCGCGTTACAGTACTCCCGGTTCGTCACCTCATACACTGACATGTAGAACGGGTCAAGAGACACATCGTGCACGGGCAACTCGTCTCCTGAGCCGTCTCCGAAGTGATCGCCCATATCGAACTCGCCGCCGGGGATGAGGACGAGCGTGCCTGCGGAATGGCCAACTTCCGCGATGGCGAGGCACAGTGTCCAAGGCACATCGTCGCTCCAGACGTAGGCCCCCGCCACCGTGTGGTTCAGTTGAACGAAGTCCCCAACTTCACCATCGTTCGGCTCACCCGCTGGGTCCCAGTTCGTGTAGGTGACCGGCTCGCCACTCATCCACACCCATCCATCAACCGGATCATCCCAGGATTCGTGACCGCCGTAGTCCTCGCTGTCCGTCAGACCGATCCAGTAGACCACGTCACCGCCGAATGTCGCCACCAGCCAGTCGTTCTCGTCGGCATCGTTGATCGCTACGAGATGCCCGCCAACTGACTGCGCCCACGTTTCGGCATCGGGTGCGTTTCTCAACTCCGTTGAGACGTAGTAGGTGTGCCCATTCGCCGGATTGATGACCTGGGCTGTCGTGGCTGTGGCGAGCGAGCAGAGGAGAAAGGTGCCGAGCAAGGTGAGTCTGACAGTCCCAAGACGTGGGTGGCGCACGGTGATGTTCCTCCGAGTAACTTTTTTGGTGCTGAGTCGTCCAACGAGTTCCGCCGGTTCGCCGGTGGAACACCGACAATGGGCGGCCGCGAAAGGCCTCGGCAAAGGCAGCAGCGTGCGCTGAAGTGGCGCATCGAATTGTCCCCACCCTCCGAGCAGATGCGTACGTGTCCTGACAGGCTTGGGAGCCAGGCCCCGGGGGCGTCGTCTCGTCAGGGAGCGACAGATCGGCCCTCCAGAGGTAGGTACGTTTAGCCTTCGACGGTCTGGCCGTGCGGCCAAGGAAGACCTGCAGAACAGTCGGATAATGGTCCGGAGTGATCCTGTTGGCTTCGGCCCCGTTCCGTCAGGTCGTTGAGGCATGGCGGCATCCTCGACTCAGACAATGTGGTCGTGGCGCACATACAACTCCATTCGGGGCACCGGGGCACCCGGCGGTGCTCTCCTCCACAAGACGCCCGACGGCGCTGGCAGGCATGCAGCCGAACTACGCTGATCGCGTCCAAATCCCCCGTGCCGGGGGGCTCCTGGTACCGCTGTGGGATGAACGCATGCCGGGCCAACCGATGGCTCGGCAGTCAATAGCAGATGTTGCCGTATTCCGAGAGCAGGATGCCGAGGTCCGCTTGGTCGGTGTCTCCATCGCCGTCGATGTCGCCACCGTCGTCCTGGTTGTAGGCAGCGAGCAAGGCGCCAAGGTCCGCCTGGTCGACATCGCAGTCGCCGTCGAGATCGGAGGTGCAGCCGGGCAGCGGGCAGATCGCCACCTCGGCGATGTCGTCGATGCTGCCGGTAATCGGCAAGCTGGTGTTGAAGTCGATGATCTGCGTCTCGGTGAACTGCCCGAGCGACTCGAGGTAACCGATGGTCGTGAGATCGGTTTCCTGCAGGGCGGTGAACTGCACCGTCGTCACGAGCAAGCCGGGCGCGGGCGGCACCATGGCGGGGTCGCCCAACTGCACCTGGGCCACGTAGTACAGATCGCCGTCCGTGAGATCGTCGTTGATACCATCCGGATCCGCCGGGGCGAGGTCGGAGTGTCGCCAGTTGTAGCCCGCGTTGGTGTTGTCGAAACCGACGAACTGCAGGTAGGCCGGATCCCAGGCCAGGATCACCCCCATGGCTCCCACGGCATCGTCGGTGTCATCACCTGAGACGGCGATGATGTCGACGTTGACAAGCGCCCCGACACCGCTTGTCTGGAACGAGGGTCGAAACGTCAGGCTGACGGTTCCTGCGGGGCTCGAAGCGCTGCTCAGGAGCAGGAGAGCGAGGAGACTGAGGGGGGCGGTTCGTTCGAGGGCCGGCATGGCACAACTCCCAGGTTGAAGAACAGACTTGAATTCCCCGGCGCGGCTCTCACCGAGCCAGGGTTTCAGGGACCAGCAGCGACGAGACACAAGGTCTCTGAGCTTCTCGGGGAGAGAGGCGTCGGTCCCTTACCTCCGTGCGGGCAGTTGTCGAGCCAACGTGGAAGCCCGCATTTGCGAGGAGAGAGCATTGGGCAGAGCATTGGCGAACTCGAAGATCTCCATGTCTAGGTAGTCGATGATCCCGTCAGCATTCAGGTCGGCCTTGGCGGCTGTCTCCGCGGGGAGCGTGCTCGCATCCAGCACGACTCGCGTCTGGGCGAGAGCCAAACTTCCCCGCAGACCTAAGGTGCAGTCACAGGAACTGGTCGTGAGCCAGTTCCGCGCCAGGAAGGAGTAGTCGCCGGTGCTGTCGACGATGCCATCGTTGTTGAAGTCCGCGTCGCGGGTGACACCGTCCCAGGGGCAGCCGCCGTCCGCGGCCAGTGAGCCGTTCTGGGCCAGGTACCAGGTGACGTCGTGGATATCACAGTCGCCGTCGTTGTCGGTGTCGCCGCCGTCGATGACGGGCACCGTGTTGGCGAGATAATCACCCTCCGACATGCTCAGGGTCGTCGTCGCCCACTTCGTGTGCTGCTCGTCCTTGACGCAGAGATAGGTCCAGGGCGTATCGCAAGGCACTTGGATGATGCCGGTGGCGTGCAGGGCCGTCCCGGGCGACTCATCGTGATCGTAGAAGTCAAGCGGGGCGTCGACCGTGCTGCCGCAGTCGTTGAGGACGAAGTGAATGCAGCGCGTGACGGGGTCGGCGTTGCCGAAGAGTTCCACCTCCACGCGCAGATCGTTCTCCGCATTGACCGTGACCATCTGCAACGCTTGGCTCTGGTTGCCGCAGGCGTCGACGGCGGTCCAGGTGATGAAGGTATCGCCCGCCGGGAAGGGATCGTCAAGTGTCAGCAAGGAGTTGTCGCTGCGCTGGTAGTAGATGGAGACGTCGGTGCAGGCGTCGGTCACCTCGGGGCCTTGGAAGCCCAGCAGGACGTTGTCCCAGTAAACGTCGTAGTCCTCCGCGAAGTTCTTCGCTTGCAGGATGATGTTGCCGAAGCGAACGCTGTCGAAGGTGATGGCGTCTGTGAAGACGAGCGAGCCGCCCGGCCCGATGACGCGGAAGATGTAGCTCGACGCGGTCAGTTGGACTTCGAGCGTGTACCACTCGTCGTAGGCGAAGCCGGTGGGCAGGCCCAGGTCGATCCAGCCTGGGTCGTCGCCGTTGCCGGAGTTCTGGTCGATGTCCTGGGTGTAGATGCGGAAGCGCGGATTGCTGTCTTCCGTGGTGAAGCCGACGATGGGATAGCCGGAGATGTTCCCCGGCCAATCGAAGGTCGTTGCCCACAAATCCGCCCGCCGCGTGGCTCCCGCCCAATCCGCCGGGATGTAGAGGTCGGCGGTGATGGTCGAACCGAGATACATGTTGACGTCGTACTTGCGTCCCTGCGTGTTGTAGAAGGCGTCGCCTTGGTGGTCGGCGGCGGCGATGCGATGCAACAGGCGATAGTCGCCGTCAAAGTAGGCGCTGCGGAACTCCGCTGGCGCGAAACGATCCACGTACCAGCAGTTGGGTGTCTGGCTGGCGCACAGTGAGGGGGCGATGAAGAACGTCTCCAGCCAGCGCAGGGTGCCCTCTGTGCACGTGCCTGCATCTGCACTCAAGGCGATGTCGGGTGGGGCGGCGATGAAGGGCGCCTGCGAGTCCGCGACGACGGCCGGGGTGTCAACAACGACCGTGGCCAGCGGCAGGCCCTGGTAGCTGAGCTCCGAATCGAAGCCGTAGAGTGAGTTGAGATCGAAATCGACGGTGAACTCGTCGCAATCGGCGAGGATGTCGAATACGAGCGTCGCCAACAGCGAGTCCGCATCCGTGCCCACGGCGGTGGAGTCATTGCCGTCCAGCCAGAGCGTGCCGCTTAGGCCATCCGCGGTCTCGGCGTTCAGCATCGTCGTGAAGTGATCATCGAGGGGGGTGAGCGTGTAGCTGCTGAGGTCGCCGCGATAGCCGAGCTTCGCCGGATCGAACTCGAGGAAGGCCTGGAAACCGGTCACGAGTTGCGTGAGATTGCGCATCCAGAGGGTGACTTCAAATTGGTCGGCGCTGACGCAGGTGTCGCTGACCTCCAGCGTAAGTTGGTCCGAGCCGGTGGGGCGGATGGAGAGGCGATCGAAGTCGCCGACATCCTGCACCACGGGGTTGTGCCAGTTGTCCGAGTAGAGGACGACTTCCTCGGCCGCCAGGCCGCCGTAGACGCCGGCGACGCTGCTGTAGAAGTGCGTGCCGCCGTAGTAATACTCAATGGTGTTGGCGGTCGGATCGATGTCGATGAGCAGCGTCTGGTAGCTTCCGGGCGTCCAGTCATAGCCGGTGTCGCGGTACTCAAAGCCGAAGCCGACATCGTCCAGGACGAGGATGTCGCCGGTCCATTCAAAG